>NPIF01002927.1_pt1 | contig 17925 bp, 15 predicted proteins | sample 8637461 | NCBI WGS metagenome assembly NPIF01 (sample SAMN07420641, study PRJNA396082) | bioreactor metagenome | isolation source: sample BR12 brine-fed electro-methanogenic bioreactor BR | place: Japan: Kochi | collected 2016-12-09
CACAAAAGTACCTCGCCAAAGGCGCTACTGATTCAGATCATTAACCACCCAGCGCCAGGCGATAACCAGTCCCAGCAGCGATGCTGCAACGGACAGATTGAACACAACGGCGGGGCCGGCGCTGTCCCACAGGGCGCCACTGGCCACCGTGCCCAGGGCACCCCCCAGACCGAAGCTGAGACTGCTGTAGAGGGCCTGTCCCCTGCCCTGGTGGCGGCCGGTGAAGTAGTGGTGTACCAGATGGATCGCCGAGGCGTGAAAGGTACCGAAAGTGGCGGCATGCAGGGTCTGGGCAAAGAACAGCAGCACCAGGGAGTCGGCAAAATTTCCGATCAGAAACCAGCGCAGCGCCGCCAGCAGCAGACTGGCCATCAGTACATTGCGCGCTCCCAGACGCAGCAACAGACGGGGCACCACCAGGAACACCGCCACTTCGGCCACCACACCCAGGGCCCAGAGCTGGCCGATCAGGGTCTTGCTGTAACCCAGCGACTCCATGTAGATGGAGTAAAAGCCGTAGTAGGCGCCGTGACCAGCCTGCAACAGGAAACAGGCGGCCAGGAAAGCCAGCACCGCCGGATTGCGCAGGACCGACAGGATACTGGGTTGATCCACCGGATGGGGCCGGCTGGCCGGATCGGCAATCAACAGGCTGGCGACCCACAACAGCCCATAGATGGCGAGCAGCACCGGCAGTACCGCAACCGGGCCGTACAGATCCACCGCCACACCCAGCACCACCACAGTGACGATGAAGCCCACCGATCCCCACAATCTGATCCGGGCATAACGGGACACCCGCTCCCCCAAATAACAGAGCACGACCGCCTCGAACTGGGGCAACACCGCATTCCAGAAAAAGCTGAACAGCACCATCACCAGGGCCAGTTGCCAGAATCCCTGCAGCCAGAAAACGGCGACAAACACCAGTGTGGTCAGCAGGGCGCCGAAACGCACAATGGCCATGCGCCGCCCCAGGTGGTCACCCAGCCAGCCCCATACGAAGGGGGCCACAATTTTGGTAGCCATGGGAATCGCCATCAGCTGACCGATGGCCACGGCGTTGAACTCGAGACTCTTCAGATAGAGTCCCCAGTACGGCACCAGGACACCCAGTGCGGCAAAGTAGAAAAAATAGAAGCCCGACAGGCGCCAATAGGGCATACGCGTCAATCTATGGGATCAGTGAACAGGCCGGCAGCATGAGCGTGCCACCGGCCGGGGATTATACAGAGGCGGGGATATCCGGCGTCCCGCTCTGAACGTCGAGGTTTTGCGCCCGGTTCCGCAACAGGTGGTCCATCAGCACCAGCGCCAGCATCGCCTCCACAATGGGCGTGGCCCGGATACCGACACAGGGGTCGTGGCGCCCCTCGGTCACCACCTCCACCGCTTCACCGGCCAGGTTGACGCTGCGCCCCGGCAAACGCAGGCTCGAAGTGGGCTTGAAAGCGACGCTGGCCAGAATATCCTGACCACTGGAGATACCCCCGAGAATACCGCCGGCGTGATTGCTGAGAAAACCCTGCGGAGTCATCTCATCCCGATGCTCCGTACCCTTCTGGGCCACGCAGTCAAAGCCGGCGCCGATCTCCACGCCCTTGGCGGCATTGATGCTCATCATGGCATGGGCAATATCCGCATCCAGCCGATCGAAAATCGGTTCACCCAGTCCCACCGGAACACCGCTGGCCACCACATCGATCCGCGCCCCCACCGAGTTGCCCTCCTTGCGCAGGGCATCCATGTAGTTTTCCAACTCGGTCACCTTGTCGGCATCGGGACAGAAAAAGGGGTTCTGCTCCACCTGCGCCCAGTCCCGCTTGTCGATACGGATCGGCCCGAGCTGGGACAGACAGGCACGGATAGTGACACCGCACTGTTCGCGCAGATACTTTTTGGCAATGGAACCGGCTGCCACCCGCATGGCCGTCTCGCGTGCCGAAGAGCGGCCGCCACCCCGATAGTCGCGCAGACCGTACTTCTTGGTGTAGGTATAGTCGGCGTGCCCCGGCCGGAACCGGTCCATGATCTTGGAGTAGTCCTTGGAGCGCTGGTCGGTGTTGTGAATAAGCAGCGCAATAGGCGTACCGGTGGTGCGGCCCTCGAAGACGCCGGACAGGATCTCCACCCGATCCGCCTCGCGCCGCTGGGTGGTATGGCGGGAGGTGCCGGGCTTGCGCCGATCCAGGTCATCCTGCAGATCGGCCTCGCTCAGGGCCAATCCCGGCGGACAGCCATCCACAATACAACCGATCGCCGGCCCGTGACTTTCGCCAAACGAGGTGACTGTAAAGAGTTTTCCGTAGCTGTTTCCAGACATAATGTGCTGCCTGTTGGGTAATCGATAGGGTCTGGCGGGGACCAGCCCCGCCAGGACCGGGTTACTGCAGCCAGCTGTTGACCTGTTTCAGGTCTTCAATGGACAGGTTGCCGGTCGCCTGCTTCAGCAGCAGACCATTGAGGATAAAATCGTAACGCACCTGGGCATAGTTGCTGCGGGCGCTGAACAGATCCCGCTGCGCATTGAGTACATCCACCATGGTGCGGGTACCCACCTCGAAGCCGGCCGTGGTGGCCTCCAGGGCACTCTCGGCGGAGATGGTGCTGGCTTTGAGAGCCTCAACCCGGCTGATACTGGACATCACGCCCCGGTAGGCGTCCCGCACCGAGCGATTCACCGAACGGCGCTGCTGATCCAGGCTCTGCTGGGCCGCCTCGTAATCGAAACGGGCCTGCCGGGTACGGGCACTGACCCCGCCACCGGTATAGAGCGGCATATTCAACTGCAGCCCCACGTAGGTGGTGTGGGCATCGGTGCCGGTGCGGCTGCTGCTCAGATCCAGCGAGTGGGAACCCACCAGATCCAGGGTCGGCGAGTCACCGGAGTCCTGCAGGTCGATGTTGAGTCGGGCGATATCGACGCCGTAGTTCGCCGCCTTCAGGGAGAGGTTCTGGGCCTGGGCCGCCTCGGCCCACTGCTCCGGATTCTGCGGCTGCGGGGGATTCAGCGGCAGTTGTTCCGCCAGCGGTGCCAGCTCTTTGACCGACTGCCTGATAATCTCCTGCTGCGCTTCCCAGGCGTTATCCAGGGCGTTTTCCGCCTGGATCAGATCGGCCCGGGACTGGTCGAAGGCCGCCTGCGCCTCGTGCACATCGGTGATTGCGATCAGGCCGACTTCAAAACGCTGCTTGGCCTGGTCGAGCTGACGCTCGATGGCGGCATTCTCCGCCTTGGCGAACTCCAGACTGTCCTTGGCCGACAGCACATTGAAATAGGCCTGGGCAACCCGGATGATCAGGTTCTGCTCTTCAGCTGCATAGGTCACTTGGGCCTGGGCAATCTGTTTGTCGGCCTGGTCGAGCTGGATATCCAGCTCTGGATGATAGATGGACTGAGAGAGATTCAGCGCGAGACCCGCCGTCCCATATTTGTTCGGATTTTTGCTCGGAGTCGAAGCAGAGTGGTTGACATCGTAACGAACCACGCCGGCATCGCCGGACAAACTGACGTAAGGCAGCAGCAGCGCCTTGGCCAGGGGCTTCGCCTCCAGCGCAGAATCCCGGTTTGCCATGGCCGCGCGCAATTGTGCGTCATTCTGCAATGCAAGCTGATAAACTTCCCACAGATCCTCCGCCTGGGCGGAAGAAGCCCCCAGCAACTGGCCGAGTAACAGTGGCAACAACATCTTTTTCATGGTTAATCCTGTACAGAATCGAGAATCACAAAATTATATCATCAAAATACTATTGAACCGGTGGGTTATTGCGGCATGGGCGGTACCAGCAGTTGCGGATCAATCTGGAACTGGTGGAAATTCATTCGCCAGTCCAGATGGGGGCCGGTCACCCGCCCGGTGGCACCCACCCGGGCGATAGGATCACCCTGGCGGATACGGTCGCCCTCCTTTACCAGGATCTCGCTGAGATGCAGAAAGGAGGAGGAGAGACGCTGGCCATGATCCAGGATCAGGGTACCGCCGGAGAAAAACATGTCGGGATGGGCCAGGGTGACCACACCGTCCGCCGGTGCCCGCACCAGGGTACCGACCGGGGCCGCCACATCCACCCCGAAGTGGGGCCGCCGCGGTTTGCCGTTGAGTATGCGCTGGCTGCCGTAGACACCGGAGATACGCCCCGTCACCGGCCATTGCCAGCCGGTCAGATAATCGGTGCGGGAATCCTCCAGTTTCCGGGCCGCCTTCACCAGGGCTGATTCCCGCCGTATTCTTTTCAGATCCATCTTCTCCGGCGTCACCTTGCGTTTCGGCAGGTTGTTGATCCGCTGGATCTGATACTCCCGCCGGGCGATCTCCAGCACCTGCTCCTCGCTGTGACCATCCGGGTAGATCAGGCGCAGTCGGCTCTGGGCCGGATGATCCCGTCCGAACCCCAGCACAAAGTAACCCTGGTCCGACACGGCAACCGACAGATCGTCCAGTTTCACCTGCACACCGGGTTCGGTTTTTCCAACCACCAGACCACCCTGCACATAATTACCCTCCAGTTTGTAACCGGCGTGCCCGGCGAGGGAAAAGAACAGCAGGGTAAAGAGCAACAGACTGCGGACAAGTGCGACGTGGAGTTTCATTTTATGTTGGATTTCAGCCATGTTGGATTGGACGGCGTACGGGCGACAGCGCCCGGATTTCAGGCAGTAAACGGAACCTGGACAGCGGATTCTGATCAGGTGCCGATTTTTGTGTACCAGTTAATCATGGAATAATGCCAGAGTGAAAGATCACATGGAAATTTCTGACCCGAAATCACAGCCGTCGTTCCCCGGATACGCAACATAATGACAGATAACCGGCACCTGAAGAGCAAGATCCGCAGCAGACACTACAGTTGGCCGGAAGTGGTTAACATGGTGCTGGAACACCGCAGCGAGCTGGTCAAGGCGAACATTATCGCCATCCTGGGAACCTGTATCTCGGTGCCCATACCCCTGCTGATCCCCCTGATCGTCGATGAAGTGCTGCTGGACAAGCCGGGACCCGGCGTACCGCTGATGAACACCCTGTTTCCCGAAGCCTGGCACTCACCACTGCTCTACATCGGCTTTATCCTGCTACTGACCATGCTGATGCGCCTGGCCTCCCTGCTGCTCGGTGTGTGGCAGATGCGCCAGTTCACCATTATCTCCAAGGATGTCACCTTCCGTATCCGCCGCAACCTGCTGAGACGACTGGAACGGGTCTCCATGGCGGAGTACGAAACCCTGGGCAGCGGCACGGTCGCCTCCCACCTGGTGACCGATATCGATGCGGTGGACAGCTTCCTGGGCGTCGCCACCAGCAAGTTCCTGGTGGCGGTACTGAGTATTATCGGCACCGCCGTGGTGCTGCTCTGGATGCATTGGCAGCTGGCTATCGTGATCCTGCTGATCAACCCCATCGTGATCTGGATCACCACCATCTTCGGCCACAAGGTGAAGGCGCTGAAACGGCGCGAGAACAGCGCCTACCAGGCGTTTCAGGAGAGCCTGGCCGAGACCCTGGACGCCATCCAGCAGATCCGCGCCAGCAACCGCGAGACCCACTATATCCAGCGCATCATCGACAAGGCGGACCGCATACGCCAGCACTCCGCCGCCTTTACCTGGAAGAGTGATGCTGCCCAGCGCCTCTCCTTTACCACCGTGCTGTTCGGCTTCGACTTCTTCCGCGCCCTGAGCATGGTGATGGTACTGTTCTCCGGTCTCAGCATCGGCCAGATGCTGGCGGTCTACGCTTACCTCTGGTTCATGATGTCGCCCCTGCAGGAGATCCTGGCGATCCAGTACGCCTACAATGGCGCCAAGGCGGCACTGGAACGGATCAATCAACTGATCCGCATGGATCTGGAACCCCAATACCCGCATAACCAGGATCCCTTCAAAGGGGTTACCACCACGGATCTGCGCCTGGAACATATCTGCTTCCGCTACGGTGACGGCCCGCTGGTGCTGGACAATCTCTCGCTCACTATCCGGGCCGGCGAAAAGGTGGCGCTGGTGGGTGCCAGTGGCGGCGGCAAGACCACCCTGGTGCAGATCATCCTCGGGCTCTATCCACCAGAATCGGGCACCATCTACTTCAATGGCATACCGATGACTGAAATCGGCATGGACAAGGTGCGGGAACACGTTGCCACCGTCCTGCAGCAGCCGGCCCTGTTCAACGACAGCGTACGCACCAACCTGACCCTGGGTCGTCCCTGCAGTGATGAGAAGCTCTGGGAGGCGTTACGGATTGCCCAGCTGGAAGAGACCATTCGGGGGCTGGACAAGGGACTGGACACCCAGGTGGGCCGGGACGGGGTAAGACTCTCCGGCGGCCAGCGCCAGCGCCTGGCGGTCGCCCGGATGGTACTCAGCGATCCCCGGCTGGTGATCCTGGACGAAGCCACCTCGGCCCTGGACAGCACCACGGAAAAGCATCTGCACGAAGCGCTGCAGAACTTCCTCAAGAATCGCACCACGCTGATCATTGCCCACCGCCTGAGTGCCGTAAAACAGGCTGACCGGGCGCTGGTGTTTGACGACGGCAGAATTATCGAGCAGGGCAGCCACGAGGAGCTGATCAATAACCGGGGACTCTACGCCTCCCTCTACAGCCGCCAGGAGGTGTGACCGCCACCGCTTCCGGACGGTTTGAACGACCCAAAAACCGGGCCACGAAAAAGGGGGCCGAAGCCCCCTGGATACTGCTTAGTGAAGCGGCAGGTCCCTCAGGACTCGCCCTCTTCGACGGCTTTCATGCTGAGACGCACACGTCCCTGCTTGTCCACCTCCAGAACCTTCACCTTGACCACATCGCCCTCGGCCAGTTTGTCGCTGACCTTCTCGACCCGCTCTTCGCAGATCTGGGAGATGTGTACCAGACCATCCCGGCCCGGCAGAATGGTGACGAAAGCACCGAAGTCCATCAGGCGGACCACTTTACCCTCGTAGATGGCACCCACTTCCACGTCGGCGGTGATCAGCTCGATACGTTTCTTGGCGTCCTCACCGGCGGCCTTGTCAACCGAGAAGATCTTCACCACGCCGTCATCGCTGACATCGACCGTGGCGCCGGTCTCTTCAGTGATGGAGCGGATGGTGGTGCCACCCTTGCCGATCACGTCACGGATCTTGTCCGGATCGATCTTGATGGTGATGATGCGCGGCGCATGCTCAGACATCTCTTCACGATGGGTGTCGATCGCCTTGTTCATCTCTTCCAGAATGGTCAGCCGTCCTGCCTTTGCCTGATCCAGGGCGATCTCCATGATCTGCTTGGTGATGCCGTCAATCTTGATGTCCATCTGCAGGGCGTTGATACCGTTGGCGGTACCCGCCACCTTGAAGTCCATGTCACCCAGGTGATCTTCGTCACCCAGGATATCGGTCAGCACGGCAAAGGCGTCGTCCTCTTTGATCAGACCCATGGCCACGCCGGCCACCGGTGCCTTGATCGGCACACCGGCATCCATCAGTGCCAGACTGGTGCCACAGACCGAAGCCATGGAGCTGGAGCCGTTGGACTCGGTGATCTCGGAGACCACACGGATCGAATAGGGGAACTCTTCCAGGGTCGGCATGCAGGAGAGCACACCGCGCTTGGCCAGACGGCCATGACCGATTTCACGACGCTTGGGTGAACCCACGCGTCCGGTCTCGCCCACACAGAAGGGAGGGAAGTTGTAGTGCAGCATGAACGGTTCACGATAAGTGCCATCCAGTGCATCGATGATCTGGGAATCACGCTCGGTACCCAGCGTGGTGACCACCAGCGCCTGGGTCTCGCCACGGGTGAACAGGGCGGAACCGTGGGTACGGGGCAACACCCCGGTACGTACACTGATGGGACGCACCGTCTTGGTGTCACGGCCATCGATACGCGGCTCACCGGAGAGAATACGACCGCGGACGATCTGCTTCTTCAGTTTGCCAATGGCATCCTTGACCTCACCTTCACTCCACTTGGCATCCTCACCGGCGCAGAGTGCTTCGACAGCTGCGTTGGTGGCGGCATCCAACTGGGCGTAACGCTCCATCTTGTCGGCTACGGTGTAGGCCTGCCGGATCGCATCGCCTGCGGCGGCGGCCACTGCCTCGGTGAGTGACTCGTCCTCGACCGGGACGCTGTACTCGATGGTCGGCTTGCCCACTTCGGCAGCCAACTCCTTGATGGCATTGATGGCGACCTGCATCTGTTCGTGACCGAACAGTACCGCACCCAGCATCACTTCCTCGGAGAGTTCACGTGCCTCGGACTCAACCATCAGCACGGCATGCTCGGTACCCGCAACCACCAGGTCCAGATCACTCTCGTCATTGAGCCCGGTGCTGGAAGCGTTGAGGATGTAGTTGCCATCCTTGTAACCCACGCGGGCAGCGCCAATCGGACCCTGGAACGGCAGACCGGAGATGGCCAGCGCCGCGGAGACACCGATCAGTGACGGAATCTCCGGGTCAACCTTCGGGTTCAGCGACATCACGGTACAGATGATCTGCACTTCATTGGTGAAGCCCTTCGGGAACAGGGGGCGAACCGGCCGGTCAATCAGGCGACAGGTCAGGATCTCCTTCTCGGAGGGGCGACCCTCACGACGGAAGAAACCACCGGGAATCCGGCCGGAAGCGTAGGTCTTCTCCTGGTAATCCACGGTCAGCGGGAAGAAGTCCCGGCCTTCAACGGCGCTCTTGGCGCCCACCACGGTGCACTGCACCACGGTGCCGTCCATATCGATCATGATCGCGCCGTCCGCCTGGCGGGCGATTTCGCCGGTCTCCAGGCTTACGGTGTGTTCACCGTACTGAAATACTTTCTTGGTAGGGGTCACAATAGTGTCCTCAATTTTGGTTCAGGTTCGGGTTAGCGACGCAGGCCTAGACGCGAAATCAGTGAGCGATAACGTTCAACATCCTTGGACTTAAGATAATCCAATAGCTTGCGGCGAGAGTTCACCATGCGCACCAGTCCACGGCGGGAGTGGTGATCGTGTTTGTGAGCAGCGAAATGCTCTGTCAGCTGGTTAATGCGAGCGGTCAACAGTGCTACCTGCACCTCAGGGGAACCGGTGTCGTTCGGACCCTGTGCATATTCGTCAACAATCGCCTTTTTCTGTTCTGCGTTAAATGCCATTTTCATTTCCTCACTGTAGTTAAATTAAGAAATCCGCGCCCGACAAGTGGGATCAGGAGCGGACTATTGACCCGCTGTTGCAGGTCGCCGAACAATCACCGAACAGCCTGGCTAAGCCGTGCGGGATCTGTAATCCGGGGATTATGCGGGGTTTTGGTTCGGCAATCAAATGCCGGCACCTTATTCCGCCATTAATGGACTGAATCGGTCAGTCAGATCATGCGTTTGGGCGCCACCCGTCCATCATCCAGTATTTCACCAACGCCCATAAAGTTGTCTTTGTCATCATAAATACGTACCCGCCCCTGGGTGGGTGCCTTGGGTACGATTACCGGTTGCCCCTGGCGCAGATAGAAAGCGGTGTCGTCATTGAGGCGCACGTCGGGCCAATCCATGATGGCGCTGTCCACCGGCAGGAGCAGTCCATCCAGCGTTTCCCGGCCCTGTTCGGCGGCAGCCTGCAGAGACGCCAGATCCAGCATGCCCTCTCCGGAGAACGGCCCCACCTGGGTGCGCCGCAGGCCGATGACATGGCCGCCACACCCCAGCAGTTCGCCTATATCTTCGGCCAGGGTACGGATATAGGTGCCCTTGCTGCAGTGCACGTCCAGTTCAAATTCGGGCAGATCACACGTCAGCAGACGAATCTCATGGATGGTCACCTGGCGCGGCTTCCGCTCTACCTCGACCCCGTCGCGGGCTAATTTATAGAGTCGTTCACCCTGGTGTTTGAGTGCGGAGTACATGGGCGGGATCTGCTCGATCTCACCGACAAACTGCTGCAGCGTCTGACTCAACTGCTCGGGGGTGATCGCGTCGGTGGGTCGCGTCTGCAGTACCTCCCCTTCGGAGTCTGCGGTGCTGGTGGTTTCACCCAGCTTTACCCGAACCTGATAACGCTTATCCGCATCCAGCAGGAAAGCCGATACCTTGGTGGCACCGCCGAAACAGATCGGCAACAGGCCGGTAGCCAGCGGATCGAGACTGCCGGTATGGCCCGCCTTGCTGGCAAAATAGAGATTCTTGACCTGCTGCAGCGCCTTGTTAGAGCTCACTCCCAAGGGCTTGTCGAACAACAGGATACCCTGGACATTGCGTCCCCGTTGACGTCTGCGCCCCATCAGTCGTCGTGCCCGTCTTGGTCCGGGTGGTCCGACTTGACCGCCTGCTCAATCAGGGCAGAGAGACGGCTGCCCCGTTCAATCGAATCGTCATGCAGGAAGTGGAGTTCCGGCACCGTACGCATACGGATGCGCTGGCCCAGTTCATGTCGTAATCCGGGAGCGGCCTGTTTCAGTGCCTGGGTGACGCCGCGCTGATCCAGTCCCCCACCCAGGAAGGTGAAATAGACCTTGGCATGGGAAAAATCCCGCACCACTTCCACCGCCTGAATGGTAATCATGCCTGTTTTGCGACTGTCCAGGTTGACGCGCACCAGCTCAGCCAGTTCGCGCTGGATCTGGGCTCCGACCCGGTCGGTTCTTTTAAATTCGCGTGCCATTGATTGATCAGTTCACAATCAGAGATGGCGCGCGATTTCGGTGCGCTCAAACACTTCGATCTGGTCACCCGGCTTGACATCATTGTAGTTTTTCACGCCGATACCGCATTCGGTACCCGCCTTCACTTCCATGACATCATCCTTGAGCCGCCGCAGCGATTCGAGCACCCCTTCATAGATCACCACGTTATCGCGCAGCACGCGGATCGGATTGTTACGCTTGACCATGCCCTCAACCACCATACAACCGGCGATAGCACCCAGCTTGGATGAGCGGAACACGTCCCGCACCTCGGCCAGGCCGATAATCTCTTCCCGCACCTCGGGGGAAAGCAGACCGGAGAGCGCCTTCTTCACATCATCAATCACCTCGTAGATGATGCTGTAGTAGCGGATATCCAGACCGCGATCTTCTGCAGCGCGGCGCGCGGCCGCATCGGCACGCACGTTGAAGCCGATCACGAAGGCGTCTGAAGTGGCCGCCAGGTTGATATCGGTCTCGTTGATGCCACCCACTGCGGAAGCGACCACCTTGACCTTGACTTCATCAGTGGAGAGTTTCAGCAGGGATTCGCGCAGCGCTTCCACACTACCCTGTACGTCCGCCTTGATAATCAGGTTGATGACGCCCACGTCGCCTTCGGTCATCTTGGAGAAGAACTCGTCCAGCTTGGCCGCCTTTTGTGCCGCCAGCCGGTTGTCACGATTGGTCTCCTGGCGAACCGCAGCCAGTTCACGCGCCTTGCGCTCATCGGCTACCGCAATCACCTCGTCACCGGCATTGGGTACGCCGGAGAGTCCCAGCACCTCGACCGGAATGGAGGGACCGGCCGATTCGATCGGTTGACGGTTCTCATCCAGCAGCGCCCGCACACGACCAAACTCCTGGCCGCACACCAGCATGTCGCCCTTCTTGAGTTTGCCGGACTGCACCAGGATAGTAGCCACCGGACCGCGTCCCTTGTCCAGACTGGACTCGACCACGATACCGCGGGCCGGACCCTCTTTCACTGCCGTCAGTTCAAGCACCTCGGCCTGCAGAAGGATGGCATCCAGCAGGGCATCGATACCGTCACCGGTTTTGGCGGAGACCTCGATAAACTGGGTATCACCGCCCCAGTCTTCCGGGATCACCTCATGCTGGCTGAGTTCCTGCTTAACCCGGTCCGGGTTGGCTTCCGGCTTATCCATCTTGTTGACCGCAATGATCAACGGTACACCGGCTGCCTTGGAGTGCTGAATCGCCTCAATGGTCTGGGGTTTGACGCCATCGTCGGCCGCCACTACCAGCACCACGATATCCGTTACCTGGGCGCCACGGGCACGCATGGCGGAGAACGCCGCGTGTCCCGGGGTATCGAGAAACGAAACCATGCCGTGATCCGTTTCCACATGGTAGGCACCGATATGCTGGGTAATACCACCGGCTTCGCCGGCCGCCACGCGGGTGCTGCGGATGTAGTCCAGCAACGAGGTTTTACCATGATCAACGTGGCCCATAATGGTCACCACCGGCGCACGGTGCACCAGTTCGCCCTGAACCTCATCCAGAGAACTCATTACCTGGGCTTCAATACTGTCATCCTGTTTGGTTACCGGTACGTGACCCAGCTCTTCAACCACCAAGGTTGCCGTGTCGTGATCCAGGGGCTGATTGATGGTAACCATCATGCCCATTTTCATCAGTTCCTTGATCACCGCAGCGGCCTTGATGGACATCTGCGCCGCCAGTTCGGCCGCGGTAATGGTATCCGGCACCACCACTTCCCGCACCACGGGCGCGGTCGGCTTGACGAACCCGTGCTGGGAATCGCCCTGGGAGGCCCCGGTCTTGCCGCGGCCGGCCTTGCCTTTCCGACGTCCCCGTTTATCAGCGGAAACATGGAGCTTTTTACGGCTGTCGCCATCGTCGCTGGTCTTACGACCGCGACCGGTGCTCGCGCGGGTCTCTTTCTTCTGGCTGGCCCGCTTGGCCGGCCGTTCTTCAGTGACAGCGGCGACTTTGGGGGGCTCTTCAACTTCCACGGTCGCTGCCGGTTCTTCTGTCGCGGCGGGTTTGGCGGCAAGCGGAGTCTCTTCAGGTTCGGTTTTTTGCTGCTTCTGTTCCTGCTGCTGACGGGCTTCCTGCTCGGCCCGGCGCTGTTTCTCTTCCTCTTCCCGCAGCCGTGCCTCTTCAGCCAGTCGCTTGTTCTCCTCTTCCCTGACCTTCTCCAGCTCCGCCTGTCGCATCGCCTCTTCGGCTTCGCGGCGAGCCTGGTCTTCAGCGGCGATCTGTTCGCGCTTCCGGGCCTGCTCCTCAAGCGCCTTGCGTGCTTCTTCAGCATCCTGCAGGGTCTTCTCGTTCTCGCTGGCGGAACCCCGTTTGACGTAGGTACGCTTGCGGCGTACTTCGACGCTGACGGTTTTGCCGGAGCCACGTACCGCACCCCTGCCACCCGGGCCACGACCACCAGCTGCAGGCTGTTGCAGCTCACTGACCGTTTTACGCTTCAGGGTGATTTTCCGGGGACCACCCGAGGCGGATTCACCATCCTTCTTGCCGTGACTTTCCCGCAAATACCCTAACAGCTGCGCCTTTTCTGCCACGCTGATCGGGTCATCAGCGCTGCTCTTGTTCACTCCAGCCTCTTTCAGCTGGGTTAGTAGGCGCTCTTCTGCAATACCGACATCTTTTGCGAGCTGCCTTACCGTTACATCACTCATAGGGTAGTACCTCCGGCAACCTTAGCTCTGCTGCTCGTCCGCGAACCAGGGAGCCCGTGCAGCCATAATCAGCTGCGCCGCTTTCTCCTCGTTCATACCATCAATTTCCATCAACTCATCAACCGACTGTTCTGCCAGATCTTCCATGGTGATGATGCCCCGACTGGCCATTTCATAGGCCAGGTCGGAATCCATCCCATCCATGCTGAGCAAGTCCTCCGCCGGACCCTCGCCCATCGCCTCTTCTTTGGCAATCGCCTGGGTCAACAGGATCTCCTTGGCCCGACTGCGCAGGGCTTCGACAATCTCGTTGTCGAACTCTTCGATCTCCAGCATTTCGCTGATCGGCACATAGGCTACCTCATCCAGGGTGGTAAAGCCCTCCTGCACCAGGATCATCGCTACCTCTTCATCAACATCCAGCTGTTTCATGAAGTTATCCACGAATTCACGCACCTCGGCCTCACTCTGGGCCTCGGCCTCGGATTCGTTCATGACGTTCAGCTCCCAGCCGGTCAGTTCGCTGGCCAGTCGCACATTCTGACCGCCGCGACCAATAGCCTGGGAAAGGTTATCTTCACTAACCGCAACCGTCATGCTGTGGGAGTCTTCATCCACCACGATGGAGGCAACATCGGCCGGCGACATGGCGTTGATCACAAACTGGGCGGGGTTATCATTCCACAGGATGATATCCACCCGCTCGCCGTTCAGCTCATTGGAGATCGCCTGCACCCGGGAACCACGCATACCGACACAGGCGCCTACCGGATCGATGCGCTGGTCATTGGTCTTGACCGCGATCTTGGCCCGCAGACCCGGATCACGGGCAGCGCCCTTGATCTCTATCAGGCCTTCGCCAACCTCCGGCACCTCCAGCTTGAACAGCTCAATCAGCAACTCGGGACAACTGCGACTGACAAACAGCTGGGGACCACGCTGCTCCGAGCGTACATCATAGAGATAGCCCCTGACCCGATCGCCGGTACGGACCGGTTCACGCGGTATCATCTGGTCACGCAGTACAATGGCTTCCGCGTTGCCGCCGAGATCCAGGGTGACATTGCCACGATCGACCCGCTTGACGATACCGGTTACCAGCTCACCGATACGCTCCTGGTAAGCCTCCACCACTTTCGCACGTTCCGCCTCGCGCACTTTCTGCACAATCACCTGCTTTGCGGTCTGCGCGGCGATACGGCCAAAGGCGATCGACTCCATCGGCTCTTCGATGAACTCGCCAACCTGGATATCCGGATGGGTTTTGCGCGCCTCTTCGAGAAGAATCTCTTTCTCAGGGTTCAGCTCTTCGCCCTCTTCAACCGCATCAATCACCTCCCAGCGACGGAAGCTGGAGTAATCACCGGTCACCCGGTCTACTTCAACGCGCACACCAATATCGCCCCCGTGTTTTTTTCGGGTGGCGGAAGCGAGTGCATACTCAATCGCCTCAAAAATGATCTGTTTTTCAATGTCCTTCTCGTTGGATACGACATCAACGACCAGCAGAATCTCTTTATTCATCTGTCTCAACCCAATCAAAATTCAGGCACTAATCGCGCTCTATCAATCAAATCCAGCGGCAGGGCGGTCTCTTCGCCATCCACAACCACCAGGACCTCACCATCCTGCACGCCCTTTAAAACGCCCTCAAAACGGCGCCTGTCATGCAACTTTGTTCGCAACCGGACGTTGATCTTCTGGCCGGCAAATCGCACGAAATCCTTTTCAAAAAACAGGGGTCTGTCCAGACCCGGCGACGACACCTCTAAACTGTAGTTCTCCTTTATAGGATCCTCTACATCCAGCACGCCGCTGACCTGATGACTGACCGCAGCGCAATCATCCACACTGATCCCGTTTTCGTGATCTATATAGATGCGCAGCAGTGACCCGCCCCGTCCCTGGCTCAGGTATTCCACGCCCACCAGCTCGTAGCCCAGAGGCTCAACCGCCTCCCGAACAATCTCAATCAAGCTTTCAGATGCGCCTGCCATATCCGCCAATAAAAATCAGAAATAAAAAAAGGGCCATTGGCCCATGTACTCAGGTAGCCGCCCCTTGGCCGGCCACACCAATAAAAAAACCCCAGACGGGGCCCTTCTTAACGCAATGAATTAATAGACTAACATTGCTGACCGCCATGGCGGTTTACCGAATCAGGCTGATTATACCTGTGAGTAACTCGTCATGCAATCGGTGAAGTGACTCCGTTCAACCCGCCCGGACCATGGCCACCCGCCCCCATTTCAGGCGGCTGCAGATGGCCGGTCAAGCCGCCCCAAAACCGGTGAAACCGATCGACCGACCTCGGGGCGACAAGGTCAGGCGAAGTGGGAACGGGTTTTGTTGGCGAATGCCACCAGCGACAGCATCACCGGCACTTCAACCAGGACACCCACCACGGTGGCCAGGGCCGCACCGGAGTTCAGACCGAACAGGCTGATAGCGACCGCAACGGCAAGCTCAAAGAAATTGGATGTACCGATCAGGGCTGCCGGAGCAGCAATGCGGAAGGGAACCCGCCACAGATAGCCCCAGCCATAGGCCACCATGAAAACACCGTAGCTCTGAATCAGCAGCGGCAAGGCAATCAGCAGGATAATCAAAGGCTTATCCAGTATGGTTTGGGCCTGAAAACCGAACAGCAGCACCACCGTCGCCAACAGCCCGAGCACGGAAAAGGGCTTTATTCGGGCGGTAAATGCCGCTATGCGTTCCTCGTTGCCACCACCATCCAATGTTCTGCGGGTGGCGTATCCGGCGACTAACGGTATGACCACATAGAGAACGACCGACAGCAGCAGGGTCTCCCAGGGCACGATTATATCGGTCACGCCAAGCAGCAACGCCGCTATCGGCGCGAAGGCAAACACCATAATGAGGTCGTTGATCGACACCTGCACCAGTGTGTAGTTGGCATCGCCACGCACCAGCTGGCTCCAGACAAACACCATGGCTGTACAGGGAGCAACACCGAGCAGGATCATGCCGGCGATATACTCTTTGGCAATCTGCGGCTCAACAAGTCCCGCAAACAGATGCTCAAAAAACAGAATGCCCAGGGCAGCCATGCTGAAGGGCTTGACCAGCCAATTGACCACCAGCGTGATGCAAAGCCCTTTGGGTTTTTTACCCACATCCTTCAGGGAAGCGAAGTCCACATTGACCATCATCGGGTAAATCATCACCCAGATGAAAACCGCCACCACCAGGTTGACACTGGCGTACTCAATGGCCGCCAGCAATTGGAACATAGCCGGAAATACCACTCCCAGCGCTACCCCCGCCAGGATACACAAACCAATCCAGAGCGACAGGTAACGCTCAAAAATACCCATGGGGGACGATGTATCACTAGTCATGACAACTCTTGTTTCTATCGGTTATATCGGCAAGTGATCAGGCCGGGTCTCTCTGCCAATTTAGAGAAAGGAGCCCATATCTTGTACATAGCAGACAGGCGGCGGACTACTCGCAACATCCCGCGGTCTTTTCGGCAGGCGCGCAACAGTCCGACGGGCCGGTGGTCGCCACGCAGCACGCCGCCTCCGGCGAGGAAGAAATATCGGAGAAGTACTGCACATCCCCCATGGTCTGATAAGCCTCCCAGGGAATACCGGCCGGATCTGTCACCCAGGACTTGTCCGAGCGGGCGTAACAACAGACCGTTTCCCCTTCATCGAACAGAGACATATCAGCACCGCGCATCCGTTCCCGTAACTGACCCAGTTCCCCCTCATCATCGACCTGCAATCCCAGGTGGTCGACACCCGGCTTCACCCGGGTGGAAATGGCGAAGTTAATACAGGGATCATCCAACATCCATTTCGCGTAGTCTTCCTTGGTTTTAACCGGCGCTACGCCAAACAGGGCACTGTAAAATCTGATGCTTTCGTCAAGCCTCTCAACGCCAACATGAATATGCATACGTTTCATAATCGCACCCTCTAGTTTGCTTTTGGTTTACAACAGAAGTCCGCCAACTCAATCACGGCACACCCTTTCCGCTTGTCTTGCCGAATACTGGCGAAATCAACGCTGCAACAATCCTGGATCATGAAGCCAATCAAATCGCGCATCTCATCGAAATTGGCAAAATAGATCACTGAACGCCCCTCTTTCCGCGACGCGATCAGCCCCGCGTTAGCCAGGTGTTTCAGGTGGAATGACAGGGTGTTGTGGGGTATGCCCAATTCGTCACCGATCACACCTGCAGCCACCCCTTCGAAGCCAGCCTGCACAAGTAACCGAAATGCCCTCAGCCGGGTCTCCTGAGAAAGCGCATCAAACTTGACAATGGCGTCTTGTATATCCATATGTCTAGAATAATAGACATATTAGAATAGGTCAATGAATATGGAAATATTCCTGGCGCCACGAGCCACACCACTTTCATGTCGAACCGGTCTGTTTGGATGTCGCAGGTTCGAATGCGCTTGTGCCGGGCATAAAAAAGGGTCGCACTTTGGCGACCCTTTTCATGTTTGGTAGCGGGGGCAGGATGAGCTCGCTACGCTCGTGCGGCGCGCCTCACGGCGCTTGTCGAACCAGTCTGTTTGGATGTCGTAGGTTCGAATCCGCTTGCGCCGGGCATAAAAAAGGGTCGCA
>NPIF01000338.1_pt1 | contig 17890 bp, 17 predicted proteins | sample 8637461 | NCBI WGS metagenome assembly NPIF01 (sample SAMN07420641, study PRJNA396082) | bioreactor metagenome | isolation source: sample BR12 brine-fed electro-methanogenic bioreactor BR | place: Japan: Kochi | collected 2016-12-09
ATCCAATATCAATGCCATTATTAAAGTACTCCAAGAACACGATGACCATCTGAGTGCCAAGGAGATCTATCAGGAAGTCAGCCAAACCCTGCCGTCCGTTGATCCATCCACCGTCTATCGCGGGTTGGAGCGACTGGTACACCATGGGAAGGTCTCAGTGTCTGATATGGGTGGATCAGCTGTAGTCTATGAGTTGGTCGGCAAAGAAGTCCATCATCACCTGGTATGTGAGGTTTGCCATAAGCAATTAACTTTCAAAGGATCTGAAGTGGATGATTTTCTTTCCTTAATAGAAGGGAAGACTGGTTTTCAGATCACGACCAACCACCTGGTCCTGTTCGGGATATGTCCTGATTGCCAGAAAAAAGAGTCTGAATAAGAACCGGATGCCAATGCAGGTAGGGGATGCGGTGATTTCGCAAATTATATTAATGTCATCCTGAGCGCAGCGAAGGATCTGGTAATACGTAAGTGGGGTACGCACGCGTTATAAAAAGACGAGAGTATGTTGATCACATGATCATAAGAGTGTATGTACGAATACGTCCTTTACAATGTGCCGGTTGGTGACTCTGGCTCCGTGAAAGATTCTTCGGTCGCTGTGCTCCCTCAGAATGACAACGTAAGGTAACCCTTTATTGTCATCCTGAGCGCAGCGAAGGATCTGATATTGGGCAGGCGGATACACACACGTCGTAAAAAGACAAGAGTTAGCGGTGAAGGGTACCTAAAAATGAATCCTTTTCAATACACTATCTGACACTGCCAGTCCTGCTTTAAACTCTTCCCTTATCAATACTCCTCATCCATCTGCAAGGCGCTTTTCACCCTCCAATTTTCGTATCGCACTGATATCCTGCGTCACCTCGAGCGTGCCTCGATAAGCACCCGCCTCATCACGCACCGCGAAGTAGCGGATATGAATGAACTTGCCATTCATCTGTATCCAGAATTCGGCCTCATCCCTGGTACCAGTCCGAAAATCGTCAACGATCGCCTGCACCTTATCCACGCTGGCTGGCGGGTGACAGAGCTGCACCTTGCGCCCGATAACTGCCGGCGTCCGCGCGAAAATGCGCTCACGCGATTGTGAATAGAAAGCGACCTGGTCATTTTCATCCACAAAGGTCACATCAATGGGTAAATTCTGCAATAACAAATTCACCTGCGAGGCCGTTAATTTTCCTACGTTCAACGTTAATTCAACCATGTCCATCTCCTTTTGATTCTTCAATTGCTCAGGGATAAATTTGATCTCTGATTCTTCTTTTGTTAGGTCCGGCTTCCAATCTTCACCTCGGCGTACATAAGCAAAGCCAAACTCCAATTCACCAGCATATATCGTCGCCCAGTCGTCATCGTTCAGGCGCTGCAGCGCATTTGGGAAGAGAATACGGTCTTCCTTATAGATCATCTCCCGAATACCGTGCTGTAATTTCTCATATTTCTGTTTGATCACTGTAGAAGAGACTTCTTCATTTCCCGTCGCAGATACCAACGCATCCCACAGTTCGCGCATATCATCATGCACGCCCCACATCACCGATGAGGGTCCGCTGAAATCGTACTTCTCAAGAAGGGGAAAGAGCAGGTTCTCTTTACGCAGGTAATGTCGGTCATAATCCTGCAGTTTTTTAAGATCAGTGTGCAGATCTGTTCTATAACCATCAGATTGTAAAGTTTTTAATTTTTCATCGATAGAATGCAGCAGCAGCTCGACAAATTCATTCTCGGCACGGAAAGTATATATGGGATGTCCCGGCTGCATTTCTGGGGGCAGCTGCTGATCAAGCGTTTCTTTGAACAAGGCCACATGAACATCGCACAAGAACTGCACCTGCTCGATCGGCAGCCCTTCTGCTATAAGGCTCTGTTCGATCCTCACGATCTCATCTGCAGAAGCGCCAGCCAGGAGTTGATTGAATTCCTGCCGCAGTTCTTGCGGGGACCTTCCTTCATGAAGAAGTTTGACCACTTCTTTCAATTTTTCCTCGCGTCTGGAGGAATTGTTGATATATTCACTCATCAGTTTTTCACCTCATTATTTCGGGTAATGGAGAACTCACAACGTATGGCTCCGTAAGAACAGATCTGTTCGCAGAGCGTGCAAAATGTACATTTGTGAGGATGTAGGAAAACGATCTCCCCTTCCTGCAAACCCAGTGCATCAGTCGGGCAGATATCCACACATTCTGCACACACCACGCATTTTTGCTTTTCAATGACCGGTAAGATCCATTCCATATTCGCTCCTTTAGAATAACTATAGCCAGTTGAGCACATTCCTTCTATGACTTAAGTCGCATAGATTGAACCATTCCCCAGATGGAATACAAAGCACACAAGCAGAACATTTTCTATATAATTGGAAAGATTCAACAAGATGGGTTAATGAAGGAGGAGATGTGATCGCAGTTGTGATCTCTGCCAATGCTGAATGGGAAGTTGTGACCAGGTTCTACCAGGTGACGGAATTCAAATCCACACCTTTCGGTAACTGGTTTGAGGTACAGATGAATAACGTTGTAATTGGGTTCTTTTTCGGTGGGTGGGGAAAGATCGATGCAGCTGCCTCAACACAACACATCATTGATATCTTCTCCCCAGAATTGATCGTCAATCTCGGTACCTGCGGCGGCTTTCATGGACATGCGCAAGCCCTAGACATTCTCCTGGTCGAACGAACCATCGTCTATGATATTTATGAGCTTATGTTCGATGCCGATCAGGCGATCAGGGCGTACAGCACCGACATAGATCTGGAATGGCTGGAAATTGGAGAAGATGAACCCATTATTCGAGGCACCCTGCTTTCCGCCGATAGAGATCTTGATCCAGATGAAGTTGAAGAATTGCAGGTCCGATACCAGGCTGCGGCCGGGGATTGGGAATCAGGCGCCATTGCCCATATATGTAAAAGGAACAAGACTCCCGTCTTGATCGCCCGGGGTGTTAGCGATATTGTGGGTAGTCATGGTGGAGAAGTCTACCAGTCTCCCGAACTGTTTATCTCCAGGACAGAAAGCATCATGCAAGATCTGCTGGAACGGCTGCCCGCCTGGGTTGCTGCTTTTCACGCAAACGCCAAACATAAATGAGTGCTATCGATTTTCAACGCTGTGAAAACTTTGATTTGTAGAAGGAACAGGATCATTCCTCAATTTCCGCGCGTAATTTTTCTTCTTCTATGATGATGATGCGCTGTCGCTCAACGCGGATCAACCCTTGCTGTGAAAAAGTACCCAGTAAACGGCTGACCACATCGCGCACCGAACCTATCTGGGCAGCGATCTCTTCTTGTGTCCACCCTTTTACAAAATCCCTTGTCCCTATATTCCTTAAAAGGAAATTTATCAGACGCTGCCGGGTATTGTGAAGGGATAATTCTTCGACCAAACCCGCCATCTGGTGCAGTTTCTGTGCAAAATCCTGCAAGATCAAATTGGAAAACTCAGGAGAGTCATGAAGTGTTTTAAGGTAATTCGAGCGGGTCATGAATGCCAGTTCCAGATCGGTGAGCGCGCTGGCGTTGGCACGGTTGACACCATCTGGTTCAAGTGCAGTCACGGTATTGATAAAGCCATGTGCCTTGATGATCGAAAGAACCTGCTCCCTGCCTTCGACAGAACGGTGAAAGACTTTCACATTTCCGCGAATTACATAATATACCTCTTCGCTCGGGTCACCTTCCCAGAGGAATTGGGTATGCTTTGCGATCTTTTTGCGCTGCATATACTGGTCGATCAAATTATCCTGCATGATTCACCCTATAGTCATACTAAAAGATATCATATCACTGACACATTTTCTTCAACCAAATAACAATTTATATTACCCCTTTACATCCCCTTCTATTTTTGGTATATTATTGAAAATGATTTTCATTATCAATAGTCAAGTAGGCCAAATGAAAAATATCTGGATCAATAAATTAAAAGAAAAAGGGATGCGCATCACAGATCAACGCAAAGCCGTTATTGACATACTTATCAATGCTGAAAAAGCCCTTGAACCGATCGAAGTATACGACCTGGTGCGTCAGGAGCACCCTTCCATCGGGATGGTGACCGTGTACCGCACCATGGAATGTCTGGACGATCTGCATCTTCTGCAGAAAGTACATCAGGAAAGCGGGTGTAATAAATATCTTAGGGGAAAGGATGGACATCATCACTTGATGATCTGCACCCAATGTGGAAAGGCCATCTACTTTAAGGGTCTCGAATTAGAAAACGATTTTCAGCGCATTGCATCTGCACACCAATTTAAAATCGAAGATCACTGGCTTCAATTGAGCGGGGTCTGCCAGGATTGCCAGCAGCTCACCGCGCAGGCACAGGAGGGATGAATGAAAAACAAAAATATTGTTGGCATAGCCCTGATAACACTGCTGATTGGCGGACTATTCAGCGCATGCCTTTCTACACCAACCATTACGGCTCAAAAACTGAACATCACCGTTAGTATTTTGCCGCAGAAATATTTTGTGGAAAGGATCGCGGGGAATCTGGCACAAGTCAATGTGATGGTGGGTCCCGGTGAAAGCCCGCACACTTATGAACCCCAACCAGCGCAAATGGAAGCATTGAGCAATTCCAGTATCTATTTCCTGATCGGTGTTGAATTTGAAGAAGCCTGGATCGATAAGTTCAAAGAGACCAGCCCGGATACCATCTTCATCGATACCAGTGAAGTAGTGCAAAAGATTCCCGTCGTTGAAAGCGAAGAGATCATGGATGAACACCAAGAGGATGATCATGAACACGGCAGTCTGGACCCGCACATCTGGCTTTCTCCCAACAACGTTATTCAGATCGCCAACGCGATGGCAGCAGCGCTTTCAGAGATAGATCCAAAAAACAGCGCTGCCTACCAGCAAAACCTGCAAGATTTCGTAATAGAAATCGATACCCTTGACGAAGAAAACCGTGCTACTTTCGAGAAAATCTCCTCGCGGCAGTTCATTACCTTTCATCCCTCCTGGGGGTATTTCGCCCATGATTATGGTTTGCAGCAGATCCCGATCGAGGTTGGTGGGAACGAACCCAGCGCACAAGAATTGACCGCCCTCATCGAATTCGCAAATGAAAATAATATTCGTATCATCTTTGCATCTCCAGAATTCAACACCCGTTCTGCTGAAACCATCGCCAGCGAGATCGAAGGAGAGGTGATCCTCATCAGCCCATTGGCTGAGGATTGGATGGAAAATATGAGAACCATCACAAACTCCCTATCAGAAATACTACAATAGAGTAAAGAAAATGATGGATCAAAAGAATGTCATTCAGATTCGCGATCTCTGGGCCGGGTATAACTCTCACCCGGTCTTGGAGGATATCAACCTGGATATTCATCCAAAAGATTTCATCGGGCTGATAGGACCCAATGGCGGAGGAAAGACAACCCTCCTCAAGGTTTTGATCGGTTTGGTCAAGCCCATGCGTGGTGATGTGCAGGTAATGGGAAAAACTCCCCACCAGGGGCGCTGTCACATTGGATATGTTCCACAGCAAGTCCTCTTTGATCAGAGCTTCCCCATCTCAGTATATGACGTGGTCAAAATGGGCCGTCTTGGCTGCCGAAGAGTGTTCAAGAAAATTGGAACCGCTGATGAAGACATCCTGAACACGGCGCTTGAACAAGTGGATATTATAAACTTGCGTGAACGCCCGATCGGCGATCTTTCGGTTGGACAGCGGCAAAGGGTATACATTGCCCGCGCTTTGGCCACACAACCAGAGATACTGCTTTTGGATGAACCCACCGCCAGCGTTGATCCGCAAGCATCACATGCCATCTATGAGTTATTACACAAGCTGAATCAGAATATAACCATCGTGATGGTCAGCCACAATATGGATGCAGTATCCACGCATGTGAAAACGATCGGCTGTATCAACCGCCATCTGCACTACCATGGCACCAAAGAGATCACCAAAGACATGGTGAATGCGATCTACAATTGCCCGATCGAATTGATCGCGCATGGTGTTCCACACCGGGTGCTTGCACCGCATGAATCAACAGAGGAATGATATGCTTGAACCGCTCCAATACACTTTTTTTCAAAACGCACTTCTAGCAGGTATCCTGGTCAGCATAGCCTGCGGCATTATCGGTACGTTCATTGTCGTGAATCGATTGGTCTTTCTGAGCGGAGGTATTGCCCATGCGGCATATGGTGGGATCGGGATCGCATATTTCCTTAACCGCGATCCGGTTCTGGGAGCTGTTGTTTTTTCAATGCTTTCCGCACTTGGGATGGGGTTGGTTGAGAGAAAGACCAGGGAAAGAGCCGATACCATCATTGGCGTCATGTGGGCGGTTGGCATGGCACTCGGGATCATATTCATCGACCTCAGTCCAGGCTACAAAGCGGATCTGATGAGCTACTTATTCGGCAGCATCCTGGCAGTGCCTGCAGGTGATCTGTGGTTCATGCTGATCCTTGACCTCATCATAGCTGGCACCGTAGCGATCCTCTATAAAGAACTGGTCGCCATCTCATTCGATGAGGAATTTGCGACTGTTGAGAACGTACCCGTCACCACAATTTTCTTCATCCTTTTCACACTGATCGCGCTCACAGTGGTGATCACCATGCGCCTGGTAGGGTTGATCATGGTCATTGCTCTGCTAACGATCCCGTCCGCAATTGCCAGCTTGTTCGTCAAGGACCTGAAGGGAATGATGATCACCGCAGCGATATTGGGTGTCATCTTCTCAACCGCTGGATTATTTCTTTCCTACTCATTAAACCTGACTTCAGGGGCAACCATCATCATGCTGAGCGGCATTACCTATGTGATTACTTTGATCGCGAAGAGCATATTTCAAAGGAAGGATAATTCCCCCGCTTTATAAATTTTCCTGTCTTCTATCACTCAGATAATTAACCCTTAAATCGAAAAAGCCCCTTCAAAAGAAGGGGCTCTAGTTTGTGAATTCTTAGAACAAATGGAAAGCTGCGATCACAGGTGCAAACAAGGAAGATACCAGGGACATCACTGTGATGAGCGTATTGAGTGACGGGCCAGCCGTATCCTTGAAAGGATCGCCGACAGTGTCACCCACTACTGCGGCTTTATGGGCATCCGAGCCCGGACCACCAAATTTACCCGTTTCGACAAATTTCTTGGCATTGTCCCAGAGACCGCCAGCGTTCGCCATCAACAGCGCGAACACAATACCGGTGAAAATGGAACCGCCCAGGAAACCACCCAATGCATCTGGTCCCAGGATGAAACCGATCAGCAGCGGGAGACCGATCGCCAGGAAAGCAGGCAGCACGAGTGATTTGAGAGCACCATGCGCAGCCATGCTGACACACGCGTTATAGTTAGGCAGGACTTTTCCAGCCAGAATTCCAGGTTCTTCGCGGAACTGGCGGCGAATCTCTTCGATCATATCGAAGGCATTATTGGTCACTGACAGCATGGTGAGAGCACTGAACAACGGCGGGGTCATTGCACCCAGGAACACACCAGCGATCACGATCGGATCGCGCAGGCTTATGGTGAGTGCTTTACCGCTGGCTTCGATCACTTCAGCGTAAGAAGCGAACAGTGCCAGTACGGTCAGTGCTGCAGCGCTGATGGAGAAGCCCTTGGTGATCGCTTTCGCAGTATTGCCTGCTGAATCGAGCACATCCGCTCGTTCGATCACTTCATGGTCCATACCAGCCATCTCGGCAATACCACGTGCGTTATCCACAATGGGACCGTACGCATCGGAGGAAACGATCATACCGCTGATCGCCAACATACCCACCGCGCTGATACCAATGCCGTAAACTCCGGTCAACACACCAGAAGCCTGACCAAAATAGAAGGATAACAGGGTTGCCACAACGATACCGATCACAGAAGGAACGATGCTGATGAGTCCATAACTGAAACCGGTGATGATGTTAATGGCTGATCCAGAACCAGAAACCTTGGCAGTCTCTTGAACTGGTTTGTACACATCCGATGTGAAGTAATCTGAAGTGAAGCCAATGATGACACCGGTGACCAAACCAACCAGGGTTGCCCAGAGAGCACCCTTATCATAGCCACCGAAGAAGACCAGAACTGCTACCATTGCCGCAAAAATGATAGCGGTGATGACCGTACCGCGGTTGAGCGCTGGTCCTGGTTTGCCGTTCTTACCTACGCGAACGAATTGGATTCCGATGAGGGAAGCGAAGATACCCAGGATGCACAAGATCAATGGGAAGACCACATAGCGTGAATCCGTCTGGTTCGGCAGTGCAGCACCCAGAAGAATGGCTGCAACCGCGCTGGCGACATAGCTGTCGAAAATATCCGCACCCATACCTGCCACATCACCCACGTTGTCACCAACATTATCGGCGACAACTGCCGGATTGCGTGGATCATCCTCAGGGATACCGATCTCGACCTTTCCAACCAGGTCGGCGGCAATATCAGCAGTCTTTGTGTAGATGCCGCCACCTGCTTTCGCCAGGAGCGCCAGTGTCGAAGCACCAAAGCTGAACCCGAGGATCAATTCTGCATCGCCAGTGAGGAGATAGATACCACACATCCCGATCACGGCCAATCCAACCATTGCCAGACCCATGACCGAACCAGCATAGAAAGCAACTCGGAAAGCCTGGTTCAGAGATTTTTCAGCCGCAGTGGCACTGCGTACATTTGCCTCAACCGCAACGCTCATTCCCATATACCCTGCAATCGCCGAACAGATCGCTCCGGTAATGAAGGTCACCGCTACCCGTAAACCCTCAGCACTGTTGACAGTCACCTGAGAATTTCCCAGGTCATTCATCTCGAAGCTGAATACAAGCGCGATGACAAAACCTAGAATGACTGCAACCAATGCCAGAGAAGTATAGAGCTTGATCAGGTAAGATGATGCACCTTCGCGGATCCAGCGTGCAACTTCCTGCGCCCGCTCACTTCCAGCATCCTGTTTCCTCACCCAGAAGAAGAGGAACACTGCCACGGCGACGGATAATAATCCGCCTCCCACCCCTATCAACAACCAGCTTTGTGATGACATAAAAGCTCCTTATAGAAAATAATGTTTATAAAAACCCACACTTCACCCATCTGGGAGACCCAGCTATGAAGTAGTTTGGATTTCGAACCTAGAGACTTGCCGAACGCCACCAAGAATAATGGTCTTTGATCAGCTCTTCATGGCTTGGAATTGGGAAGTAAAGCAAACCTTCCTCATTCCCCAAGAAGATCCCATTCTTGATCGTGCGATATGGAAATTCGCTCGCCGGGGTCCTGTTGACCATCTTGGTGTGAATATATTTCGTGCGCAGTTCCAGCAGACAATCCCGCAGGTGATAGATATTGTCATACGGCAGATCGCCAACTTCTCCATGCTGTGGATCTTCAGCCAGAGCGCCCAATTTCAATTCTGCGAAGCAGATCGAGGGGACCTTAACCAGGCTGGTTGGATTGCAGACGATCAATTCATAGAATTCTTTGGGCGCGAGTGTGCTGGCCACAAGTGGATTAACGGGAGCTATCTCACGGTAGAGATGCATTCCATTTTTTGCTTCTGGCACTGCGGTAGTCTTGTCAATTCCCAGAGTACGACCATCTTGGGTAACCAAGAACAACTTCTTGATCGCATTCAGGGGAATCCTTTCCAGTACGCGATAGACCGAGATATAAATAGAGCGTTTTGGAGTACCATCTTCATGAGGTACACAACGCTCTAGTGCTTCTTCGATCTGGAAATCGCCGGACCGGAAATTGGGGTCTATTTCAAAAAAAATCGCCTGACCACGCGATTTCTTTAAAGACCCAACTGCATAATAAACGCCGAATTCCTCCGGCGACAGCATTGAAGCAATGAGTGCTTCAGGTAAAAGAGACAGATACAAGTGTTGAACCATACTGACCTCCTTGAAAATTAAACAAATTGATTTATTCTAATACGATATGATTAAAAAAGCGAATAGAATAGGGTAATTGCTCTATATTTGAGGATTTGAAAGGTACTTTATGAAAATTGGGATCATTGGCGGGGGTGCAGCAGGATTGATCGCCGCTATAAAAGCAGAACAACTTGGTATGCACGTTACGCTATATGATGCCAATACAAACCTGGGACGCAAATTAAGTGCCACCGGTAGTGGACGCTGCAACATCTCCAACCTGCATGCAGCTGCCAATGCATACCACAGCGATTCTCCTGAAAACCTACAGAGATGTTTTCAAAACCTGCCAAAGTCGAGTGTACGCGACTTTCTCCTAGAGATCGGTATCCCAACCACCTCCACTTCAGACGGGTGGGTTTACCCGCGTTCTTTTTCTGGCTCAAATGTGGTCGACATTCTGGATAATAATCTCCAGAACACAAAAGTTCATTTAAACTCTCTGATCACGTCCATAGAAAAAAAAGATAAAGGTTACTTGCTCAAAACGCAGGATGGTTCTATAAGCCACGCATTTGAGCAGATCATCATCGCCTGCGGCAGCCCCGCCAACCCACAGTTGGGAGCGCGCAGTGTCCTTCAAAAGGAACTTACCAGATTGGGACACCACTTACTGCCGATCAAACCCGCCCTTACCCCAATTGAAACGGACACAACTCACTTCCACAAACTGCAAGGAGTGCGTTTGGATGCGGGTATCACACTCATGCGAAATGACGAAAAGGTCGTTGAGACATTTGGAAACATCATCTTCACCAAGTGGGGATTGAACGGACCCGGCGTTATGAACATCAGCCACTTGATCGAAGCAAAGCACACCCAGCAATATCATTTGAAGATCAATTTCATCGCAGGTTTCGAAGAAGACATCATGCGCGCTTTTGAAGATAACAAGAAAGCCCACCTTTCACCCTCATCCTTGCTAATGGCATATCTACCGCACAAAGTATGCGCGTTCATCCTTAAGCAAAATATGTTGGAAAATGTGAAAAGATCATCCCAAATGAGCGAACAACAAAAAGAAGCGCTGATCAACGCGTTGAAAAATCAAACCGTTCAGGTGCGTGCGATGCGCGGGTTCAAGCATGCCCAGGCATCGGTGGGCGGAATTCCACTAAGTGAGATCGACCCAAAGAGCATGTGCTCCCACTTCAATGAGGGTCTCTATATCGTTGGAGAGATGGTCAATGTTCTCGGTCCTTGCGGGGGGTACAACTTGCATTGGGCGATCCTATCCGCCTTGATTGCCGCACAGGCAGCCAGCATGGCGTGAAAATTATTGCGTCAATATGGATAAAAATTCGCGGTGGATCAGGCGATAGTGCGGCTGATATTTTTCGATATAGACTTCTGAATGGTCAACCAGGGGATAGTGATTGGCAATGACCCAAGCCTTATATTTTTCAACATCAAGCGGATCATATTTGGGGATCTTGCGGCTCTTGCAAAGCTTATAAAAAGTATCAAGAGCATCATTTAAGCGCTCAGCGTTCGGTTCAACCGATCGATAGATCTCAGCGGTCCACAAACACAATGTGCTTAGCGTACCAATCGAACCCTGGTGGGCTTTGTATGCATTCAAGTTCACACGGACGATCTTCCCCTCTGGGTGAGCGGATTGCCATAAAACTTGATTTTTATCTTCATCAACCCGTTCAAATTCCTGAAATAGATCTTTTTCAACATCCCCCGGAGAAAGGGCTGCATATTTGATAGGTCCCAGTATTCCCTGGTAGAAGAGTTTATAGACATCCTGGATCTGCATCTGGTGATAGCGGCGAAAATGATTCACCAGGAATTTGAACACATCCTGCTGCGATTTCCATACACTACCGACCCGATAACTGCCCAGCTTTAAATGCATAAACTCGCCTACTTATATACTATCTATCAATACCAAAAACCCTTCCGATTTTTCAATAGTAAAGATCACCTTGTGCCAAGATAGAAATACTGCTCTACCCTATTTAACCACAACCGTCCGGGTTGGATGCGATTTTTAATATTTCAATCATGGGTTGCCGCCCGGCAAAGGTCAATCGCACGATTATGAGAGCATCCAGAAAGGTCAAGTCTACGTATATAACATACAAGTCGTATCAGAAGTACATCCAATGATACAGCTTAACAATATTTTATAATCATGGTAACGCAATGATTAAAAGGAGATTGATATGAAACTGATCTTTCGCTGGGCATTTACCTCACTGGCTTTATTTGCGGCAGCATATCTCGTCCCCGGCATCCACGTGGAAAGTGCTGAGGCCTGGCAGGTTTTTGCGGTCATGGCTCTTATCCTGGGATTGGTGAACGCCATCATTCGCCCCCTATTGAAAGTTCTTTCCTGCCCGCTTATCGTCCTGACATTGGGATTATTTGTGCTCATCATCAACGCAGTATCCTTTATGCTCGCCAGCAATATCGCCGTGAACTGGTTCAACGTGGGTTTTTATGTGGATAACTTTGGTTCAGCCATCCTGGGCTCGATCATCGTCAGCGTTGTCTCAATTTTTGCCAACACCTTCCTGCGGGACGAAAAACGAGATTAATTCATCGAGAAGTATCCAGGATCAATGCCATATTGCCCAAAACGCCCCATGATCTAAGGAAGTAATCATTGGGGATGTCATAGAATTTTCCATTATTCATGTAGCGAATGGTATCCTGTGCATACCCGGTCACAATGACCACATGCTGATAAGGCGCAACAATGGTGGTGTTCCCCTCTCTATCAATATATTCATGGGGAACACCACCCACACAATTACCGATCACCCAAACGATCACCGGCCGCTCTGCAGCGATCTCTTTTTTTAATTCCTCGAGTGAGAATCCCTTTACCGCCCTGGCTTGGATATCATATTCTTCAACCAGCACCTTGGCAACAGGTGCTGCATGCACTCCATAGGAATACGGCGGTACCTGCCCCCAGGGTCCTTCCACGCTGCCCACAAAACCCAGGTCCGGATTATCGGATTGGGGCAGTTGATATTGAAAATTAAATTCATTGATCTCCCAGCCAAAGAAGCGCGCCCAATCTGTAACCGCGGATGCTTCGCAGCCGATCGGAAAATACTGGCGGTGCCCCCAGATGGAATAGATGTAATATTCTTCGGGTGTTGGGATATCTTGTGCCACCTGATAAGTTGGTGCCTCAACTATTTGCACCGGCTGCGTAACTTCCACTGAATGAGGGTTCTCTTCATAAGCAAAGTCTGCTGCATTGGGTGTACTCGTTGCGTCCAGTTGTGCGGCAACAAGCGTTGCCATCACTCGCTCCTCAATGGTGTGTGTTGCTGCCGATGCAGCTTGTGATACTTGAGAATTGCAGGCGGAAAGAAATATAAAGGATAGAGAAAGAACAAACCATATCAAGTGCGCTCTGTCCGTCAACCTGCGCATACTTTCTCCAGATCAGCCATCGATCTTTTTACGGTAGACACGGTAGCGTTTATAGATCCTACCCCCCATTCTTTGTGCCAGTTCGGGAGTCTTGGGGTTATCATCCGAGGTGAGTGAAAGATCCACCCAGGTATAACCCTTCTCCTTCATACGCTCCGCCATGGTCGCAAACATTAGGATCGCCACGCCACTACCCCAATACTCAGGCAGTACCAGAACGCTTTTTATGGTTCCGCAGTGGATCTGCTGCTTGGAGTGGATGAATGCCTGGATATAGTTCCAGGGATAGCGAAAACCATTGGCGTGGATAAGCACCTCGTTCATATTGGGTATGCCCGGGAAGAAGCCGATCGGCTTTCCCTCATCCTCTGCAAACAAGATCAACTCCGGATCAGCGATCTTGAGAAATGGCACCAATATCTTTTCCAATGCTTCTCTCCGCCAGGGCATGTGCCCGGGCAGATGTGCCAATGCGCGATTGATCAGGAAATGAACGTTGTCGATCTCTATCTGCCAGTTATCAAAATCTGCCGCACGGATGGTATATTTCTTCCTCTGCTGCACGCGCTGCGCCATCCTTTTCAGTCTTTCAAGGTGGTCCGCATTTTTATAGAGGTCGATCTCAAAGGCGATATTATCTCCGCGAGCAGCACTGAACCCGTATTCTTTCACAAAATTCTCGTAGTATGGCGGAGTGTGCCCGCACAGCACCACCGGCGGGCGATCACGCCCTTCCAATAGAATTCCATACCCATCTTCATAATCCAGATTGAACGGTCCATACAAATGGGTCAATCCATGTTCCCGCGCCCATTGTGCGGCACGATCGAAAAGAGCCCTGGCAACATCAGGATCGTTCACACAATCGAAGAATCCAAAAACGCAATCCTTCTTCCCAACCGCCTGGTTGCCTTTCTTATCTTCGGCAGCGCAGATCGTACCTATGGGTTTTTTCCCATCCCAGGCGATGAAAAAATCCGCGATCCCTCTTTGAAAGAAAACTCCCTTATCAGGATCAATGGCATTCTTGCGATCGGATAGTAGAGGCGGTACCCAGATCTCATCATCACGATAGATACGCCAGGGGAATGTGAGGAAGATGCGCTTCTCGCGGCGATTACTTACCGGACGGACGACGATGGACATAATCTAGCCTTCTTTCAACTGCTCTACAATACGCGTGTATTGCTCGCGATCCAGTGGGTAGCGCAGCGCGAAGACAATACCGATCAGCAGCAAGAACGCCGGGATCGGACCGATGAGCAAACGGATACCGGTCAACGCGCTCTGCGGCTGCACGCTGGAATTGGGAATATACCCTGTAGCATCCAGGATGAAGGCGGTGGTTGGGATGGCGATCGAGTTTGCCACTTTTGCCATCAGGGTCACCAGGCTGTAGAAAACACCTTCATGCCGTTCACCATACTCAAACTCACCATACTCGATGGAATCAGGCAGGATGGACCAGGGCAGCACATGAGCTGCTGACACACCAACCCCTGCCAGAACGCATAGAACGACGATCCATTCAAATTGAGACGCCGGACCAAGTGTGATCAGCATCATCTGGACAAACGCCCAAAAGGAGATCCCCACCACATATGCCATGCGTTTGTTCAGTTTTTTCGAGACCCAGTTCCAGAGAGGCAGCGCCAGCACCCCCACCCCGAAGATGAGCCCCATAAAGAGATCGCTCTGCTGCCCGCGCGCCACGACATAGTTAATGAAGTAGAGGAGCACGGTTTCCAAAATACCCATAGAAGTCCAGGTGACCAAATAGATGATCGCCCCAAAAACAAAGGGGCGATTCTTGAGAGCCAATTTAAGAGCATGAAAAATATTCGGGTTCTTCTCAACCGGGGCGGTATGCCTTTCTCGTGTATTGAAGAAAACCAGGAGCAGCGGCAGCGCACTCACCAAACCAAATATGGCTGCCATCAAGAAAACGCGTTCCCCATTAGATGGGACAAAATCACCAATGATCATCGCCGGAACCGTGAAAGCCACCAATCCACCTGCGATGGAGAAGAACATGCGATAGGAAGTAAGGCTGGTTCTTTCGTCATAATCATCCGTCAGATCCGGGGTAAGCGCGAAGTAGGGCATGTAGACGAAGGTTGCCGCCGCATCAAAGAGCACGTAGGCAAAAGCATAATAGGCAGCCAGCCCAGCCTGGTTTTGAATATCGGGTGTCAACCACATCAAGGTGAAGATGGCCGCGAATGGGAAAGCCCCAAACAAGAGAAAGGGACGTCTGCGCCCCCAGCGGGATTTTGTGCGATCAGAGATATGCCCGATCAGTGGATCGTTAACATAATCCCAGGTACGCCCGATCAATAAAGCAATTCCGGCAACTGCCGGATCCAGATTGACCACATCCGTCAAAAAGAACAGGAAATACGCACCGATAATCGTACTGGTCAGGCTGAAACCGATATCTCCGGCTCCATAGATCAACTTGGTCTTCAGGGAAAGTTTTGTATTCATAGCGCTCCTTACCTGTCAACAATGCTTTATGAAATTATTTCGATGCAGCACGCTTCTTCTTTAGATTTTCTACAATAGCATTAAATTCCTTACGTTCCAAGGGGTAGCGCAGGGCAAAAATTATTCCGATCACCAGGAAGATCGCCGGGACAGGACCCATCAAAAAGCGAATACCGTTCAAAGCTGACTGCGGCTGGGTGGATGAATTTGGAATGTATTGGGTTATCTCAAGCACAAAAGCCGTCAACGGGATGGCGATCGAAGAGGCAACCTTTGCCATGAGGGTGACCAGTGAATAGAAGACGCCCTCGTGCCGTTCTCCGGTATCCAACTCGCCATATTCAATTGCATCGGGGATCATCGCCCAGGGGAGAACATGTGCAGCTGACACGCCGATCCCAGCGATGAAACACAGCACCATAACCCAGGTAGGGGATGAAGAAGCAGAGAGGCTCATTAACAGCAGCTGTGCCAACGCCCAGAAAGATATCCCCAGCGCATATGCTTTGCGCTTGTCCAATTTCTTTGAGACCCAATTCCACAGTGGCAACGCAATGATGGCAGTGATGAAGATGATACCCATGAGGATATCGCTCATCCCCTCTTTTTGCAGTACGTATTTGACATAGTACAACAAGACCGTCTGAACCACATTCATTGATGTCCAGGTCGCCAGGTAAACCACCGCCCCCAACACAAAAGGACGATTCTTCAAGGCTACTTTTATTGAGTGAAAAATATTCGGTTTTTCGTATTGGATATCTTTTTCGGTCTCTCGCGTTTTGAAGAAAATGAAGAATAGCGGCAGTGCGCTCAGAGCTCCAAACAGGAAACCCATTTGAAGCACTCGCTGCGAGTTGTCAGGCGAGAAACTGCCGATAAACATCAATGGCAGTGTGAACGCCACCAGCCCACCGATGATGTTATAGACCATGCGATAAGAAGTCAGTGAAGTGCGTTCATCATAGTCATCGGTCAATTCTGGTGTTAGTGCAAAGTAGGGCATGAAAACGAAAGTCTGGGCAGCATCATACAGGATATATGCGACTGAGAAATATACCGCGAGCAATGTCTGGTCGGTGAAAGCTGGCTTATACCACAGCATTGCAAAGGTGATCGCAAAGGGAAGAGCCCCGAACAACAAGAATGGGCGTCTGCGCCCCCAACGTGTCTTGGTGCGATCGGATAGATTACCGATCAAAGGGTCGTTAATATAATCCCAGGTTCTTCCGATCAAGATAGCGATACCAGCTGTTGCTGGAGACATCCCTACCACATCGGTCAAGAATAACAAAAAATAAGCGGCGATGATGGAATTGGTCATGCTGTAGCCAAAATCGCCTGAACCGTATACGATCTTAGTCCAAAGAGGAATCTTTTTATGCATTATTCAGTCCTTTTAATGACGTGTTCATTAAGTATGATTACTATTCTAATGGAATTTTAAAAACTTCTTCTAAAAATCACCTACCCTACATTACAAATGTGATGATATTGCAATCTATTTGAAGCCACCTTTGCAGTCTACAATCTCGCATAATAGTAGAAATTGAGGTTTTTGATCAAATGCCCTCCGAACAATTACCTCACTACCTGGTGATGCCCCCTACTCAGGGGGCATTGCTGCCAGATTAATTGGAGCATCCAGTTTTTTGGTTTAAGTTGAAAAACAGCTCAATTATTATTAAATAGGTTAGGGAATACATTGTGATCTGCTCACAATTGACCAACAATTGAATAAATAAAGGTGCGATTATCATGGTTCTTCTTGTCGCTGTGGTCGCAGGATTACTAGCAGGGTGGCTGCGTTCACGATTGCGTCACAGTACATATCAGGTAGTTGATCTACGATCAGTATGGATCGTTTTTCTTGCTTTCATTCCCCAGTTACTTGCTTTTTCGATCCCGGCTACACGAGAGTACATACCCGATAGCTGGATTCCTTTTATTTTATTAGGCTCACAAGCCCTTCTTTTCATTTTTGTTTGGGTAAATCGAGAAAAACCCGGCTTGTGGCTATTAGGAATAGGGCTTTTATTGAATTTCCTGGTCATTGCACTCAACGGGGGATTCATGCCA
>NPIF01000262.1_pt1 | contig 17881 bp, 9 predicted proteins | sample 8637461 | NCBI WGS metagenome assembly NPIF01 (sample SAMN07420641, study PRJNA396082) | bioreactor metagenome | isolation source: sample BR12 brine-fed electro-methanogenic bioreactor BR | place: Japan: Kochi | collected 2016-12-09
GTTCAAAGCTTCGCTTACGCTAACCTCTCCCTTTAACCTTCCGGCACTGGGCAGGTGTCAGCCCCTATACATCACCTTACGGTTTAGCAGAGACCTGTGGTTTTGTTAACCAGTCACAAGAGCCTGTTCACTGCGACCCTTCGACGCTCTAGAAATCTATCACGTCAAAAGGCACCCCTTCTCCCGAAGTTACGGGGTTAATTTGCCTAGTTCCTTAACGAGGGTTCTCCCGATCGCCTTAGTATACTCTACTCGTCTACCAGTGTCGGTTTGCGGTACGGGCACTTGAATTTCATCGCTTAGAGGCTTTTCTTGGCAGCAAGGCTCAGCTCACTTATGCCTTAGAGGACCGCTACATGATCTCAGCTCAGTCTGCGGATTTACCTACAGACCTCAACGCCTGACATCACATACACCTGCACAACCAATCGCAGGCTGGCCTACCTCGCTGCGTCCCCCCATCGCTCCATTCAAGTGGTAACGGAATGTTGACCGTTTATCCATCGCCTACGCCTCTCGGCCTCGGCTAAGGACCCGACTAACCCGACGCGGAACAACCTGGCGTCGGAAACCTTAGACATACGGCGAACATGATTCTCACACGTTTTACGCTACTCATGCCTGCATTCTCACTTCTGCCCGCTCCAGCCGTCCTTCCGGTCGACCTTCACAGCTGACAGAACGCTCCCCTACCGCTCCAGCTAATGCTGAAGCCCATAGCTTCGGTACCTGGCTTAGCCCCGTTAAATTTTCCGCGCAAGATCGCTTGACCAGTGAGCTGTTACGCACTCTTTAAAGGATAGCTGCTTCTAAGCGAACCTCCTGGTTGTTTCAGCAACCTCACATCGTTTACCACTTAGCCAGAATTTTGGGACCTTAGCTGATGGTCTGGGCTCTTTCCCTTTCGACTACGAAACTCATCTCCCGCAGTCAGACTACTATGCTCTGGAGTATTGGCATTCGGAGTTTGGTTGGGGTCGGTAAGCTCTAAGCCCCCTTGCCCATCCAGTGCTCTACCTCCAATACTAAACGCATAGCGCTAGCCCTAAAGCTATTTCGGGGAGAACCAGCTATCTCCGAGTTCGTTAGGCATATCACCTCTACCCACAGCTCATCCCCTAACTTTGCAACGTTAGTAGGTTCGGGCCTCCACGAGATTTTACGCTCGTTTCACCCTGGCCATGGGTAGCTCACCCGGTTTCGGGTCTAATCCTTGCGACTGAACGCCCTATTCAGACTCGCTTTCGCTGCGGCTCCGGGTGTAACTCCCTTAACCTTGCCACAAAGATTAACTTGCAGGCTCATTCTCCCAAAGGCACGCCGTCAGGCGTAGCGGCGCTCAGCTGGCTTTCACCAACGAACACTCCGCTATTAGCCCTTCGACTGCTTGTAAGCTTACGGTTTCAGATTCTATTTCACTCCCCTTATCGGGGTTCTTTTCACCTTTCCCTCACGGTACTTGTTCACTATCGGTCGCCAAATGTATTTAGCCTTGGAGAGTGGACTCCCCAGATTCCTGCCGGATTAGCGTGCCCGGCAGTACTCAGGTGCCCAGCGGAAGGCAAATTGTTTTCGCATACGGGACTCTCACCCACTATGGTTGGCTTTTCCACACCATTCTGCTAACAATTTGCTTGGTAACTTCCATATGCCGGGTCCTACAACCCCACCACAGCAAGCTGCGATGGTTTGGGCTGCTCCCTTTTCGCTCGCCACTACTCAGGGAATGATCTTCTTTCCTCAGGGTACTAAGATGTTTCAGTTCCCCTGGTTCCCATCTCTAAGCTTATGTGTTCAGCAAAGAGACGCTGTTGGTTCGCAACAGCGGGTTTCCCCATTCGGAGATCCTCGAATCACAGTCTGTTCACGACTATTCGAGGCTTATCGCAGTGACCCACGTCCTTCATCGGCATTTGGCGCCAAGGCATTCACCGTAAGCCCTTAGTAGCTTCTACGTGATGCGGAGAAATCGGCAATCTTTGCCACTCTCTTAATCACTTAAGAAACATCAGTTAGTCATACATATCAATTGAAATGTTGATTAATTATTATTGGCCTACATACTATTCAATTATTAAGGTTCTGCGCACTGTTTCACCAGCGCTGAATGCCCGGAAATTTTTCTGCGCATTCAGCGCGTGTAAAATCTATTCACTTTTTAATCTTCTTTAGACAATTCGACCCGGCATACCGCCGGGTCGTTGTTAACATACCTTGCGGTTACCGTTTTTGTCCTAATCTTTGTTCAAGTTTTCCTTCTTCAAAACGCTCCATTATTTCAAACGATGGAGATGAGGGGACTCGAACCCCTGACTTCCGCCTTGCAAAGGCGGCGCTCTCCCAACTGAGCTACATCCCCTTCTCGATCCAGGTGGGCCTTTCAGGACTCGAACCTGAGACCTCGCCCTTATCAGAGGCGCGCTCTAACCAGCTGAGCTAAAGGCCCTTGAAGGCGCCTTAACAACTCAGGAGTGAAAGGAAAGTTCACATTCTATCACCCCAATACCAAAGGGGAATTTTGCGAAACTTTGAGCTAATATCCGTAGATACCAGCTCGATTCTCTATAGAAAGGAGGTGATCCAGGCGCACCTTCCGGTACGCCTACCTTGTTACGACTTCGTCCCAGTCACCGACCCCACCTTAGACGGCTCCTTCCTTGCGGTTAGGATACCGGCTTCGGGTGTTGCCAGCTTCCATGACGTGACGGGCGGTGTGTACAAACCCCGGGAACGTATTCACCGCAGTATTGCTGACCTGCGGTTACTAGCAACTCCAGCTTCATGCAGGCGAGTTGCAGCCTACAATCTGAACTGAGGCCGGCTTTAGGGATTGGCTCCACCTTGCGGTTTGGCAACCTATTGTACCGACCATTGTAGCGTGTGTGTAGCCCAGGATATAAAGGCCATGCTGACTTGACGTCATCCCCACCTTCCTCCGGCTTAAAACCGGCAGTCCCATGTGACACATGTAACACATCGCGAGGGTTGCGCTCGTTAGCGGACTTAACCGAACATCTCACGACACGAGCTGACGACAGCCATGCAGCACCTGTGCAAGCTCCCCGAAGGGTCGGTCACTTTTCAGATTCCTACCACTTGCATGTCAAACCCTGGTAAGGTTCTTCGTGTAGCATCGAATTAAACCACACGCTCCGCTGCTTGTGCGGGGTCCCGTCAATTCCTTTGAGTTTTAACCTTGCGGTCGTAATCCCCAGGCGGTAGACTTAACGCGTTAGCTCCGGCACTGGCAGATTTAACTCCGCCAACGCCAAGTCTACATCGTTTACAGCTAGGACTACCGGGGTCTCTAATCCCGTTTGCTACCCTAGCTTTCGCGTCTAAGCGTCAGAAATGGTCCAGGAAGCCGCTTTCGCCACTGGTGTTCCTCCAGATATCTACGCATTTCACCACTACACCTGGAATTCCACTTCCCTCTCCCATTCTCTAGTCTGATAGTTTTGAACGACGTCTCCCAGTTAAGCCGGGAGCTTTCACATCCAACACATCAGACCGCCTGCACGCGCTTTACGCCCAATAAATCCGGATAACGCTTGCCTCCTACGTTTTACCGCGGCTGCTGGCACGTAGTTAGCCGAGGCTTATTCAAGGGGTACTGTCCTTTCTCATCTCCCTTAAAAGTGCTTTACAACCCGAAGGCCGTCATCGCACACGCGGCGTTGCTGGATCAGGCTTTCGCCCATTGTCCAATATTCCCTACTGCTGCCACCCGTAGGTGTCTGGCCCGTGTTTCAGTGCCAGTGTGGGGGGCCACCCTCTCAGGTCCCCTACCCGTCATCGCCTTGGTAAGCCGTTACCTTACCAACTAGCTGATGGGACGCAGGCCCCTCCCAAAGCGGATTACTCCTTTCATCATCAAGTATCTAACCCTGATGATCACATGGGGTATTAGCAATTCTTTCGAACTGTTATCCCCCTCTTTGGGGCAGGTTACCAACGCGTTACTCACCCGTTCGCCACTAAGACACCCTCCTCCGAAGAAAAGGGGCTCCGTTCGACTTGCATGTATTAGGCACGCCGCCAGCGTTCATCCTGAGCCAGGATCAAACTCTCCGCAAAAATCTAACACCAATCAAAATTGGTGTTGAGTTCTTTTGACTCAAATAGAATGTGGGTTTTTCTTTCCTCTCACTCTTCAGTTGTTAAGGTTCCGTTTCCAATCGAGGGCAGAATTGTAGCATATCTCCTGAATCTGTCAAGACTCAGGGATAAAATTACCGATGCTTTCCACATTTTTCGTTGGTCGGCACCGGCGTTGATGCTAATCTACCCTACAAGCCTTTTTTCTTGCAGTTATTCAGTTGTAAACGATTTGCGATTTACAAATCTTCAAGGTCAATTGGTGAAAAGTATTTTACTGGGTTATTATGCATGTGTCAAGGTAAATAACGCCTGTAACCTTAAAAAATGATAGTTTGGGATAGTTTTTCGACCTCAAAGCATGCTTTTTCCCTTCTATCTTCCCTGCTATAATTCCAAAATGACCACCTCACACAAGAACGAGTCCCCAAAAATATTGATCGTCCATGGATTACTATCCATTTTATATTCCATGTTGTTTTTCATAGCTAGTGTTCTGATCGCCTTCCTGGCGCTAAACATATGGTATGCCGGCAGGATTCTCCCTGGTGTGTTCATCGACGACATCCCCCTCGGCGGTTACAGCCAGCAAGAAGCACAAGAACTATTACGCTCCGAATTCCTACCAGACATCCCCCAAACCATTACCTTTACTTTTAATGAGCAGAGCTGGACCACAACTTCCCTTGAACTGGGCATTCAATACGACACAGATAGTATCGCCAGGGAAGCGTTCTCCATCGGCAGACGCGGACCTTTTGCAGTATGGAGCGGAAACATCGTGGCTCTCCTGAGCGGGAATAAGATCCTCCCCACCACCATAGGATTTGACGAAGCCAGTGCAGTATCTGCGCTAAACAAGATTGCGCAAGAAATCGACCAACCCCTCTCGGAAGCCTCTGTTTCCTTTAAAGGAGAAACCGTTACAACAACCCGAGGGCAGATCGGAAGAGAAGTTAAGGTTGACGAGTCGCTCGCACAAGTAACGCAGGCTCTTCAAGACAATACCTATACCCACATAGAACTCGTCGTCCATGAAGAACAACCGGCCATTCTAGATGCTGAGCCTTATGCGCAATTGATCCGCGAGTACCTGCAAGCTGACTTCACCCTGATCGCGCCTACCGCTTACCAATTCACTGAAACACAGCACCGCATCCAGGCAGCTAACCTGGGAAGTATGCTCTACCTCATCAAAGATGATAGCGATGGTCAATTTTCGATCAATCTACAATTCAAAGAAGCGGTTCTCGAGAAACTCCTATCCGACCTTTCGGAGCAATTACTGGTGAAGACGGAAAATCCGCGTTTCATTTTCAATGATGAAAGTGGAGAGATCGAATTAGCCGCAAACGGTATAACCGGAAGAACGTTAAACATCAGCGAGAGCATGGCCGCGATCCAGTCAGAGATCGAAAAAGGAGCACATCACGCCACCCTGGTTTTCGATTATCACACTCCCGCTGTAGCAGATGGCGCCAGCGGAGAAGAACTTGGCATTACCGAATTGGTACATTCAGAAAGCACTTATTTCTATGGATCGGACAAAGCACGCATTCAGAATATCACCACCGCAGCCAACCGGTTTTTGGGTTTATTGATCGCTCCTGGTGAGACTTTCTCCATGGCGGATGCGATGGGTGAGATCAGCCTCGATACCGGATTCACCGAAGCGCTCATTATCTACAATGGGAAAACCATCGAGGGTGTGGGCGGGGGTGTATGCCAGGTGAGCACCACATTGTTCCGCGCCGCTTTCTTCGCCGGATTTCCTATCATCGAAAGACACCCGCATGCATATCGCGTGTCATATTATGAAAAGACTGCAGGCAATTACCGCGATCCAAATCTGGCAGGGTTGGATGCAACCGTTTATATTCCACTGGTCGATCTCAAATTCCAAAATGACACTCCCTACTGGCTGTTGATGGAGGCGTATGTCTACCCTGGATCGAGCCAGATCCAATGGAAATTCTACTCCACCAGCGACGGGCGCAGTGTTGAATGGGAAACCACCGGTCCGGTCAATAAAGTTGAAGCGCCCAAACCCAAGTATTACCTGAACACCAGCCTGGATGAGGGAGAGATCAAACAAGTGGATTGGGAAGCGGAGGGATCAGATGTACGGGTCGACCGCTGGGTCTATAAGGCTGGAGTACTGCACCTTCAAGATCAATTCTTCACCCACTACGAACCCTGGGGAGCCGTATATGAGATCGGTCCAGGTGTGGATGGGTATCCTATTTCAGAAGAATGAAATCTGATTGCAGTGGTAAAATGTTGACCATATATTAAGAAAACAATAGAAGGAGAATGCATGATCAGCAAAGATCTATTAGAAATCTTGCGTTGTCCCGTTTGTGTACGGGAAGAGGGAAAGACCGGGGATCTGAAACTTTACAAAGACGCATGGCTTCTCTGTAAGGATTGCGATAGGAAATATCCAATCGTCGAAGATATCCCTGTCATGCTTATCGACGAAGGGGATAAATGGGCAGATAAAAAGAAAGACGAACTCCCTGTTCCACCTCCCCGCCCTAATTAACTATAGAACATGCAAATAATTTCATGAAAACTTTTTTTGAGAATTTGATTCAGAAATTCCGCTCTAAAAGCACGACTGTAAAAATAATCAACATCATCTTCGTGGTTCTGGCTATCATCGCGGGTGTATATGCACATGGCGCGGTGGCGAAGTTCACCAAGGAGATGACCATCCTCGACCTACCTGGAGCTCCTGTCATCGAGGAAACCCGAGATGATACAGAAGCCACCCAGGAAGTGCTGGAAGAGACCGTTGGTGAAGCCACTATCGAACCCTGGGACGGGAACAGTCCGGTGAACATCCTTTTCCTGGGTCTCGATTTCAGGGATTGGGAATCAGGCGATACACCCCGCAGCGACACCATGATCCTATTCACCGTCAACCCTGCCAACAATACGGCTGGGATGTTATCTATCCCACGTGACCTCTGGGTAAATATACCGAGTTTTGGTTACTATAAGATCAACGAAGCCTACTTCTTGGGTGAGAACGCCCGCCTTCCAGGCGGTGGTCCTGCTTTAGCGGTTGAGACCGTTGAACAATTCCTGGGTGTTCCCATCCAGTATTATGCACAAGTTGACTTCCTGACCTTCATTGACATCATCGACGAGATCGGCGGTATCCTCATAATACCTCCAGTGGATGTTAAAGTTGAAGAAATGGGTTCGGTTTACGATCAGGTACTTAAAGCTGGCGAAGAATACACACTACCAGGTTCTCTCGCTCTTTCCTATGCCCGCAACCGTTATACCGGTGATGGGGACTTTGGTAGAGCGCAGCGGCAGCAGCAGGTCATCCAGGCTATCCTTGACCGCATCTTGCAATACGATCAACTGCCGAACCTCATCGCAAAAGCTCCAAATCTATATGCAGAATTATCATCAGGCATCCGAACAAATTTAGACCTGTCAACCATGATTAAGCTTGGCACATTAGTATTAAACATCCCTACGGAAAGCTTCCAGAAAGAAGTGATCGGAACGGACAGAGTGATCATGACCAAGTCTCCTACTGGGCTGGATATCCTCAAGCCTATCCCTGACAAGATCCGGCAGTTACGCGACCAGATCTTTTCAGCCAGCGGTGGGTTGGGACCAGTCGCTTCATCAACAGAGGGCTCGACGCTCGCTAAAGATGAAGCCGCAAGTATCGCCATTATGAACGGTACTTCTGTGGCAGGGTTGGAGACCAGAACAGTAGAATACTTGCAATCGCAGGGATTGGATGCTGCTGTTGCAACGCCCAATCAATCGGGTGTACCGACCACCATCTATGTCTATAACAGCAAACCACATACTGTAGCTTATCTAGCGAACATCATGAACGTAGCTTCGACCAACATCCGCTTTGCGTATGACCCATCTATGGGTGTCGACGTGGTTGTGGTGCTCGGTGGAGATTGGGCTGGAAGCAACCCAATGCCATAGCACACAAACTAAGTAAAAACGCCAGGTGACGCTGGCGTTTTTTTTATCCTTGTTTTTGTTTTACAATTAGGCCAGCAAAGAATAAAGATATGAGGGAAAGATGGTTTTGGACCAATACAAGCAGCAGCACAAGATAGCCGTGATCATCCCTGCTTATAACGTGGAGAATCACATCGCGGATGTAGTTGCGGGCATTCCCAGCTTTGTAGACCAGATCATTATCGTTGACGACAAAAGCACAGATGCTACCCTGAAGGTGATACAAGCACTTAATGATAGCCGTCTGACGATCATCCATCACGAACACAATCTTGGAGTGGGTGGAGCCGTCCTATCAGGCTATGAAAAAGCATATGAACTGGGGGCAGATATCTTTGTAAAATTGGATGGCGACAATCAAATGGATCCCGCACATATCCAAGCGCTGGTATATCCCATTGCCAATGTGGAAGCAGACTACACAAAGGGGAATCGCTTCCTCCATATCAAAGAACTGCAACGCATGCCGATCATCCGTCGCCTCGGCAACCTTGGTCTTTCATTCCTGACAAAACTAGCCAGTGGATACTGGAATATCTTCGACCCAACCAATGGCTTTACTGCCCTGCACAAAGAGGCTTACCGAGAATTGAAAAAAAGCTCAATCACAAAGGATTATTTTTTCGAGAGCAGCATGCTCATACAGCTTCGACGAGTTGATGCCAGAGTACTCGACATTCCCATCCCTGCAAAATACGAGGATGAAGATAGCCACTTATCTCCCTTGCGCTCCCTTTTATCCTTTCCCCCAAGATTATTTATAGGGTTAATCAAGCGCATTCTCTACCAATACTTCCTATTCGACTTTACCGCTGTTTCACTCTTCTTATCCATTGGAATCCCCGCCATTGTCTTTGGTTTCGTTTGGGGTTTCATCCAATGGATTCAATCGAATAGAATAGGTATTCCCGCAACGACAGGGACCGTGCTCATCGCTGTACTTCCTATCATTGTCGGCGTTCAGCTTATCGTGCAGGCATTCTCCCTGGATATTGACAGCGTTCCAAACAGATCTATGCGCGCGGATTTCATTCGTAAAGATCAACAATAGTGGGATGCATATTTTATCCACGCCAGTAACTTTTTTCACTCAACCCAGTTTCAAGGGTCTCAGCAGTAAAACCGCGTTTCTCCAGATAAGTTAGCAGCCATTCAGTGTTTTCGATATCATATTTGTAATTCATATGGCATAGGATAATTGAGCCCTTTTGTAGATAATTCTTTACGATGTTGCGCACAGCCGGTGTCCTCCCCTCAGTGAAGAAAGACCAATATACATGCTGCAACCCCCAATCAGCTGCAATCTTGTAAATCTCATAATCCTTGTTTTTATCTCGGCACCCGCCATAAGGCATTCGAAAATAGCGTAGTTGGTAATCCGGAATGATAGTACGTAAGGTTGTTATGAATTGTCCAAAGGATTGATTTATCTCTTTCGTACTAAGACTATCCATTCTGACGTGATCCCAACCATGGCATCCGATCAAGTGACCATCTGCGGTCAATCGTTCAATCCATTTTGCACATGACACAAGCTGCGATCCCAAAAAGAAAAATGTTGCTTTCGACTGTTCGTGCTTCCGGTAGGAGTCCAATATAGTTGATAACTGTTCATCATCACCCCAATCATCGTAAGTGATCATTGCTACATTGCGCGCCTGATCCCCATCTCGAATAGGATTCTTCCACAAAAACTCTTTGTGAGATGAGGATAAATCAATCCCGCGCTCACTAGGTTCATCCAGTATTTTATCGCTTACCTCACGAATAGTTACATCGTGATAATTATCTTTTTCTGAATAATAAAGAGGAGAATGAAAAGCAGATCTGCTCGTAACATATCCAGTCAAAAAAAAAGAGGATGTAATCGAGCACATTTTTTTAATAAATTTCCGCCTTGATTCCATTGATAACCCTTTACTGTAAAAATATAACCCTTCAAGAGTATTCTTCGCAAACTCACCAAACAATTGCTGAATGCACCATTTCCATATATTTTATTACTGTTTCGCACTTTTACAGGCACAATAATTTATTAACTAGCATAGAGCATATTCTATATACGTTGTTCTATGATTGGTACAGGTTATCCCATCATAATGGTGGGGTACCATCATGCCAACTTCCTACATCAACTCGTTTCTCCGAGATTATTCGCAGGTTTGATCAAGCGCATTCTCTACCAATATTTCTTGTTCAACTTTTCCGCTGTTTCATTCCTTCTATCAACTAGAATCCTGTCGTTAATTTTCTGTTTCGTTTGGGATTTCATCAAATGTGTCGAATCTACCAGTTCAGGTATTCCTGCAACAACGAGAACAGTGCTTATAGCTGTTCTCCCCATCGTCGTAGGCGTTCAGCTTATCGTGCAGGCATTCTCTCTGGATATTGACAGTGTCCAAGAAAGATCAATGCACGCTGATCTCTTTCATTCAGAATAACAAGAGAATGAAGATCTCGTTAAAACACACAAGTGACCTTTTTAACTTCTCCATATTTTGAGGCTCGCAACAGAATAACCGCATTTCTCCAGACAAGTAAGTAACTAATCAACTGCGATCTTTTACATCGCAATATTCTCGTTTTTGCCGCGACATCCCCCATACAGCATCTAAAATAATATAGTCAGTAACCTGGATTGATATATCGCAAAGCAGTTTTTAATCGCCATAAGGATTGATCTGTCTTTTTCGTACTACGGCTATCCATCCAAACTTGATCGCATGCATTACATCCGATCAAGTGACCATCTATGGCTATCTGATAATTACTTATGAAGATTCTTCTTGATTCCACCTGGTGCCACCAACAAAAGCAACAAGCCATAGAAAATATATACCGAGAACACAGGAATTACTGCAATTCGATAAAGCTAATATCAACTTTACTTGTTTTGTGAGAGTGAAACCAAATGATTTAATAATTCTTCAATAATTGATAACGAGCAATAAATATTTATCAAACCTAAATTAAGGCTAAAGAAAATTATCCTGTCTGCATATAATAAAGACAATTGGTTAAACAATTGAAACCATAACGTTTTCTCAACACTATTATTTCACCCAAGGAGATAAAAAAACTTTTATGGTAAGGGAATACTTTGGATTGCTGATAATTTTCCTGTTTTATTTTGGTTCATTCCATTTAATAAAAAAAGTACTACACCTACACAACTGGCTTATCCCAATCATTATAAATATTTGCATAATGATAATTTTATACATCGGCAGTTTAGTGGGGTTCTTGAAAGAAGTTACTTTCGGATTGATTGCAATAGGAATCATCTACGCTATTCCAATTCTATTCAAAAAATTTCCATTATCGATATCAAAAACAAGAAAATCGCTTTCAAACACTATAGTAAATTTTATTGCTTGTTTTAATAAGAATCCCCTCTTTGGAATTCCAGCCGCAATCTTCAGTTTCACTTTATCGGTGACCTTATCACTTCTTTTCTTTAATGTATGGGATCAACGCATAGTTACTGTCATCGTTATCGTCTTGGGGGTTTCTATCATATTGTTTCCATTTATCTTTCTTTCCATAGAACAATATCAGATAACCATCAAAAACCGTCGCTTTCTATTTTTATCCATAGTAATCGCCTTAATCTCTGCATTTACAATAAACAACGTAATTAAATACGATCGAATCATTCCTCCTCGTACTGATAACATAACAATTCATACTTTAGGAACAAGTACTATCAATCCAAATTCAAATGATGTAGAACTGATCGAGATTAAAGATAGGAATAAATCGTTCGCTCTTTCTGCTGTAAATATTGCCAATTGGGAAAAAATAATAATTGATGAAGAGACAGAAGCTTTGCGTTCTTCAGTTCCAGGCCAAGAGCTTCAATTCTTCAATCAAGTAAAAGGACCAAACGCATATGACCTGCTCTTTAATAAGACTTCTGTGAGTGGGATTGTCAGAATAACAATAAACAATCAAGAATATCAATTCGATCTGAATAGCACTGAGAGCGATCAGATGCTTGTTTCGTTAAGATCCTTTCCATCCTTCCATTATTTAATTATGCTCACTTCTGTAGCAATATCCACATTGATCATTCCGCAACTCCTATTAATCACCATATTAATATCTGCCAACCTGCTTCCTCAGGTGATAAAAATTCAAGTAAGCCCATTCTTTATTTTAGTTATCTCTTTATTCGTCCTATATAAATACATGTCTCCATTGAAATTCTTTTCGTGGGATGAATTTTCGCATTGGGGAATATTTCTTAAAGAAATTTTTATAAAAAACAAGCTTCCTGTAGAGGATTTTTGCACAGTGGCACCATTTTACGTTCCAGGAATCACTCTCTTTGAATATTTTTTCTTAAATATCCTTGGATACAAGGAAGGATATGCGTATTTTGCGCACGCCCTATTTATTCTATCCGAAGTAATCGTGGTTTTAGTTGGAGTAAAACAAGTCAAGCCACATCATTTCGTGACATATATACCTTCTGTTCTTATTTACGCGCTTTTCTTTCCATTGATATTTTTCACGTTATATGTAGATGCGACACTAGGATTACTATTTGGTGTTGGGCTTATCATTTCTAATGTTGTCAACAATGACAACATTAAAAAATTATTGATGTTTCTGATATTCTGTGGGTTGCAACTTATTAAAACCTGGGGGACGGTATTCTCGCTTTTCCTTTTTGCAATTAATTTTTTCGATACATTAATTTCTTTTCAATGGAAGGTCAAGGATAAATACCTCCAACGAGATCTATTCCGTTGGATTCTACTACTTCTGTTGTCATTTATTATCATCCAAATTCCTTGGATGTTTCATTCCAATATTATTAGAGAGAATTCTCTCTCCTCCGCAATTTTCAATATTAAAGACTGGGAAGCGTCCATGGATTCCGACATACAAATCGATGCATTCTCCATCTTAAAAAGCATATTTAAAGTTTCTATACAAGGACGGGAACTTGTAGGAATGATCGGAACTTTTTCTGTCATGATATTCAGTCTGGCTTTCTATCTGATTGGCATTTTAGTATCAAACAAAGATAGGAAGCGGATACGCTGGCATTCATCGATTGCATTTTTTTCAATAATGAACGTTTTTCTGTTATTTTTCGTATACATGTTCTGGTTCTCAGCTATTGAGGCAACCCGGCTTGCAAGTTTTGAACGTTATACGAGTGAATACTTTATAGGTTGGCTTCTATTCTTAGTATTTGAGATTGCTTATACTAATAAACAAAATGAGAAGAAAAACTTTCCCCTTTACAGTATTAATGCTGCTTGTGTAATTCTTACAATAATTTGTTCAATGAATCTAGGATATATCCACTTTCCCTCGCCGGACTATATTGACAAGCGCAAATTTGTTAATTCCGTTATCGACAAATATGATCATATTTTATTAGAAGGTCATTCCAATAAAAAAGTTTTTCATATACATCAAGATTCTGATGGATATGAACATCACATCCTACGATATGAACTATGTCCAAATCTTGTTCAGTATTGGGGTTGGTCATACGGTCAACCATACACAGATCAAGATTTATTTACAGTAGACTCAACCGTAGAAGAATTAGAACAAACAATAGTTAATAATTTTGATTATGTATTGATCACCAATTCTGACAACATTTTCTGGGAAAAGTATGGCGTAATTTTTATCAACCATAAACAAGAGGAATTTCAACTATTCGAAGTTATGGGTGATGAAATAATATTTCTAGAATAAGAAAAGGGATATTCGCACATACAAATACGGACCGAGTAATCAGGTTTTTAAAAATAGCATACAATTACAAAGCATATTATTGTTATGAAAGAAGCAAAGTGAAAAATAAAAAAAATGAATTTCATTCCAAAAATTTCGATCATTACTCCCTCTTTCAATCAAGGAAATTACATTGAACAAACAATTCTGTCCGTTCAAGCCCAAAACTATCCAAATTACGAACATATCATCATGGATGGTGGCTCCAACGATGAGACACTTGACATTCTTAATAAATATTCAAACCTAATTATTTACAGGTCTGAAAAGGACAGAGGTCAAGTACATGCCATAAACAAAGGCTTGGCACTAGCCAGCGGGGATATCATAGGTTTCATAAATTCCGATGATTATTATTTACCCGATGCTTTTAACAAGGTTGGTTTTCTGTTAGGGGAAAAGAATAACTTCTGGCTGACAGCAGATTCAATTATTGTCGATAGAAATAATAAAATCATCCATCCATTTATCCGTGATTACAAAAATTTCCTCCGAGGGATGAGTTCGTTCGAATTAATCAAATTGACAAACTATATATGCCAACCATCCACATTCTGGAAAAAAGAAATACTTGACCAAATAGGGGTTTTTAACGAAAGTTATAATTTTGCTTTTGATTACGATTTCTGGATTCGAGCATATAAGCAATATAAGCCTGTAATATTGAAAGACGCTATTTCTGCATTCAGGATTCATAGTGAATCAAAAGGGAATAAGTATTATTTCAATCAATTCAATGAAGAAATCACAATCCTTAAGAGTCATGGTGTTCAAGGATACAAACGCTTCATCCATAGAATAAGCAATCTGTTAATAAAACTTATCTACCTGATAATCAAGTGAATCAAAATTGCTAATAAAATATTGTAGAAAGGCGTAATTTCTTAAATTAGTGATCACAACTGATTTCAAAATGGCCATTCTATTGGCATTACTATCCATTGATTAACGCACAATTTCATGACGCCACAATTTAATACCATTCATTATCGAATTTCGTCACATAACCATTTTCCAAATAGTTGACAATTGCCTTCTTGCTTCAGAGTTAATTAGTTGTCATTTAGAAATAGCAGACTGAGTAGAAATACTTCACATACCAAACACTAATTTCCAAAGACATAAAACTTTCAAAAATGTATACCGAGTATAATCAATCATCACATTAACACACAAGCCATATAACGGAAAATAACAAAGCTTTTGGTTTGATTATGTAAATATGCTATGTCCATGAATATACTTTTTTCAATAACAGCTCTACTAACGGTATTCTGTACATCTGTACTCTTGGTGTACTTTTTAGCCATACAGACAAGAATCGCACAAGTTGTATCACTTTACCTATTCTCCTTCGCAAATATCATCTTGACCATCACCATTACGGGTCTCTTGCGAATGGTGAATGCCCCCCTCATCACTCTATCGATTCACCTTATGATATTACTTTGTGTATTGTTTGCCTGGCACAGGAAACTCTCGCGCAAAACCAACACACTAAAAACTTTCTTCCAGGAATTAGGGAAAAACTTTAAATCTCTCTTCAAGTTCAAGGAGTTAATCCCTCTGCTGATCGTCTTGCTCCTCTCCTTGATCTTCCAGTTCATACTCATCACGATCATACCCCCAAATTCACATGATAGCCTCACCACCCATCTTTCGCGCGTTGGCTACTGGTACCAGAATAACTCCTACTTCCCCTTCTCAGTACACAACATTCGCGATGTGTATTACCCGGTCAATCCTGCCTTCCAGGCCCTTTGGACGATCGTTCTGGCCGGTACTGACACCTGGGTTGAGATCAGTCAGTTCATCGCCATGTTCGTTTGTGCCTTATCCGTCTATGGGATTAGCATACTTCTCAAGCGCTCGAGGAAAAGCGCTCTATTCAATAGCCTGTTGTTCCTATCCTACCCGATCGTCCTGATGCAGGGTACTACCGCCCAAACCGATATGATCGTGGCAGCTTTGATCGCTTCCGCTTTCTATTTCCTCATCTTCGCCTATAAGCAGAGCCAACAGAAATTCCTCATCCTATCCGCGCTGGCGCTGGCGCTGGCATTGGGCTCAAAACAGACCGCTTTCTTCATTCTCCCTGGATATGTAACCCTCTTCTTTTTACTTTGTATAAAAACTAAATCGCCAAAGAAGAAGATCCTCAAAACTCTGCTGCTTTCGTTCGCAATCTTCTTTATCCTCTTCGGCAGCCTGACATACATCACCAATATCATCTACTTTGGTAGTTTTTTTGGCCCTCCGGGGATCGTTAACGAACAAACAGGGGTTATTAACATAACGAGTATTTTTGAGAAATTTGGTTTGAATTCTTTGCGCTTCTTCTACAATGCAATCGATCCATCCGGGATTCCCAGCCCCCTCAAGAACTATTTCATTAAAGCCAAAGCATATTCTTTTTCTCCACTACTAGGAAGCCTCGGTATCGATCTGGAAAGCGACAAATACTTGCAGGTTGGGCATTCTTTCGCTTATCTCACCATCCCACACCTATCCGAAGACGAAGCCTGGTTTGGAGTTGTTGGATTTTTTCTAATGACGATCGCCATTGTGAAAAGCTTTGTCAGAGGTATTAAAGAACGCAAACCTACTGAGCTGGGCTTGGTTGCCACGTTCATTATCTATGCCGTCTGTATCATCTTTTCCAGACCCGGATGGGATGCGTATCAGGGCAGGTATTTCCTATCGGTGGCTGTTTTGACTACACCACTCATAGATATATTTACGAAAAACACATCCTTCACCAAGATCGTCCGATCCACTTTAATGATTCTGATGATCCTCATCATAGCTACAACACATCTCCTGAATGAGGGTAAGCCGGCGGCGGTTTTCGACAACAATCCCAGCCTGATTCGTGAATCCATATGGGAGATGGACCGCATTGATCGGATCACAATCCAGAACAAGCAGCTGCGCTACATTCTACGAAAGGTAAAGGAAATAGTACCGCCTAATGCCAGGGTTGGATTACTGATCGACACAGGGATCTGGGATTATCCATTCTTCCTTGAGAACTTCTCCCAGAAGCTTATTCCCATTGCGCCAAAAGAACTAGCTCTCAATGAGGAATGGGTCAGAGCCAATGGCATCGAATATATCTTGATGAATACATCGCAAACATTATGGGACGATAATCCATCCTTCACCAAGATACAGTTGGTGATTGACGACTGGTTCATATTCTCAATTCGCGAACCGCAAGCGGATTGAGTAGAGATTCATTATTTCGCTCCAAAACCTCAGTTAAAATAAACAAAGGTAACGTTACATAAAAACGTTACCTTTGTTTTTACAATTCCAGCAACAGCTACTTCATCATGGGGATCTGGATGCCTTTTTCCCTGGCGGTCTTCTGTGCAAGTTCATAGCCTGCATCCACGTGGCGCATCACACCTGATCCTGGATCTGTCGTGAGCACACGACTCAGTCGTTCGGCTGCCTGCGCTGTACCGTCTGCCACAACCACCATTCCAGCGTGTTGGCTGTATCCAATACCAACGCCGCCGCCATGATGGAATGAGACCCAGGTGGCGCCATTGACTGCGTTGAGCAGCGCGTTCAGGATGGGCCAATCGCTAACTGCATCTGTGCCATCTTTCATCGACTCCGTTTCGCGATTGGGCGAAGCAACCGAACCCGAATCCAAATGATCGCGTCCGATAACAATGGGTGCCTTCAATTCACCCGAGGCAACCATCGCGTTGAATTTCAAGCCAGCTTTTTCGCGCTCGCCATAACCCAGCCAGCAGATACGTGAGGGCAATCCCTGGAATGGAACACGCTCCTTCGCCATTTTCAACCAGCGATGCAGGTGTTCATCTTCAGGGAACAATTCCATGATCGCCTGGTCGGTCTTATAGATATCTTCCTCATCACCCGACAATGCTACCCAACGAAATGGTCCTTTTCCTTCACAGAATAGGGGGCGTATATATGCGGGTACAAAACCAGGGAAGTCAAACGCATTTTCCAACCCGTTGTCATACGCGCG
>NPIF01000116.1_pt1 | contig 17779 bp, 17 predicted proteins | sample 8637461 | NCBI WGS metagenome assembly NPIF01 (sample SAMN07420641, study PRJNA396082) | bioreactor metagenome | isolation source: sample BR12 brine-fed electro-methanogenic bioreactor BR | place: Japan: Kochi | collected 2016-12-09
AATTGCAATACCCATTGCGGCTGCTATCTCAAGTGCATTTCCAGCTGGATACACCCCTTTCTTTTCTCTCTCACGCTGCCCTTCTGCATCATAACAGATGCTTCTACGACCCGTTGGGCTTTGCACGGAACAATCAACGAAGCTGTATTCACCTGACTTCTCATCAAAACCAATCACATCTGGTTCACCACCAGTGTGTTCCATAGCATACAGGCAACTAATTTTTTCAGGATGCAATTCCAATTTTTCCAGTATTGTGGACCATTCCAAACCGACATGGCGACTCATGTTATTCTCAAAACGAGTCTTCAACATTGAAAGTAGATCATTTGTTTGACCTTTCGTTAATTCCATATTGATTTCTATTTTAGGAATAGGTTGAGAATCACCTTTCAGAGCATTTTTGGGCACAGTGCAACTCCTTTTTTTTTCAATGTTAACTAACCATAAGCATTGAATAAATAAACAAATTATTGGAAATCCAAATCATGTTTAAAAAACAATCAAGTATTTATGTACTGCTCATTCCGCCTTCCTTAATAGAATGAATGCGCTTCTTTCTATCGGCTGCTTACCACATGTTACCTTTTTATTTTTTCCCAGCTCCCCAGAATAGTTTTTTCCGTAGACGTCCAAATATTGAGTAGAAAGATAGATTCCCAAAGATCTGGAACAGTTACTGGTATCGCCTATCAATACAAAATCATCTTGTAAATACCCAAAGGTGTAAGCGCATACAAGTCCTGTGGGTTGGCTGGATCAAACGCCAGGTCATATACAATGTGGGTGTCGTCCAATCCAAAATTGATCAGCTTCCAGCTCGCACCGTCGTCAATCGAGCGATACACACCTGCATCTGTCGCCATGAAAACAACATCCTCATGAAGTGGATCGTCTACCATATCGTGGATCAATATATGATTTTCTTCCGCGTACTCACAAACCCCACACCAGTTGAGCGCAGGATTACTATGTTTACTCGCATAACTCTTCCCACAGATCGCCTGTTCCCAGGGTTGTGAAGGAGAAGTACCACATGCATCCTGGGAAACTGGTATATAGTACCCATATTCAAGGTTATAAACATAGAATCTCGCGAAATCAGCGATCTTCTCCTCCTCCGGGAAGATGCCCACAGTATATTGACCAATATAGATCTGTGAACCCGTTTCATCAAACCCGAATGCCATTTCCAGCATGCCCAATCCATCTTCCCGTTTATCCCAAGCCTTTCCTCCACTATTACTGATCCACAAACTGCCACCCTCGATATCCCTTTCACATCCAACAGCTATTCTGCGGTAGTTAGCAGGAGAGACCGCGATCGATATCGGCTTCGTGCGAGTATTTGTTATCGGAAGTCCAGGAGGCCCTAAGTGACTGAAGATGATATTGGGAGAACCCCATCCTGTGTACATTAAGGTTCCACTATATGATATTGCAAGATTCCCCCCGCCCAAATCCCCACCGACCCATGAGGCACCCCCATCCTCTGAAACCATATCTTCAAGGCCAATACTGAAGAAAATATCAGCGCGGATAGGATCATACATCATATATTTGTAGTTGATGTCATAGATTGGAAAGTAGCGATGCACTCGCTCCCAGTCTGAACCATCCTTATCCGATAAATAGATCACGATTGGCATTTTGGTTCCCTCTCTACCCGTGACTACGATAAGGTTTCCGGTTTCCGGATCGATACCCACCAAACCTGGACGGAAGAATGGGATCTCCAAACGCTTCCAGTTTTGTCCGCCATCTTTCGTGATAGAAACGATCATGCCATCGGTAAATATCAGATTATCCGGATCAGCCGGATTCATGAAAAGATAACTTGTATTACCGCTGGTCTCCGCGCAATCAGTGCTCTGCGTATCGAGCCAACGCCAAGACTCTCCTGCATCTTCACTTTTAAAGACCCCAAAAGGATCAAGCGTGTTCACGAACAGTACATTGGAATCCTGCGGGTCGATAATGATCTGGCGAATATTTCCCACCGTGATCCCTTCTTTGGAAGGAGCCCAATTAATTCCACCATCCACAGATTTGTAAATACCAGAACTGCGTGTGCCCGCGTAAATGATATCCTCATCGAACGGGTCAAACGCAATCGTCTGAACAAAATCACGATCCAGTATCTCGAGATCAGTGACCAATTCCCACTGATAATAAAATAGATCAGGTGTTCCCGTTGGGTCAAGCTCCACTGTTACCGTTTCTGTTGTTGCTGTTGGTGTGATGGGAGTATCATCTCCATTTTCGACTGAGGAACCATCCATATCCTGATCTTGTGAGGTACATGCCCCAGATAAGAACAACCCCAGAATTACCAAGGTGGAGAGGAAATAAAACTTTTTCTTTTTCATCGCATTTTCCTTTCTCGTAAAGGTTTTGTTCAATAAATGCTCATGATTTCTATTTACAGAAAAATCGTTTGTAATAATTCAGATACATCCCTTCAGTTGTAATAAATATCACCTGCCTTTCCCAGCTTAATAGAAATAATGAATCAATAATCATCTCCTATCACGCATGTTTCCATACCAAGGGCACGCGCAGCATCATTGATCTTTCTTCGGGCTGCTAACAGTGCTCGTCCAAACGATGTATCTACATCAAGTGGTTTGATCTCCGACATGCCCTCCGAGTCTAGAAAGTACATCACCAACCCACTTTGTGAAACCGTCCAATGGATATTTATCCGAATATTCCCTCTCTCCAAAGCTTCATGTATGGCCTTGTTCAACGCGTCCGCTGCCTGTGCGTATTCGATCAGGCCAGTTCGTAGGAGGATAGCATTGGGTGCTGATTCCTCATTGATGGAAAACTTACCCAATTCATACTCTGCCAGCCGGAATGGATCGGAATCCAAACCAGAACCTGATCGTCGCATGCTGGTTATGGTAAGTTTGTTGCACGTACTTATCGCATTCCTGGCAAATTCTGCATCACTGAGCATTCTTGGAGAGCAAGCGATGAAGAACACAAACACACTAATCAAAAGAAAACAAACCGATTTTCGTCTAGCAATCATCTCGACTTTCATGTTCATATCAAGAGTACAGTCTATCTTCTACCTCGAGTCACTCCTCCTTTTTTCGATTATTTTGATTCAAAATACCTATACGCAATCCTGGTAATATTCCTCTGCATTTCTATTCGATAAATGATCTACTTCTTGGTGATATTTTTCATGACCAACTTACCAGAATCATTTACTACTTTCCAGGTCTCAGAAATCCCAATCTCGTAAGAGAATTGGTCATAGCGTTGTTTTCCGTACGAGTAAGGTTGTGCTTTAATACGACATGCAACCCTTGTGCGCATGCCTGGATCAAGGTTCACTGAGAATTGCCCTGCCTGCTGTTGGTCGCATGCCACTGTGATCCTCGCATTTGTGGAATTCAAGAACCAGCTATCAGACGAAGATCTATTATCAATTTGCACCACATGTTGACTTATCATGTCCTCCTCAATAATCCCTTATCGCAACCAACACAACGTCTTGTAACAAAAAACACCGGCTTTCAATGCCGGTGATCTTTATTGCTATACACATTGCGGTGATTTTCGATTCAAATGAATCACTCACTTTAGTTCTAATGTGTGATATACAACATTCTAGCATTCCAAAATCCTTTTGTAAATCACGTCTTTAAAGTGAGCAATCTATACAAAAAGGATTTTTACTTGTTAATTCTCAAAACTAAAGCAATGTGTCACGATCCAAATACGGGAACGTAGATAGGAATTTCAATTTCAAAATAGTTCTCCGGGTTTGCTCCTTTCTCGCACAATTCGCGTTTTTCTCCATCAAGAATGCTCTCACAAATAATCGGTTCCTTCTTGAAATAGGCTGCATGCCAATAACACCAATCATTATGCTCCTCTAAATTATCACAATACTCAATGCCATAATCATTAGGGAAAATCTTAAATGGATTCAAACAAGACCCATCCAGCAGCTCCCATCCCACACAATCAGGACAATTGAAAGGTATATACCAAGAAATGCAGCCCCGATCAGGACAAATAGGCAGATTGGGTCCTCCACAATTCACACACAACCCATCTTCGATGAAATGCCATTCTTCACAAACCTCCCCTTCACAAGGTGGTTGCCCATTCCAACCACAAGATTGGCAGATATTATCTGTAGTACAAATTTCCCAATCAGCACATGCTCCCCCAGCACAACAAGGCTGATCTTCTTTACCACACGATTCACAATATCCAGCTGAATTACAGATAGTCCCTTCTTCACAAACCTCTCCAGTACAGCAAGGTTCTTGGTTATCCCCACAGGTATGGCAGATATTATCCCTTCCACAAATATTATGATCATGGCAAGATCCATCCTCACAACAAGGCTGCTCGTTATCTCCACATGGATAACATTCACCATCCTCGCTGCAGATCTCATTCTCTTCACACAAAATAATCCCCGCCTCTTTTGCCACCTGACAATCAGTGATCACAACCGGCGCTTCTGACTTAGCAGCGCAAGCAGTCATAACGAAAAGTAAACAAAGTAGTATTACGTAGAGAAAAACATATCCAATAAATCCTCGCTTTGTTATCATCTTTACCCTCCAAAAGGATATCAATATACAAATTTTTTTATTTCGATAATGGCAGAAAAGTAGTAGGGTTCATTAAAATCAATACGCCAATCTGATTGTATAGACCGTCCAAATTTATTTCAAGCTTTTCGGTAACAAGTCTAGTTATATTTTTCAAGATATTTTGGAGTTTTGCTGTAACATGAGACTGTGATGTACTTTTATGAATGTCTTTTCTTTTTCCCAATTAACCACTACTATAGTTAATAATGAGAAATCTTAAAATCAACCCTATCCTACGCATACGCGATATCGTTATGATCCTGATCGGAGTTGCCGGATTGGTTCTCAAGAAACATATCGCTAATTCGATATCTGAAGTTGTGTATTCTTACATGGGTAATTTCACGGTATCCTTTGCAGTCTTCTTTCTCGTCACTTTCGCTACCGATGGCAGATTGAATCGGTTTCTCACAGCGCTTATTGCCCTGGCGATCGTGAATATCTTTGAATGTACAGATGGTTTCGGGTTCATGTCAAACGTGTATGATGATCTTGACTACCTCGCCAATACTTTGGGTATCCTTTTGGCAGTGATCGTGGATGCCATCTCAACAAAAATACTCCTGCCCAAACAACATTCCAAGGTATATTAAGATCAATCCCTGGATTAATTTCAGCATATCTATCTATACGCAAAAACCTAGAAATCATGACACCTGGCAGAGAAAAATGGCTGCGAATTCGCAGCCATTTTGTATCAATGTGTGGGATAGCCTTACAAAACAGCTGCCCTCATTTCATTTTTTAACGCGTAGGTTCAGTCTGTTGTTAATTCCTGCACAGATCCCATCGCAAGACCGGCTTTTTGCTTGCGCGCTTTTCGGCGCTGACGCAGCTCTTCCACGATCTTCTTGTGTTCTTTCCGGCTAAGTGGATAGAAGAAAGCGAACACGATGCCGCCAGTCAGCAATACCGCAGGAATTGGACCGATCAGTAGGCGGATACCCATCAGAGCGCTGTCTGGCTGCACGGTAGAAGCCGCCTGATAGCCGGTCATTTCCAACACGACCAGCGACAGTGGTACAGCAATAGAATTGGCTATCTTCCCCATCAACGTGATGAGGCTGTAGAACATACCTTCATGCCGCTCGTATGTCTTCCACTCATCCCATTCGATCGCATCCGGGATGATGGACCAGGGCAGTACCTGGGCAGCGCTGACGCCGATGCCGGCCATCACGCACAACACCAGGATCACCCAAAACGGTGTTTCAGCAGATACCATGATGAGCACCATCATCACCACCGCCCAAAAGGCGATCCCGATGATGTATGCCAGACGTTTATTCCAATGTTTGGATGCCCAGTTCCACAACGGCAGTGCAAGAATGGCAGTGACAAAGATGCTGGCCATAATGATGCTGCTCTGCCCTTCTCTGTGAATGATGTGCTTGATGTAAATGAGCAAATTAGTCTCGACCACCAGGATCGTCATCCAGGTAAGCAGGTAAATGCCCGCGCCAAAGATGAACGGGCGGTTCTTGAATGCAGCTTTCAAAGATGGGATCAGTTTGGGTTTCTCTTCACGAGCAAATTCTTTCTTCTCACGCGTTCCCAGGAAAACACCGATCAACGGTGTGGCAGCGATCGCGCCCGCGATCACACTCATCAAGAGCACTCGCTTTGTGTTGGCAGGTACCATGGAGCCGATCACCATCATGGGGAAGATATACGCGGTCAAGCTGCCAAGGATATTGAACAGCATGCGGAAACTGGTCAACTGTGTGCGCTCATCATAATCCTCGGTCAGTTCTGGGGTGAGTGCAAAATAAGGCATGTAAACAATGGTCGCCATAGCTTCATAGATGATGTATCCAACAGAATAATAGATGATCAATCCGGTCTGGCTGAAATTGGGACTGAGCCAGAGCAGAATAAATGAGAGTGCGAAGGGTAGCGCCCCAAAAAGCAGGAATGGACGACGCCGTCCCCAGCGCGTGCGTGTACGGTCTGATAAGAAGCCGACGATGGGATCATTGATGTAATCCCAGCTGCGACCTACGAAAAGAATGATCGCCACCAACCCTGGGGAGATGCCGATCACATCCATCATAAATATCGGAAAATAGGCAGCGATGATGGAATTATTCATGCTAAATCCAAGATCACCAGTGCCATAGATGAGCTTCGTCCAAAATGATAATTTTTGCTTCTTCTCCATTTAAATGTTCCTCTCTTCAACCAGCAGTATTAGTAATGCATTCTCTGTTGAAATAAACCTGATTGTACATGAAAACCAATAATTAATAACACAATTCCTTTGTCTTCGTTCTGGTGTAACTCGGTATTTTAGTGAAAAAATGGAATGATGGTATATAAAAGCCCAATCCATTGATATTATTTCAAATTGGGCTTTAAATGTCTTTTGCTTCTTTTAATTAAAGATTTATTTTATATGTAAAGGATTAAATTCTTCATTTCTATAATGATCGCACACCATTTGATGCTTACTTCTCCAAATCAAATCAGAACGTTACATATAATAATCATGGCGTACAGGGTTCGCCCGGGTAAGCATTCGGTGGACAGGGAACCTCACAGCGAATCCCGCCATTCGGATCCTGCACCGTACAACCAGGTTGTGGGGTATCTTCTTCCTCGAAAATAATAATATCTTCCTCCCTAATGACGATCAGGTCCTCACAATCTCCGTCAAGCGTCCCGAAGCGAGATGCAGTTGGTACCGCACACATCAAACCGTTGTTCGGTCCCTCAACGTATACATAAAGCTTATCCCAGGTGATCCCTACTACTGTTGCACTTTGCCCGGCGACAAAACTGTCCACCACTGCGTAGCGTGTAGGATCTGGTCCAAGGCGACAGAATAGATTTATATTGGCTGTGTAGGTACAGGACTTGGCGGGCAGCAGTGGTTCACCAATCTCATCCTCATAGGCACCCAGGTCGCACAAGGGGCCACCCGGGCGAGCGATGCCGCGCTGATCGAACAATAGGACTGCCCCAGCCAGCGTTGTGCAATCTGGCGCAGCGTCAATGGCCGGACTGCCAACCTTGAGGGCATGCGTTTCAGTGCTGCCGCCATAATTTGCCAGGATATCCAGAAGCGGGTCGTCTGTTAATGTGAATCCGGTACAGGTGTTGTCGCTGTCGATGTTCTCACCAACACTGGCGGTATCAACTGTTGTGGTCTTGCAATCTGATCCGCTAGGGCTATAGGCGACGATGGAGTTTTTGATACTCAACAAGCCGCCACTGGTGGCAATTCCCCCGCCAGTGGGCGCGCTATTATTGGCGACAGTGATGTGGTTGGCCTGCATACCGCCACCCGCAGATATATCACCGATCAACGGACCCATATTGAATAGTCCACCCCCTGAATCCACCGCTGTATTGGCAGATATGGTTACGTTGGTGAGCGTAGTATCTCCACCCACAGAAGCCAGTCCACCACCTCGCAAGGCATTGTTGCCAACGAAAGTGCTGCTGGTTATGCTAGCTACATCATATGTATTAAAACCACCACCATCAGCTCCGGCAAGATTCTCCCTGAATGTTGTGTCGCTCACACTGATCTCATTGATATTATGAATGCCACCACCCAGGGTGATTGCTTCATTGTTGGATAGGATACTCAGCTCCACGCTCATCAACCCGTCGTTGTAAATACCGCCTCCCTCAGCAGAAGATTCATTGGACGCGATGATGCTGCTGGAAATCTTGGTATCTCCCAGACTGGTCGCGATGCCACCGCCATAGGTTGAGGTGTTGTTATTGATCGAACAACCCATGATCTGCATCACTGCAGCTCCAGGGACGGCGCCAAAGTTAAAGATCGCTCCACCACGTTCAGAAGCTGAGTTATTCGCAAAAGTGCTTTGGTTAACCTCTGCATCACCACCAATGGAAGCAAAACCCCCGCCACGAGTGGCACTGTTATTAGTGAAGGTAGAACCGCGGATGTCAGCAATATTGTAGCTATTGATACCCCCGCCATCGAAACCCGTCTCATTCTTGTCAAACGTACAGCCCGCAACTTCCAATTCCCCGGTATTATGGATGCCTCCACCCAGGGTGAAGCTTTCATTGACAATGAAATTGCTCTCTCCACAGGTCATCACGCCTTCATTAAAAGCTCCACCCCCATACCCGCTAGCTGCATTTTCAGTTACAGTGCTGCTGGTGAGGATGAGTTCTGAATCAGTACGGCTGATGTATTTCGAATCATCCGCTGTTCCGTTATGAATCCCTGCTCCGTTCTCCGCCAGGTTATTCTGGATACTGCAGCCGCTGATCGTCATCAACTCGCCGGAAAAGTGGATCGCACCCCCTTCCAGCAAGGCAGTGTTGTTATCAAATGTTGTACCACTGATGGAAACAATCTCGCTTGCATCGTTCTGGTAGCCCAGGCCACCACCGTACTCATCCGCCTGATTCTCACTGAATTGCGAATCCGTGATGGTGAGCGGGGAACGCCAGATGAACACTCCCCCACCGCTCCAATCCGCCGTATTTTCTTGAAAGGTGGTACCGCTGATGGTGGTAGCCAGTCGATCTGCACCACCATCCTTGAAAATACCGCCTCCATGCCTATCAGCGTGGTTGGAAGCGATAAGGCTGCCACTGACGATCAGTTCCGCCCCATGTTCCAGATTGATGCCACCGCCCGAGGTAGTAGCGCTGTTTTCTGTGATCTCACTAGCAGTAATAGAAAGCAAGCCGGCATGATAGATGAAAATTCCGCCACCGCGTGGCGCGCTGTTGGCATGAATAATGGAATCCGTAATATAAGTAGAGGACCCGTCGATCCCGAAAATTGCCCCGCCATGAAAGGCTGCCTGATTATTTTGTAAAGTAGAGTTGTTGACCTCCAGGTAGCTGCCAGCGTTGTATATCGCACCACCAGAACTTGGAAACGCGCTTCCTCCCCCAGCATCATCTGCAATCCCATTTTCGAGGGTCACATCATTGAGCGTAAGGCTGCCAGTGTTAGTAATAAAAAAGATGCGGAAATTTGGAGAACCACTCCCTCGACGGATGGTGGCATCGTTGCCATTGATGATGATCGGAGTGGTGATCTGAGGTAAACCATTGTCTCCATATTCAAAGGTTGACCCATTGAATGAAGATGTAGCGGTGTTATCCACCGCTGTTAGTGTATACGTACAACCAGGAGCTAACTCAAGAGTACTGACTGCTGGATTTGTGTTGGCATTGTTGATGGCAGCGATCAAGGCTGGAGTATTACAGTTGACAGTTATACTGGTGAGACTGCAAGCCAGTAATATGATCAGCAGCATCGAGGCTGCTATTGTGATTCGGAAAAACTTATTACCAGACATGGTTTTCTCCTTACCCACACTTGTTCGCTGCTAACTCGCTGCCAGCGCTGAAAGAACGAAATATTCACCACAAAATGTGCGGCTTCAGTAAGATGAAATCTCATGGGCAAAAGTGGAAAACCAGAAAGAATGAGCCCCATGCTCATTGCGAAACTGATCTTGAAGCGAAATATGTCTGTGTTCTGCAGCATATCACTGCCAGATACTGCTTTGCTTCATTACTATTATATAGACTCCTGCATATTGAACAATTATCCCTGACATTATTAGTAAAAGGTCATTATTCTAATTCAAAATAAAGAAAAAGAGAAATCTACTCATCAGATGGGTAGAATGAAGCCTCCAGCCCGATCGCCTTGAACATCACCTCTCGTGCATGTGACCCCGATTGGAATGCAAAACTGCTCATAAAGGTCCCATTCAGCAAACACAACAATCCACGGTAATCATTGTAGAGAATATCAACTACGTTGTATCCCTTCTTTTTGTAGAACTTGCTGAAATCCAATCTTTCCTCAGTATCAGAATAATAGTTGCTGTTGATGCATATATTCGCCGATTCGATCTTGTTCTTTCCCGATTCAAATCGCAAAATCCATGAGGAAACCGTGTCATCATCGGGTATATTGGTATTCACTCTTTTCGTGATGAACTCCACGGCATTATAGAATTGACCGCGCTTATATACTTTATTTACCTTGAATAGAAAACTACAGTAACTATTTGGAGTTAAGGTGCAGATCGGGTCTGATTGGTGCAGCCGATCCGTACCTGCCTCAAGATCAATTCTCAACGCATTTCCACTCCTATCGGTAAAAGACCAATCCGAGACAAGTGGTGTATTTTCATCAATTCGGATTTGTGATTCATCTTGGGGTGTAAAGGGAACATCCTGCACGACACGCTCATAGGATACTTCCTGCAGATCACGAGAAAAATTCGACAAGAAATCCTCTTCCCTGGTGTAGATCAAGTAGTTATCCAGATCTGTATAGCGCTGCTGTGCTATTTTTCTTTGTTCTTGTAATTGACTCACATTCTCGGTGAGGTTGCTGAAGATCTTATAGAAAGCGCAGATAAATACAATTGTGCCAATTGTGTAGCGCTCCATGAGTTGAGCTAAATTGAAATATGATAGAGGGAATTTGGGATACTCTTTGATCAAGCCTGTGTAGGTCCGTATCGCGTTTTCTATATCTTGATCACGCTCGTAGGATACACCTTTTGCGAACAACTCCTTAAAGGCTGCTGTCATAGTGCTCTCCTGTGGATACTATAATATTAGTATAAACAAAATCCCCTCGAAATACCCCCTTCAAAATTACATCATTATCTCGATTAATAAATAGAAATTAGGAGAAGATGATGGGAAAGAAAATAGCAGAAAAAGAACTTTGTTCCTATCTACGAAATATGCTTCTCAAACCCCACCTGGATCGTTTGGGAAAGCTGCAAAAGGGAAAAAGAAATCTCATCGCCCAATGGGGAAAAGAGATCAACAATCCTTCAAGCAATGGCTATTACTACCTCATGGACATTAACACCTCCATTAGAATAGTCAACCGTGAGATAAGCCGCATTCGTGCGCTAACTTGCGAGGATTTATTCACTTGGGCAGAAACTGATGAAACCGTCCCGGAGCATATTCGGGAGTTCCTCGTCCTGAGACGGGAAAACAAAATGAAGAAAGCCGCGCAGGAGCAGCCAACCAGCGGCACACAAGCAAAACCATCGGGTCACACAACCATTATGCCCCAATCCCAGGCTGGACATTCTCCTTCATCAGGAGGTATTTCGACGTTTAATGGAGTCGCATTTAATGAGGATGGTTCCATTGATACAAACTCCACAACTCAAAATAAAAAAGAAAGTTCTCCTTTGTCGAAGAAAAAAGACGAGAAAACAAGAGCCGAACAAGAAGACGACTCGATCATGGATTGGCTCGAATTCAGTGAAGAAGGGGAAGTTGTGGATGAAAAAGAAGCTCCTGAGGAAGATAAGGTGGATTACCAAAACCTGGAGTACTTCAACTTTTCTGAGGATGGTGCGATCATGACCGAGGATCTTGACAAAGATCTTACAACTGATGGCGAGGATTCTGTCTATACCGGACCTGATATTGAAACCTGGGATATCGTTGGTGAATTGAAGAAGAATAAAAAGGACCTGGATATCGCCAAGAAAATGATCAACTTCTATTTTGATGTCCTCGACAGCAAATCAACCAAGAAGATACTTAAAACAGCCAACGATAAATTCCTTGCCGGCAAGGTCAAGAAGTGGATCAAGTATGGGAAGGTTGTAAATAATGCATTTGATATCTTCTCCGGTATTGTTACCGAGCAGAAATATGGAACAGAATCCATCTCCAAAGCAAAGATCGCGACAAAGAAGCTGGCAATAGCTACGGCAGAAATAGCAGCAGGAGAAACTTTTGGGAACGCAAAGAATTTTACTGAATTCGTCGGGGTTATTTTAAAGGAAACCATCCGTGCGGTGGACGGAGATGAAGCGGTCAAGGATATGCCTGACGATATTTATGGTTTATATGACGCTTTCAGAAAAATGCATCCCGAGTCAGGTATCACTCACACACCCTCTTCATGGACAGAAGTTGTGCCTTAGCAGTAGGTTTCAGGATGGATTGTGCGTATTCGCATAATCCATCATTCGGTCGAAATCTTTGGGTCAGTGTTTTATTCTTCTCTTCCATCCTTTTTTCTATTTACAAAAAAAAGAACTATCTCCTTTCTTTTATATAATGAGGAGTAGATCGATTTCACAACTTCCACTTTGGGTCAGTTATAAATAATCTGTTATTTTTACATGAAGAATCCATTTGCGAACATTAGGATCAGGTTTAAGTAAAGAGAGGGTATTGGAATGATGAAAGATAGGCTCGTTAATACCGGGAAAATCAGGCTTCAAGTCCGGGAATACACAAACAGCGCGGAAGCGATCATCTTCCTGCATTACGGAGGGGGAAATATGATGATTTGGCAAGATGTGGTGCCCTTCTTCCAGGATGATTTCCATATCCTGCTTATCGATCTACGGGGGCATGGTAAATCGGATAAACCGAAAGAAAATTATCACATTGATGATATGGCTGAGGACATTCTTGGGGTGATGGATACCCTTGGGATAGTAAATGCACATGTAGTGGGCAGCTCGTTGGGAGCCGAGGTAGGCTTGAGCATGGCTGCCAACCATCCCAACAGAGTGCTCTCACTGGTCTGTGAGGGCGCGCTGTTCAATGAAAGCGGACCTTTCGGGCTGTGGGAGGGAACACAGGATGCTTTTGATGCGTACGCTCAAGAAAAGCTTGAAAAACTTCGTTATAGACCTGAGAAAGCTTACAATTCGATTGATGAGCTGGTGGCTGAGAAGAAACAGTTCTTCACCAAGCATGGCTGGTGGAACGATACAATGGAAGCCGTGGTGCGCTATGATGCGATCGAGAGAGAAGATGGGAAATTCGTCGAGAGCTGGGGGCGCATCGCCATGCAGTACACCAAACATTACCTCTATTACAATTTCGGTGAATATTATAAGCGCGTGCAATGCCCGCTCTTGATGATGCCAGACGAGATCCCCGGGCAGGATGAGAAAGAGTTAGCCATCATGAATGCGCTTTTCCAACTGGTCAAACATGGCAAGATCGTACGCATACCAGGTTGGGTACACCCCTTTGGATGGATGATCACACCAGAAGCGGGCAGCCTGGCGGTGAGATCATTTCTCGAAGAAATCCCAACATAAAGAACAGAATTCTTATTTTCACATTAATTAATATTTTTCTTTCTTTTAGTATTCCAAAATCGGTTTTTGAACCTTGGTTAAAGGATTTTGCAGTTATTTTATCGAGAGGTTTTCAAACAAGTGCTAGGTTGTTTTTGTAAAGAGGATGTATTAATGTAATAGTAACTCATTTTTTTTTGTGGTTTTCCGTTCAAAAAAAAGGAAGGTAGCCATGAATATTCGATTAATTGCTTCAATCACATTTATCAGTTTAGCTTTATTATTCTATTCACTGAGTATATGGAGTTCCCGACGAGCTAAAGAAATTAAAACAAAGCATGTGGTCCTGAGTTGGCTCGGCTTGTTTTGTGATGCTACCGGGACAGTATTGATGACCATTCTGGCAGGTGCATGGACCTGGAATTTGCATGGAATAACGGGATCTCTAGCCATTATTCTCATGCTGGTCAATGCCATCTGGGTTACGCTTGCATTCACGAAAAAAGATGAATCGCTTACTGCCAATTACCTGAAATTCAGTATTGTAGTTTGGTTCATCTGGTTGATCCCATTCTTTGGGGGTATGGCGATCGCAATGCAGCGCTGATTTGTGGTTGGTTCAATTCATTTTCGAAGATCACAGAAAACGAATAGATTTTCATTAGCGAACTTTAGGTAACCAGCCAGTTATAATTACTCCCAACACACATTAGCAACATACCTATCTATGAACTACAACGACACCTACCAACACATCTGTGATCTGCTGTCTCAAAGCCAACACGACGCCGATCGCTTCACCAGCGCTCTGCGCGAGCAGCACCTGGTCCACCTCAGTTTCAGCCAGGTCTCCACGCTGGAGTTCTGTCCCTACCGCTACTATTTACAGTACATCCTGCATCAGGAACTGCAGCCCATCCCAACCTACTTCACCAAGGGCAAGCTCTTCCACGAACTGCTGGCCGACTCCTACCAGCAGCAGCGAGATGGACATGTTCTCGATGAAGCTGCTGCCAGCGAACGCATCCGCGCGCAGTTCGATGAACTTGACTACGCGCACCTACTGAATGCTTTCCTGGTACACCAGCAGCACCACTGGCAAGATCTGGAAGTTAGGGCGGTCGAACAACCCTTCGTCATGCAGCTTGCGCCCGACCTGCCCCCTATGGTGGGAGTGATCGACCTAATCCTGGTGAACGGGAATCAATTCACCCTGGTCGATCACAAGACCGGACGCAGCTTCTACCCTTACGATGAGCTGCAGGTCGCTATCTATGCGCAATATATTCACAGCCATTACGGCGGCAGCACCTGCCGGCTGGTTTACGACCATTACCGCTGGGTTAACAACCTGGAGCGCATCCGCAAGCCGGCTTTCCGGCGCACACAGGTCAGCGTCCCACGTTCTGCATGGAATGCCTACCTTGCGCGTATCCGCGCCGCCCAGCAGCAGATCGAGGCCCTGCAGCAAGGTGCCCTGGCAAGGAAAAATGGGGAGTGTTACCGCTGTCCGTATAAGAATTTACAATAAAATAAATGACATTTATGTTGTAATAATTACTCATTACCGCTCTTTTTAAGAAAAATTGCTCTATAATGCGAAAATTTTAATGCATCAAATATTGAATATAAAGCTGCGAGCAGCCCATATGATGTAATAAACAGGAATATGATAAAAGCCCATCTAGGAATAACTAACTCTACTTCTGATGCTTTATTTAATGAAATCAGAATATAGAATCCCAATGAGTTTAATAACGACACAAACAAAATAAGTATTGTAACTTTGTATGTCCACAGTAATTCTGTAAACTGATTCTCTTCTTCCAAAAATTTTATAAATTCGTTGTCACTTCCTGTGATTAGCAAAGATAATCCTGCAAAATATATTGCGAATATTATGGAAAAGACGGAAATACATACTTCTGCAATATCTCCTATAATACAAATCGGATATTCATTCTCTAATATAAAAAAGGAGACTACAGAAATTAATATTGAAATGAAAAGATCTACAGAAAAAAGCCTTTTTATCCGTTTTATTTTCATTTGTTTTCTTTCCTTCTCAGAATTTCAATAAACTGAGATAAAAGTTCTTTCAATCGGTCAACTTCTTTCTCGTTCGCAATAATCCGTTTCTGTAAAGGTGATTGACCAGTGGTCACAATAATTCTTCTGTTATCTTTTACACCTTCTACTGAACCGCTCCCATAACCATCAACTGCCATTATCACTCCATAGTATGAATCATCATCAAGTAAAGCATCTTTTTTAAACCCCGCTTCCGATTCAATAGTTTGTTTTACTTTACTTGCTCCCAATCTTTTTAAACGTTCGTCTATACTTTTATAAACATCACGATTGTTAGGATTTGTTGGATACAACTCTGTAGTGATTCTTGTGATTCTCTCAAACTTTTTTATCGCATCCAAAATCGTATATTCTTCTTCGATTAGGTTCAATTTCACATCAATGAAAATATTCCCATTTGCCTGCTCAAATAATTGTGGAAATATACTAATAAATTGCTTTCTACTTATTTTATTTGGTATTTCTCTGAAAGCTATAACCATACTTGGAATATGTATAAAAAATTCTGATTTTGCTACAACACCACGATCCAATCCCCCTTCAAGTAATTCCCTTCTTTTTTCATCAACTGTCTCTCCTTCCAATTTTTGCTTATATTTAACTAATTGACAATATACAAAGTCAGGGGAATAATCATCCATATCTCTATAATTAAAAAATCCATATAAAAAATCTCGAATTAAAATACTCGAAGTATATTTCAATGATTTTTTGAAGATCTCTTTTTTGTCTATGCTCAAACTTAGCAAATGTATTCTTCCAAATAGATATTTATATTCTCGATTCGTCATTATTTCCTCCACTAATCTACTTTATAATAATACATCACAAAAGTATTTACTTTTTACCGGAGAAGCCTGATGCCAAAATCGAATACCAAATGGGAAACGTTCGTCACCGACAAGATCACCATCAAACTGCCCGACACTTTCATGGGTGGTCACCCTACCCTCGATCGCAAACGCCTCAAGAACGAGGTCAAGGAACTGCCGGACGATATCCGAAATGTCTTCAAGAACTTTTTCGCACAGCGCAACTTCGTCTTCATGGCAGCGGATAAGGGTTTCAACCCAGAGATGAACTCGCTCACCTGCCTGGTGGTCATCCCTGAAAAACCTCCCATCTTCAAGCCGCGCGGTACGATCGAGCATTACATCCAGACCGTGCAGAAGAACCTGGGGCGCACTTTCGACACTCTCGAAGAAGATTATTTCGATTTTAACGGCATCCCAGCTGCTCGTCTGCTCACCCAGCAGCACCCACCAAAAACGCGCAAGAATCCCGAACCGGAAGTGACCCGCAAACACCTCATGTACGCTTTCCGCATGCGGCGCAATTTCTGGGCATTTGATTTCATTGGGGATGTGAGCGTGTTCGACACCTTCATCCCGGTCTTCGATGAAGCCATCAAAAGCCTCACTTTCCACGAAAACGTCAAGTAAACCTGCATGAGGGATAGTTTCTATATCCGCCCCGAACGCGCAGGGGATGAAAGCGCTATCCGCGCAGTCAACCTGGGCGCGTTCGATTCTCCCGATGAAGCCGCACTGGTGGATGATCTGCGCCAGCGCAGTGATCCCTTCATTTCACTGGTCGCATGCAATACCGATCAAGTTGTAGGGCATATCAGTTTCAGCCCGGTCACCATCCGTGATCAAGGCCAAACCCATTCCGCCATAGCACTGGCTCCCCTGGCGGTGCTGCCTGCCTTCCAACGCCAGGGCATTGGTGGGCAGTTAGTGCGCGACGGTCTGGATGCCTGTCGCGCAGCCGGCTATGAGATCGTCATCGTGCTGGGGCATCCCAACTACTACCCGCGCTTTGGGTTTGAACGCGCCAGTCTTTATGATATTCGCTGGGAACATGAAGCTCCTGATGAAGCTTTCATGGTCACCGCACTGAAACCCGGTGCGCTGGAAGGGATCAAGGGGATCGTATCCTATCATCCAGCGTTCGACCGTTTTAGTTAATCCTGTCCAAACTTTACCCTTTTTCCATTAAAGATATGCCATAATAAAA
>NPIF01000828.1_pt1 | contig 17770 bp, 22 predicted proteins | sample 8637461 | NCBI WGS metagenome assembly NPIF01 (sample SAMN07420641, study PRJNA396082) | bioreactor metagenome | isolation source: sample BR12 brine-fed electro-methanogenic bioreactor BR | place: Japan: Kochi | collected 2016-12-09
GCATATGGATGAGGATACTACGCCTTAAATTATTCATTGGTGACTGCTGTTGTGAAATGAGTTAGGATTCATTTTGCTACAACAAGAAATTTGGAAAAAGTGTTTAGGTATCCCTGAATTTATGGTTATTCTGCTTGCGTAAAAAAGGAATTGTAAAATTCAACGCTTGGCTATAATAAGGGATATAGTAATCTAGGCAGAACCACATTTATATGATTGGTATCAGCATCTTTTAAATGCATAGATCCGGGAGTGTAAATTGATCAAAAAAGATGTGCAATTCTATCGTTTTTCTCTTTATGGATTCCTCAAGAACCTGCGATTCTTCGAACCGTTCATCCTGCTGATCTTCCGCGATAACGGCTTAACTTTTTTCCAGATCGGTCTGCTGTATTCCATCCGCGATATGACCAATTACCTGACCGAGATCCCCACCGGCTTCATCGCCGATGTGTTCGGCCGGCGCAGGTCGATGGTGTTCGCCTTTGCGGCGTACATCCTCTCTTTCATCATCTTCTACGCTTTTTCGGATTTCTATCTTTCGGCGATCGCTATGGTCTTGTTCGGTCTTGGCGAATCCTTCCGTTCCGGCACGCATAAGGCGTTGATCCTGGAGTACCTGAATATTCAGGACATGCTTGATACCAAGGTTGCCTATTACGGGAGCACGCGGGCGGCATCCCAATTGGGGTCCGCTTTCAATTCGCTGGTGGCGGCTGCGCTGCTGTTCTTCACCGGGGATTACAAGACCATGTTCCTGGCGTCTACCATTCCCTATGTGATCGATCTGATCAACCTGGCGACCTATCCCAAGATGTTGGATGGTGAGTTGTCCAAATTTGAACGCGGTACGTTGTCAGCCCAGGTAAAAGGAACGCTCAAGACCTTCATCGACATCTTCAAAGATGGGCACGCTATGCGCTCCATCTTCAACAGTGCTGTTTTTACCGCGCTCTACAAGACCACCAAGGATTATTTACAGCCCATTCTCGAATCGTTAGCACTGAGCCTACCGCTCTTCCTGCTGCTGGATGATGTCAAGCGCAGCGGGGTGGTGGTGGGAGTGGTGTATTTCCTGATCTATCTCATGACCAGCTATGCTTCACGCAGCTCCGATCGCGTCTCCCAGCGGTTCCGCGATCTGGCTTCCGCGATCAACTGGACGTTCCTGGCGGGGGGGGGGGTCCTCTTCATCGCGGGGTTGGCTGCCAGGCTGGATTGGGTGATCATCTCCGTGCTGGTCTTCCTGGGTTTCTACATGCTGCAAAATGTGCGCAAACCGATGAACGTTGCCTTTATCAGTGACCAGATCGCGCAGAATATAATGGCATCAGGGCTGTCGGTAGAAGCGCAGATCACAACCATTCTGGTGGCTGTTTTTGCACCGCTGATGGGCGCGCTGGCGGATTCCTATGGGGTTGGGGCTGCCCTGATCGCACTGAGTGTGGCAGCACTCTTTTCTTACTTTTTCGCCGCGGTTCGACCGCACCCGGATGAATAGGGTAAGGATTCGGTACATACTGGAGCAGGGCATTTTACAAGAGATCATATTAAATTAGCCAAAGGTATTTTCGCCAACACTTGAAGAAAGGTGACATTGTAAATAGAAGACTTGTGAATAGCAAGCCTTATATTTCTTTGTTGAAAAATGTAGAACAGGAAGCAATTCGTAAATAAAGAATTTGAGTTCTTTTTTATTATGTATATAATCATCCACATATGCGGGAAAAAATATAAATATTTGTAATGCTAATTTAGTGTGAAAGGGAGGGAAAAATGACCGACAATGATAAATCTACAATGTCCATCTTGTGGGGCGAACCTCGAATTATCTGATCATATGGGTATGGCTCACTGCGAGTATCGTGGCACCAAGATCTATTTGCACGACGAGGGCAGTAATGATGGAAGGCGGTATCAAAATTATCTAGAATTATTGGATGCTGCTTAGGAAGCACAATGCTATCAGGAAATAATTTACTATTCCAATAAAGCGCTGGAGATAGATCCTTCTAACCCTGAACTCTGGATAAAGAAGACTTTAGCAGTTTGTAATCTTTCGACTGAAGAAAAACAAAGATACGATGAAGCTAAGGAGTATCTAGAGAATGCGGAGGAAATAACTGGAGAGAATGAGCAGATCATCGAAATAAGGGACAAAATAAAAAAAATACAATGTCACTGGCTAAATAATTTAGGTGTAGAAAAATATGAAATAGCAATAACAAAATCACCAAACCTCACAATGTACAATCAGGAAACAAGTGAAGTGAAAAAAATGTTTACTGAAGTGATGGATCATCTACTTGCTGCTTCTTATTTGGCACCTATGGATGTTGAGATTCTTGAAAATATTGAATGTGTTCGCAATCATTATTATTGGATCTTTAGTAATGATCATCGCGTGGAGGAGAACATCACTTTCCTTGATAGAATTCGTGAAAATGAACATAATGAATCATTGATAAATAAGTATCAGCAGACTATCTCAATGAAAAAAAAAGGAGTTAGCTGCATTACAGAAAAAAGAGCATCTGGGAGTGTTTAGGGGGGTGAAGAGAATAATTCTGGAAGTTAAGGTAAAACATGTTTTGGCGACAATTGAAATGTTTCAAGAAGAAATAGAATATTTGAGTGATAAGCTTCATCCACTGTCGTGAGCCCTTCATTATTGGATTTCACCTGAGTAATCCTGTTTTTATTTCCACCTAAGTTGCATCTGGGGGGTGTTGACTTTGCTTCGTGAAAAATATATATTTTTTTTCTTTTTTTACTGGTGAGAAGTGTGATGATTCATGGAAAATATTTACGTGATTGTCGCACAAAGAGAAGACAAGGAGTGAAAGATGCAAGAACTTATAGCTGCAGCCATATCTACTGAAAACCATATTGGGCAACCTGAACAGGCAATCGCGCGTATGCAGAACTGGCTTGAAAAAGCCGCTGAGCAGGGTGTGGAGCTTGCCCTCTTCCCGGAATTGAATGTGAGCGGATACATTCCCACCGAGGTGGTGGGTCAGATCGCGGAACCCATTCCTGGTCCATCCACAGAAAAGATCATACAGCTCGCCGATCGTTTTTCCATGACGCTTGCGTTTGGCATTTTAGAGAAAGATGCGGGAAGTGTATATTGCACGCATGTCCTTGTGAACGGAGATGGCATTATTGGAAAACAGCGCAAGATCCATGTCCCATTCCACGAACAAGATTCCTGGGGTTTTGGAGATGAGATCCATGTTTTTGATATTGGCAAGGCAAAGGTGGGTATCACCGTCTGCCGTGATGCTTTCTTTGATGAAATGACGCGCACCTTGTACTTCAAGGGAGCTGAGATCGTATTGATGCCATTTTGCTATTACAACGTGCCTCGTAAGGAATATCTGCATATTTCCAATCATGGCAGATCCTTGCTGAAATCCGCCTGGACGAATGGATTTTATGAAGTGGTGTGCAATGCAGCCGGTATGCGCCCTGCAAGCAAGTATGATCCGCATGAATGGAAGTTCCCCGGATGGGCGGGCATCATCGGACCCTGGGGGAATGTGATCGATTTTGTTGAAGATGAAGGCAATGACGAAGCGATGGTGGTCAGCAAACTTGATCCTGTCGTTCTGCAGGAACGGAGAGCCCATCGCAACTTCCTGGCAGAAGAATTGCGCCCTGATCTTTATCAGTACGAATAAAATTCAACTAAAATAATAATAAGATCTATCGATAATTATCTGCTCTGCAAGCGAACGAAAATGAATTGGAGATCTGGCGTTGTTATTTTGTGTCTTTGATCGGGCAATAACAGTAAAATCAGGCAGAAGATAAAATGGCTTATTTCACCTGGAACGGAAAACACATTCATTATCGAGAAAATGGGGCAGGGGAATTGTTGTTGATCCTGCCTGGCAACACGGCATCTTCTATCTGTCATCAGGGAGAGTTGGATCATTTTGGGAAGGCTTATCATGCGGTAGCCATTGACTTTTTGGGGACAGGCAAGTCTGACCGGGAGTCGGAATGGTCGGACAATTGATGGCAGCAGGGTGCCAGGCAGGCGCATGCATTGATGCGACACCTGGGTTATGAGCGTTGTATTGTGATGGGTACCAGTGGAGGTGCAGTGGCGGCGCTTTGGATGGCGATCCTCTTCCCGAAGGCGATCAAAGCAGTAATTGCGGATAGCTGCGTTCGCTCCATTACAAAAGAATTTGTGTACAAGCATATTGTAAAGAATAGAGCGCTTCATACCCCTGATCAGATCCAATTCTGGAAATTTGCACACGGGGAAGATTGGGAACAGGTTGTTCGCGCTGATACTGAGATGATAAAGCGATTTGTGGAGGAGAGGACAGACTGGTTTTCTGGAAGATTGGACGAGGTCCAATGTCCTGTTATGCTCACTGCGAGTAAAGGTGACCAATCTCTACCGGATGTGGTAATTCAAAACAGCGACATGTTGCAGCGGATCAATGATTGCAGATTGTACATCCATAGTACGGGAGGACATCCCTTGATGTGGAGCGGTGCGTCCATCTTTCGGGCTGTCAGTGATCAATTCTTACGCGAAGTTCAATGAGATCTATGATCAGCTTTTTGACTGACCGATCATTGTGAGTAATGAAGGATTAGTGTAAGGTAACTTCGTTTTACAAAAAGAATCACATGAGAGCATGCTTCTGTCAAGAAGTATGCTCTTTTTTTCGTTGGTGAAGAAACAGGAAAAAAATATCGATATTTGATCACGCATTGCGTGTGGATCTTTTCTTTTTTTTTACTTAGAAAAAAGACCTTGACAAAATAGCGAAAAACAGTAAAATAATAACGAAAAACATTAAATATATTGCGCTAAACAATAAGCATAGCGCAACGAAAAGGAGAAAACCAAAATGGAAAAGAAAGGTGTATTCAAGTTTACAAAGGGCGCGATCGGGTTCGTTTTTTGGGCAATGCTCGTCGCGAGTATCTTCCTGGTGCTGTTGATAGCATTCGCACCGCTGCTCTTGAAATTGGATGAGGGTGTGATAAGCGCGTCTGTGCCCGTCACCATTGGCAGTGTACACAATCCGCGTTTGAACGTGGATTTCTCTGGGGTGGAGGCTACGAAACTCGCAGCGGCGTATGTTTCCGATGCACAAGGAATATTGAACCTGGAAACAAAGAATTGGGGTTTGCTTGCCCTTAGCCTTATCGCCAAGCTCCTGACGGCAGTAGGTTTGACCTATCTCTTTGGTGTGCTGCGTAATTTCTTCCGTTCATTGGACAAGGATGAGGTCTTTACACAAGAGAACTGCAGCCGCCTGCGCAGGTTGGGTTTGGGTGTTTTGTTGATCGGTATCCTACGCCCCGTGTTGGAGTATGTTGCGGCGTTGTTCATTCTAGAGCGATTGGGTATCAGTGAACCTGCATTGAGCACTCCCGCTCCTTTCAAAGCTGAAGTGATCCTGGGTAGTTTTTTGTTATTGGTGATCGCCCAGGTTTGGAGCTATGGGCTGGATCTCAAACGCGAACAAGACCTGACCATCTGAGGACATCATGGCGATAAAAGTGAATTTAGACTTAATGTTGGTGAAACGCGGTATGAAGCTTTCGGAACTGGCGGAGAGCATCGATATTACCTTGCCGAATCTCTCCATCCTCAAGACCAACAAAGCGCGTGCTATCCGTTTTTCTACACTAGAAGCCATTTGCAGAGTGTTGGAATGCCAACCTGGTGACCTTCTGGAATATGTGGTGGATGAGGAATAATCAGGATTAACTATATGGTTTGCCTAACGAAGACAGAGGGAGTGCCAGATCACTTCCTCTGTTTTTTTGTATTTCGATGCATAATTCTACAGAAATGATATACAATCGGTGCAATAACTGGCACGCCATCGCGATGGAGGTACTATGGTAGGCACGATCATTAATACGATCACGGTCATCATCGGGGGTATTTTGGGATTGTTCTTTGGGTCCAAATTGCCTGAGAAGATACGCAATGCGGTCGTTTCTGTGCTGGGGTTGTTCACCCTGGCGATGGGTGTGCAAATGTTCCTGAAGACCAGTAATTCGCTGGTTGTGTTGGTGTCTCTCCTGGTGGGAACTGTCCTGGGAGAATGGTGGCGGATTGAAGCTGGATTGGAACGGTTCGGTGATTCACTAAAAACGAGGTTCACGCGCGTCTTTCAAGGGCAGGATCTCTCACGATTCGTGGAGGGATTTCTCACAGCTTCGATCCTGTTCTGCATCGGTCCCATGACCTTGTTGGGCGCTATACAGGATGGACTGACAGGCGATTATTCTCTTTTGGCGATCAAGGCGGTCATGGATGGCTTTGCTGCCCTGGCATTTGCTTCCACCATGGGAGTGGGGGTTATCTTTTCCATCGTTGTCATCCTGGGTTTTCAGGGTGGGTTGAGTTTGCTGGCGGTTCAGATGCAGAACCTGATCACACCAGACATGATGAACGAGATGAGCGCGGTGGGTGGGGTGATCCTGATGGGTATTGCGGTGGGAAACTTGCTCAATTTGCGCAAGATCCGTTCCGGTAATTTCCTGCCGGCGCTTTTCATCGCGCCGCTCTTTGTGGTCTTGTTCAAATTGTTGGGTATCTATTGATCTTCTGAAATGCGCCAGGAATCTATTTAATCTCTAGAGATAACCGATCTCGCGGAAGTAATCTACAGCTTTCTGTATCGCGATCTCTGGAGGAGTTTGCGGCAGTGCAAGTTCCCGGATGGCTTTCTGGGAAGAGTAATAATGCCCGTCGCCGGACATGCGGCCCATGATGCTGGTCAAGCGCGGCGGTTTACCGGTCAGCTTGGCGATCTGCTCCATCATGAAACCCGTCAGTACCACCAGCGGGGTGGGGAGTTCCAGTTTCAGCTTCTTTGTGCCTGCCGTTTGGGCGACGAGTGCGAAAAAGTCCCGGTAGGATATGTTCTTTCCACCTGTAATATAGCATTCACCCAGTCTGCCCATGTGTAGTGCGTTGACCGCTGCCTGGGCGACATCGCCAACATACACCACGCACTTCCCGCCAGATGAGTAACCCGGTACTTGTCTCTTGGCCGCTGCGATGACCATCTTCCCAGATCCTGGCGCTGTATCATATTCTCCGATCAGATAGGTTGGATTGAGTATTATTACTGGCAGGTTGTGAGCCCTGTATTCTTCCAGCAGGTGATCTTGGGCTTTCTTTTTTGAATCCATATAATCCAGGCGAAATTTACTGCCAATATAGGGGCTGGTCTCATCACCGGGATTTTCAAGACTGCCATAGCCAAAAGTGCAGGCGGAACTGATATGTACAAAACGTTCGATTCTCGCATTTTTTAAAGCTTGAGCCAGGTCAATCACTGCTCCATAATTGATCTTCCAGATCCATTCAGCCCGGGCGGGATAAACGGTAGTGGTGGCGGCAGTGTGAATGACCGCCTGGCAGCCCTTGAGGGCAGTTTCGATATCATCTTTATTTAGGAGATCACCAATATATTTCTCGATGGGCAGACCGTCCAAAACATCCACATGCCTGCCTTGTTGGATAAAGGCGCGTACCTCATATCCATCTTCCAGGGCTTTTCGAACCACATGGCTGCCCAGGAGTCCATCCCCTCCGGTTACCAGTATTTTCTCTATCATGGAATGATCAACTCATTAATCGTATTTTGTAAATCTTTTGGTATTATGAAGATTATCATGTTAATTCCAACGTTTGAAACTTCTCTAAATCCATTAATCTTTGTATTCGGTTATTTCAGCCTGGCATTCATGGCATATTTCTTTGCGCAGCATTCTTCACGTTTGCAGCGGATGCTTGAACACCACCTAAAATGCCTAAAAGGGCCAATCCCATTTGTATATTGTATACGCATTCTGGGCTTCATCCTTCTAGGATTGGTCCCGTTCCTCATCCTGTTTTATGGATTCAAGATCCCTTCAGAAGATCTGGGATTGAGGACGCCAAATGGAGAGAATACCTGGCTGTGGTGGCTGCTGCCAGTGATCGTATTTCTATTGGGGAGCATTCTGCGCCCTAAAAATGGGATAAATATTTCCTTCTACCCACAAGCGCGAGTGAAGACCTGGACACCGCGGGTAGTGTTCATCAATGGCTTATTCTGGATGATCTACCTGCTGGGGTATGAATTTGCTTTCCGTGGTTATTTATTCTATCTGACGCTTGACGTGGTCGGTTTTCTTCCCGCGATGATGATCAATTGTTCTCTCTACAGTCTTTCTCACATCCCCAAAGGGGCAGGTGAAGCTTTCGGTTCCTTCTTCCTGGGGATGCTCTTTTGTACGATCGCTTACCAGACCAATTCCTTTTTCATTCCGCTTGCGCTGCATATGATCCTGGCGATCGGGAATGATATGAAAGCGGTTCAAGCGAACCCAGACATGCGGTTCGTTTGGAAGAGGACGTGATATCTCATGGGACACGGGTTGATAGAAGTTAAAGGAAAGACCTGCCTCATCACTGGGGCGAATTCCGGGCTGGGCAAGGCGATCGCCATCGACATGGCTCGCAGGGGTGCATCTGTATTCATGGCGTGCCGCAAGATGTATCACGAAGCACAGGCAGAGATCATCGAACGCTCTGGGAACGCTGATGTTGCTCTGCGCTTGGTCAATCTCTCCAGTTTGCAGAGTGTTGCTGAATTCTGTGATGGATTGCGTGAAGATGGAATTCATTTGGATCTGGTTTTTTTCAATGCTGGCATGGCTTCGTCCGCCAATGCCCTCAGTAGAGATGGTTTTTCACTCTTGTGGCAGGTTAATTACCTTTCCAATGCACTCATGGTGATGCGCATGCTGCGGGATGGTGTGATCCCAAACAATGTGTTTTCGAAGACAAAGGAAAAAGCAGCTTTTACTCCGCGCCTCATCTTCACTTCTTCCTCTCGGCATCGCGAGAAATTTGATGTCGATCTTGAGAATTTCGGGAAGCTGAATGATTTTCGAGTGCGTGACACGCTGCGCTGGTATGGGTGGAGCAAGTTGTATTTGATGACCTTTATCTGGGAATTAGGGCGCCGCTTGATGATTGAAGGTAAGCCCGATGTCGGCGTGCATAGCTTTTGCCCCGGACCTTTCCGCAGCCGCATCGGCAGAGGAGCGGGATGGATCGGGCGATTGGCGATCTCTCTCATGCCGACCAGCGCAGAAAAGGCGGCCTATCCAGCCATTTATCTGGCAACTGCTTCTGACCTGGAAGGGAAGACGCTGCAGTATATGCACAAACGTGTTTTTGAACAGCCGGATGAACGTGTGCTGGATGCGGTGCTGGGCGCAAAATTATGGGATGAGACGTTGCGCTTATTCGCAGAGTTGGAGTATTGATTCGTCAGCGATACGTGAGCGGGCCTATTCATTTCACAGGAATGCTTCTTTTCTCAATGGAAAAATGAAATAATTAGGTATAGCATCGGATTTTTCCTTTGGTGGAGGAGCATAATGAAAGAATGGGATGAAAAATATTTGCGCCGAGCAATAGCTGTTGCCGCACGTTCTCGAAAGAATGGGAACCATCCTTTTGGCGCAACACTGGTAGACGAACAGGGAAAGCTGCTGCTGGAAGCGGAGAACAGCGTTGTCACCCAGCAGGATTGTACCGGGCATGCGGAGCTGAACTTGATGCGTGCTGCCAGCCAACAGTTTGAACCTGGCTTTCTGGCGGGGTGCACGCTCTATACCAGCACAGAACCCTGCCCGATGTGTACGGCTGCTATCTTCTGGGGGAATGTACGACGTGTGGTGTACGGTTTGAGCGAAGCAGGATTGTATGACCTGATCGGCGAGGGTTCCCAGGAAGTGCTGCGCTTGCCCTGCCGAGAATTACTAAAACATGGCAGGAAAGATTTGGAGATCATTGGTCCATTGATCGAGGATGAAGCTCTCTCAGTCCATATTGGGTTTTGGGAGTTATAATCGAATAGGAAAGCGATGATACACAGGAGAGGAATAAAGATGAAGCATTCCAAGAACGTATTTCGAATTATTATAATATCTCTGTTGTTTTCCTTTGCCATGTTAGGGTGTACAAATGCAGCCATTCAAGAAATGACACCCAGCGCTGTGGTAGATTCGGCGACTGAGAATACACCTGCCACTACCGCGTCAATCATTTTCGAGACCACATTGGAGCATACCATTCCAGTTATCTTTTCACATGATGGAGCTCCCGACGATATTGCCACACTGGTATATATTGCCAATCATCCCCATATTGATCTCCTGGGAGTTGTCCAGTCTTATGGTGAACAGCATCCGAGCGAATCGATCGAAGAGTGGCAGGTATTCCTTTACGACGTGCTCGATATGGATACGGTCGCGCTGGGATTGGGCGCTGAGGATCCTTTGGATCCTGCCTACAATGAGTTTCCTGCCAGTTGGCGCTCAGGAGCTGATAATTTCTGGGGATTGCAATTACCATCCGCTTCTCAATCTACTTCATATGAAGAAGGTGCCGATCTGCTCATCCGCTTGGTGAAGGAGTCCTCTGAGAAGGTGTCCATCCTCGTAACTGGCGCTCAAACGGATATGGCTCTTGCGCTCAGGAAGGATCCCAGTATTGCGGATAATATTTCTCAGATCGTCATCATGGGGGGTGCTTTCAACCGTGATGGAAACCTGCACGAATTTCCTGGTTATGAACACAACCATGTGGCAGAATGGAACATCTACGTCGATCCTTTGGCAGCCAAAGAGGTCTTCCTATCTGGTATTCCGTTGTCTATTGTTTCTTTGGATGGATCGGATGATTTTGTGATAACCCGGGATGACCACGCCAGGATAAGCGACAGTAGTGAACCGGAAATTCAGCTCTTGTCGGACCTATGGGAACAGAACTTCCGTAGCTGGAATGGTGATTTCAAGATCTGGGATATTGTGGCTGCTGTTGCGTTGACCAATCCTGAACATTTCTCGTGGACTTATGATGGCGTGGATGTGATCGCTGAACAGGGTAATACGCATGGGCAGACAATTCGTTTGAACAACGCTGCGAAACATACGCGCTTTACTGCGATCACAAGCTTCGTCAATGTACGGGAAGCTGTCTTTGCGATCCTTGATCGATGAATAGTTACACGAGTTATGTGATGAAATGGCTCAGGGGCAGGATATCTCTTAAAACTGAACGATTGTTATTTAGAAGATGTCAACTCTTCCATTGCAAACGCGTTGGTGTCTTCCAAACTGTGTTTCAGGAATGAGTTCGCCACATGCAGAGCATTTTCGCATGGTAGTCATGGGAGAAGCGCCTTTATCTTCTCCCGTGACCACATCCGACATCTTGCAAAAATGATCACTGAGTTCTCGACGGGTATGAAATACCTTTCCGCAGCGATTACATTTATAGTAGAAGCTTTCCATATGATTTTCTCACTTTGAGTTGTATGCTCTCAATCTTTCTTGGGCTCGACCCAGAGGTAATCGCGGGTCTGGTCCTGTTTATCCGCTTTTGCACAATCTTCCTTGGATTTAATATGGTCTTGTTTTTTCCAGGCGCTGCCCAATCCGCCGGGTTTTGCGAACTCTTCCTTATATTTTGCTTCGCAATATCCTTTATCTTCTGACATGTTCTTTCTCCTTTATCTAGGTCCATTACAAGCAACAAGCGCACCGGTTCTACTGCGAGTTTGAACGAGATATTTTTCTCTCAGCATTCAGGATCGATGATCGGTTTTGGAGTGGGAGTAGGTGTGGGGGTGGGTGTTGGTTTTTCTTTGGGTGGTTTTTCCGGTTCCTTGACCGGTTTCGGCATTTTTTGCGGCTCTTCTCGCCTTAATGGTTCTTTCTTTAAAAATTGGTTCTTGATCGAGTATTGCGCTGGATAGTCTTCTGTCAGCAGGCAGTAATGGCGGAAGCTAAACATTCTCATGCTGCTATTCCTCCTTCACAGAATAGAATATGATCTGCAATCTCATAGGATTTAAGCAATTTTCCGCATATGGGGCATTTGTTCATATCGGCGGGGTGGGGTGGGTACTTCTCTGGTGGTGGAGTTGGACCGGTAAAGGGACAGCGATGATAGACTTTTTCTTTTTGTGTGATCAGCACCGCTCCGCATTCACAGAATTCAGGATAATCTTCCATACGAACCTCCGAAATTGTGCAATGGTCAGCATGGATGTAGATTTCAGCGCTTTATTTTCATTATAAACAGATGAGGATGTTTTTCAATCCCAAATTATTGTAGAAGAATCTGATCAATTTGTGATTTATCTATGTACTGAGTTAAAAAAATCCTGCAAGATATTATTCACCTGGGAAGCCTGTTCATAATGCGGTAGATGACCAGACTGAGGGATGGCATGGAATTCAACCTCAGGGAGAACATCCTGGATGAGCTGCATATCCTGATAGGGTATGGATCGATCCTCTTCTCCCCACAGGAGAAGGGTGGGGATATCCAGATCATTAAGCTTCTCATATTCCTGTATTCCGGCGATGTCGACCATATTGCGAATGGTAGCTAGGATGGCTCGTCGAAATCCGGTGTACTGTAGTTGTTCGCGGTAAAGTTCCTCCCAGCCAGGGAAGTGCTCAGGTTGGTGAAAATCATCCGCCTGGCTATTGGGGAGCATAAAGGGCACCAGGTAAATACGCGCGACGAATTCCCCGATTACGGGTACATTCATGGGGAATACCTCGCTTGATGAAGCGGGTTGCGTATAGGGATCGATGAGTGTAAGGCTCTGGATGTGTTCTGGATTTTGGTTGCTGTAAGCGCCTACAATTGGTCCCCCCAGTGAAAGTCCGACCAGGTGGATAGGTTCATTCGCAATATTGAGATGCTCCAGCAGTTCCTGGAGTTGTTGAACGAGAAAATCCAAACCGTAATCTGCATCAGGACGTTCCGAATATCCGCGCCCAAAGAGATCGTAGCGCAGCACGCGATATCCATTTTGTTGAAGGAATTTATAGGTCGGGTCCCAGATATAGGAAGGGGTTGAGAAACCGTGTACCAGCACGACGATGGGACCATTGTTATCGCTTGCATATTGATAGTAGGTGATGCCAGCCGAGAGCGGAGCAGTATCGCCCTCAAGGATATTCCAAACGGAATCGTCGAGCTCTTTCTTTTCAAGGTCGAGCTGATAGTATGCTCCGACCAATATAGCACCTACTATGATCAGGATGACCCACTTGGTTTTCATGGAAGTTTCCCTCCTCCTTGTATGTTTAAATATCCCTCACTATTTCTGATTGGATCGTACCCTTATTATAGGAAAGAAACCTCTAGATACCTCGTAGGAATACATCCGTGTTGGGCAGGCTGAAGACCTGGATGGCGGCTTCACCACCAACGGGACAATGGTATTCACACGCACCACATCCGATGCACAGCTCGCGTATAACGGATGGGCGCTGTAGTGTGATTTGCTCACCCTGCCCGTTCACCACCTGCACTTCCTCTAACTGGATGGCTTTTTCTGCTAGCGGGCAGACTTCTTCACAGATACTGCATATTGTGTTGTATGCCCAAACCAGGCAGCGGTCGCTGTCGATGCTGGCTAACCCAATGGGTGTCTGCTGCTTCTGTTCCGGCGTTTGAGGTGGGATTGCGCCCGTTGGACAAACCTGGATGCAGGCTGAACACGAGAAACTGCACGCGCCCAAACGCGGCACAAGGCGCGGGGTGAATAAATTCTGCAGTCCACCTTCCAGCAGGCTGGGCTGCAGACCCTGGGTAGGGCAGACGCGAACACATTCACCACAGCGCATACAGACCGAGGTGAAATCGGCTTGTTGTGCCCCGGGTGGGCGGATCATGCGCGCGGGCTGGCGGCGCTGGATGGTCTCGACTCCGAGCAGGGATATCCCCGCAACAGTGCCACCCAAAGTGCGCAGCAATTGGCGTCGATCCGGGTCATAGGATTGGCGTTGTACAGGTTTAATCGGGGAATGTGCAGGAAAACTGATGGCGTTCACCGGGCAATCAGCAGCACAATCATAGCAATAGATACATTCCGCCGGGTCACTGGCATATTCCTTTTCTTTATCGATGGTGCCAGTGGGACAGTTAGCAGCGCATATACCGCAGCTGGTGCATGCATCGCTCACTTCTCGCCGAAAGATAGCTGTCCGTGAGATGATACCCAACATGGCTCCCAATGGGCACAGGTAGCGACACCAGAAGCGTTCCGCTATCCAATTCAATCCCAGGATGAGCAAAAAGAAGAAAGCAACCGGGAGGGCTGCCTGAAATACAGATTCGATCCCCTGGAAGATCGGCAGCAGCAGGGTGGAATTGATCCAGTCCAGGGCTGGCCAGAGGAAGTCGAAGCGGTAAAGGAAGCTTTCTATACCAAAAACCAGATAACGTAAAGCGGGGAAAATAGCGCTAGTCATGCTGCGGGTGAGGATGGAGATGGGGTCGCTGACCGCGAGAGTTTGGTTGCCCAGCACAGCGGCCGTCAGCAAGACGAGCAGTAGCAGATATTTCACCGTCCGCCACTTTGGTGAAGGGTTCTTTTTGTTTTTCTGATCATGTGGAGATATCCAATCGAGCAATGCGCCCATAGGGCATATCCATCCGCACCATACTCTTCCGAAAATGAGTGCAGCCAACAGGTTTAGTAGAGCGTAAAGCAGCCCGCTGATGATGGTGCGTCCCGCCAGCATGGCAGTGGCAGCGATGAGCGGGTCGAGGCGGTAGAAAAGGTCGCTTTCCAGGGGCGATCGACCCAGATAGACAGCCTGGATGAAGAGATACATGAACAATGCGAATGAAAGCAATTGAATGATCTTGCGCAGGGTGCGGACAGTTTTTGCTCTCATACGTTGAATTCCTCGATCTTGATGCTGGTCAGATCCATGACGCCCAACCCCATCGCATTCGCGGCGCGGATATAGCCGATATCGGCACCTTGCAAGCCGAACAGGGTGGCGGCTTGACTGTCCGCAGCAACGATATCTGCACTGGCGATGATGGTGTTCGAGATCTTTACATCGTTTAGGTCACCACCGGTGGGACCGTTTGCCATAAGGGTACGTATGCCGTCAACTACGGTCAGTGCTGGACGTACGCGGCTTACCAGGTCAGCGATGCGTTGGTGGATGTTGGCGTGGATCTGTCCGCGGTGCAGGATGGTGCCCATCAGATTCTTGCAGCCCAGTGTCAGGCGTGTGGTTCCGTGGTGCTTGGCGATGGGTACGTCAATAACTACATCCGCATCGAGAATATCCTGGTAGAAATCCCATTCCTTGATGTCCACTCCGTCAGGGATGGTATTGGAACGGAATTTGTTGCTGTTCATGACCTCCATCTCGCCGCCTGCCTGGATGACGGCTGTTTCAATGCCGCTGCGTCGGTAGGCGCTCTGTGCCGTCCCGCCGAAAGGATTATCCATGACGCGCACACGCCGCGCTCCAGCACCTAAACACAAATTTACCAGGGCCGCCACCACCTCCGGGTTTGTGGTGGCGGCATATTCATAGGTATAGTAATCAGTACAGATGTTGGGTTTTATGATGACTTCATCCCCATTGGCGACGAAACGTTCCAGCCCACCCAAAGCGGCGAGAGCGCGTGTGACCATAGCGGTTGGATCGCTGCCGTGCACAACGGAGAGGTACGTGTCGCCGTAGGTTGGGGTGGGTGCTCGTGTTTCTTCGGGAGTGTTGGTGGGAGTAGGGGAAAGCTGCCTGGCGGCAGGAGTAGCCAGAGATGGATCGGATCGGGGAGCACAATGGGTTAGGGTGACCCCTGCGCCAACCACACCCAGTGTTCGCAGGAAGCGCCTGCGGTCGATATTCTTACGTTTGGACATGATCACCTCCTGAATATGAGCCAATTTAGGGGGCGATGGATGATAGTGTTAGGTAGATTATATACTGGGTTACGTGCATCTCTCTTGAAAGAGATACAAAACTCATTATTCTGATGAGATTCCAAAGTGAATCTATATTGAGAAAAGAATAGGTAAATTCTGCAATATTTGATAACTCAAATATACATCACGGTAATGTCGAAAGGACAATAATAGATTATGCGATCGCTGTCACCACCCAGGAGGAATTGCGATCAGATCGAACCAGGGAGGGTGGAATGTGAAGCGAACGAAAAGGAAAAGGGCAACTCCATACAGAACAGCACTGATGATACGCCAACTCGAAGTTGGCTTCAATTGGTCTAGATCTCTTTCCAAGAGGATAGTCAGCACACTCACCAGGAGCAATACGATGTTGGCGGTAATGATCTCGATAGGGATGGAGGTGATATGTCCGAAGATCGCTGGAGGGACGTAATAGATCAATAAGATGAGCCATGGGTATAGCGTAGCGGTAAATAACCGTATGAAGATGAAATCCTTCGCTTCCTTTTTTATCTTCAGAGATAGATATTCAATGAGACTGGCCAAAGTGTAAGAAAAGAATCCGATCTTCATATGCTGGAAGAGGGATTCATTTGTTCCACTGAAGATCGCTGCAAGCGTTGAAGGAAAGAAATCGTAGGTATAGTGCAGCACCAGGAAGATGATATGAATGATGATGACCTTGAGCAGTAAAGGGAAATGCCCTTTGTTTGGTGTTTTCTTTGGTTGGCTGTTCATGCTTCTTTGGCTGGTTTCTTAATGAATAACCTTATTGAGCCAATGACCATGGCGAGCGCGCCATGGGCGATGAAGGCGTAGCCCCATCCGTGCTGGTCGTTAAAACCAAGAATGATACCAACGATCATGCTGGCAACCGCGAAGATACCAAAATTGGATGGTGTTTTTGTATTTGTGGATTTTTCTCGTACGATGATCAAATAACCCACTATGAGGACCAGCGTTACAATAGAAATTATCGTATATGAATTAATTACCATCGATCTTCTCCCTTTTTCTGTTTATATGAAAAGACATCGGGAGTGATGAAAGGATGCGGTGGTCTTTATAGATAACCTATTATATGGTTGGGAAAAGTAAAAATACAACCTACCTCCATATTCCACTTATGAAGTGAGATCAAAGGTTAATCATCTGTAACTACCAGGCCACAGAAGTATTTTCACCATTTCCATGTAGCGCTCATCTTGAAATTTGCGGGATTCCTATTTAAAAACTATATTACAATCATTCATCTCTTGGTCACAAAGGAAAGAAGCCATGACGAATCAGACTATCATAGCAATGCTTATCGGGTATGTTTTTGGGTGCTTTCAGACATCCTATATACTGGGAAAACTGGTACGCAATATTGACATCCGCGAGCACGGTTCGGGAAATGCAGGTACTTCCAACACGACCACCATTTTGGGATTGAAATATGGGGTCATTGTAGGAACGCTGGATATCCTAAAGGGTTTCCTGGCGGTGGTGCTGGTGAGGACTATTTATCCCGAACAACCAGACCTGGCATATATAGCAGGTATCATGGCTATCTTGGGACATATCTTCCCCTTTTATATGCGTTTTAGAGGTGGGAAAGGTGTCGCGACCCTGGTTGGGATCACATTCGGTTTGGGATGGAAGCTGGGTGTGCTGTTCGCATTGCTGGTCATTATACCTGCGCTGCTTACGGACTACATTGTGGCGGGATCATTTGGGGTGTATGCCGGTCTTCCTGTGGCAACCCATCTCTCAGGGTACCCACAGCTCTTCACCTGGATCGCGGTGGGGCTGTTCTTATTATGCCTTTACTTACACAGAGAGAATATTCGACGAATCCTGAAAAAAGAAGAATTGAAGATCAGTGCTGTGCTGTGGAAAAAATAGATCAATAAAAGATTTTATTTGCTTTCTGCAAAGAATGGAAATATGATTCAAAGTCTACCAGCCTCGCAGCTTTTGGTATTTACACT
>NPIF01001692.1_pt1 | contig 17727 bp, 12 predicted proteins | sample 8637461 | NCBI WGS metagenome assembly NPIF01 (sample SAMN07420641, study PRJNA396082) | bioreactor metagenome | isolation source: sample BR12 brine-fed electro-methanogenic bioreactor BR | place: Japan: Kochi | collected 2016-12-09
CAGTCTTCGGTCTGGGCCTCTTTTTTTGGCGCTTCGGGGGTCCGGGGGCAGCTATGCGGTTCGCTGCATTCGGTGTTGGTGCAGGGATCGATATGGATGGTGACATCGCAACCGGCGATTTTGTCCCGGATCCGTTGTTCGAGATGATCGACGATTTTGTGTGCTTCTTCGACGGAGAGGTTTTTACAGACGGTCAGGTGAAAATCGACAATTTTTTGGGATCCCGCCCGGCGGGTGCGGAGCCGGTGATAACCGATTAGATGGGCCCGGTGAAGGGCGATAATATCGGTGATTTCCTGACGAATGGATTCGGGCAGCTGTTCGTCGAGAAAGTCGCCCATGCCGTGGCGCACCAGACGAAAGGCTTCGAACAGGATATAGCAGCCGACAAACAGCGACAGCAACGGGTCGATCCAGGGAGCGTCCAGCCACATGACCAGCCCTAGTCCGATAAGCAAGGCGGCGTTGGTGTAGATATCCATCGAAAAATGCAGAGAGTCCGCCTGCAGAGCATAGGAATCGGTTTCCCGGCCGGTTTTTTTAAGATAGCGGGCAATCTTCCAGGAGACCACCGAACTGACCAGCAGCACTGTCATGCCTTCTCCGAGACGATCCAGACTCGTCCCGCGCATCAACCGCTGAACGGACTCGTAGAGAATCCANNCACAGACCCGACAGGGAGATCATCAACGCCTGAAAAATCGTGGCCAGCGTTTCGAATTTGCCGTGCCCGAAGGGGTGTTTTGTGTCCGGAGGCAATTCGGCCTGGTGAATGCCGAGATAGTTGGCACTCGACATGAAAATATCCAGCAGAGAATCGATGGCGGAGGAGAGCACGGCCAGGGAGCCTGTGACCAGGGCGGCGGCCAGCTTAAGCAGGGTTAAACCAAGGGCGGTAGCCAGTGAGAGGCGTGCTGCGCGAATTTTTTTTTGACCGTTATTCATGGTTTCTCTGTGATATGTGGTTGTGCCGTTGCGGCAGTGCGGTCGTGGCGCGGACGCCGGACGGGGCGATATTATAGCAGATTCTTAGCCGATAATTCCACGACAAGTTATTCGAAGTCCGGAGCAGCCCTTTTTTAGCGATGCTATCAGGCTTGAACCCAACGGACTGTCTATTTACATCGACCAGCCCCTTTGTTAACATAACCCGCCGCCTGAAAGAGCGGTTATCCTGGCTTATTTCGGAACCGATTTCAGGATTCTTGAGCGGGAGACGCCATCCCCGTTTTTCCCCTTTCTATTATGAAGTGCTATGAGCAAAATAACTCCCATGATGCGGCAATATCTGGAGATTAAATCCAGGTATGCCGATGCGATCCTGTTTTTCCGGCTTGGCGACTTCTATGAAATGTTCATGGAGGATGCCGTCACCGCGTCACGGGTCCTGGATATTACTCTGACCTCTCGGAACAAAGGTTCTGCGGACGAGATCCCCCTTTGCGGTATTCCTTTTCACAGCTGCCAGCCCTATATCGCCAAACTGGTTGAGGCCGGTTTTAAGGTCGCCATCTGCGAACAGGTTGAAGATCCCCGATTTGTTAAGGGGATCGTCAAGCGGGAGGTGGTGCGGGTGGTGACCCCGGGGCTGGTGGTGGATAGCGACACCCTGCAACCCAAAGAAAATAACTATCTGCTGGCCCTTTGCACTCATGGAACTCAGGCCTGGGGGATCGCCCTGCTGGACATTACGACCGGCGAATTCAGGATCACCGAGGTACAGGACCTGGAGACGGTTCGCAGTGAGATCACATCTGTGGATCCCCGGGAAATAATCTGTGCCGAAGAGGCCGGGCAGTCGCTGCTTACGGATCTTGGACCGCTGTTGGAAGAGCATTTCCTCAACCGGTTACCAGATTACGTTTTCGAGGCTGACTACGGTCGAGAGCGCATCCAGCAGTTTTTCCATTGCGAATCCTTGTCTGCCTTTGGTTGTGAAGCGTTGCCCCTGGCGCAGGGAGCGGCGGGCGCCGTGCTCCACTATCTGCTGGAAACCCAAAAAGGCGTCGTCCAGCACATACATTCGCTGGTGACCTATTATTGCCAGGACTACATGGCCCTGGATAACAATACCCGACGCAACCTGGAGCTTACCGCCACCCTCAACGATCAGCGCAAAAAAGGGTCTCTGCTGGGCGTGCTGGATGGTACCGTGACCGCCATGGGAGGCCGCAAGCTTCGTCATTGGATCAACCGTCCCCTCATCGATCTGGACCGTATCCGGCACCGTCATGAAGCGGTCTCCGAACTGGTCAGCGAAAGTCTTGTCCGGGAGGCGCTGCGGGAAGGACTCGACGGGGTTTATGATCTGGAAAGGCTCAACGCCCGGATTTCGATGGGCAATGCCAACGGTAAAGATCTGGTGGCTTTGAAAAAAACTCTGGATCAACTGCCTGATATCGGCTTGCAGTTGACCACCCTTGACAGTTCTTTACTCAGGGAACTGACTGCGGATCTCGATCCCCTGCAGGATGTTTTGCAGCTCATTGAAACAGCTCTGGTCGATGATCCGCCCTTTGTGTTGCGGGAAGGGGGCCTGATTCGTGACGGTTTCGACAACGAGCTCGATGATCTGCGCCAGATCTGCCGTACCGGCAAAGGCTGGATCGCCCGACTCGAGCTTCAGGAGCGGGAGCGTACCGGGATCTCCTCGCTGAAGGTGCGGTATAACAAGGTGTTCGGTTATTACATCGAGGTGACCCGGACCCATGCGGCCAAGGTGCCGGAGGACTACCAGCGCAAGCAGACCCTGGCCAACGCCGAGCGCTATATCACCCCCCAACTCAAGGAATATGAGGAAAAAGTACTCGGTGCCGAAGAAAAAATGGTGGTCCTGGAGTTCGACCTGTTTCAACAGATACGCATCCAGGTGGCGCAACAGAGCCAAAGGATTCAGCGGACCGCCGAGGTGTTGGCCAATCTCGATGTGTTACAGACGCTGGCCGCAGTGGCCCATAAACGCAATTATGTGTGTCCTGAAATGGACGACAGCGGCTATCTGGTCATCGAGGAGGGGCGGCATCCCGTGATCGAGGCCATGCCCCTCGGCGAAAATTTCGTTCCTAACGATGTCCGTCTCGATTGTCAGGAAAATCAGATCCTGATTATCACCGGCCCCAATATGGCCGGCAAATCGACCTTTATGCGGCAGGTGGCCCTGATTACCCTGATGGCCCACATGGGAAGCCTGGTGCCGGCCCGTTCGGCACGTATTGGTTTGGTGGACCGCATTTTTACTCGGGTCGGAGCCAGTGACAACCTGGCTCAGGGACAATCGACCTTTATGGTGGAGATGACCGAGGCGGCCAATATCCTGCGCCACGCCAGTCCCCGCAGTCTGCTGGTCCTCGATGAAATCGGCCGCGGTACTTCCACCTTCGACGGCATCAGCATCGNNCATCGCCTGGGCGGTGGCCGAATTTCTGCATGATAATCCGCAGGTGGCGGCCAAAACCCTCTTCGCAACCCATTATCACGAGTTGACCGACCTCGCCCTGACCTGTTCGCGGGTGAAGAATTTCAATATTGCGGTTAAGGAATGGAACGAACAGATCATTTTTCTGCGCCGCATCGTACCGGGAGGAGCCAGTCATTCCTACGGTATTCAAGTAGCTCGCCTGGCTGGTCTTCCCGAGGCCGTGTTGGGTCGGGCAAGAGAGATTCTCAATAACCTCGAACGGGGTGAATTTGAAGAACAGGGTCAACCTAAACTGGCCCGTAGACGTCAACCTGTTTCGCGGCCTCCTGAACCACAGCTGCCTCTGTTTAGCGGTGTCGATGATCCTTTGCGCAGCCGTTTGCAGGATATCGATATTGCCCAACTGACCCCCTTGCAGGGTTTGAATCTGCTGAACGAATTACAAAAGATGGTATAAAGCGATGCGATTGAATCATCTATCTGCTCTCTGTTGTTTATTTTTGGCTCTGCTGTTATCGGCGGGGATCTGTTATGCCGGCGCTGCGGAAACCTATCGCCAGGCACGACAGGAATATGACCTGCTGCTGGCCTCCCAGCAAAAGCAGCTCTATCGGGAGAACTGGCAACGGGTCATCCAGCGATTTGACGCCTTCGTTGATCGGTATCCCTCTCATGAAAGGGCTCCAGCCGCTCTCTATCTGGCGGGAAAAGCCAGTCAGCGGCTGTACAGTATCTCCCGCAGGGCGGCAGACAATGAATCGGCTGTGGTGTTTTATAAACGTCTGGCGGATCTTTATCCGGGCAGCAATCTGGCTGACGATGGTCTCGCCCTGGCCGCTGAAGCTTTGGAGACCCACGGTANNGCTGAAGCTTTGGAGACCCACGCCAAAAAACCCGCCGATGCCTATTCGCTTTATCGGCAGGTCGTCGACCGTTACCCGCAAGGCGATATGGTCGCCCTGGCGCGCAAGGGAATCCGACGGCTGGCGGTCCACGCGCCTGCCGAGATCAAGAAGGCCCCCGCAGCGGCGACCGTTGTGAGCTCTCCGAGTGCCCCGGGCGAACGACAGTTGACGGCTATTCGTCATTGGGACAGCCCCGAATATACCCGGATCGTTCTGGAGTTGAACGGGGTCACGACTTTTCGCTCCGGCTCCCTGCCGGGGAATCAGGCCAAAGGCATAGCGCCCCGTGTCTATATCGATTTGTCGGACACCGTCCTTGATTCCGCTATTGATTCCCAGCAGAGTTTTGGCGAGGGGCTGCTGCGCCAGATCCGAAGTGCGCCGCAACCGGACGGCAGCACCCGGGTGGTTCTTGATCTGGCTGTTCCTGCAGAATACAAAGCTTTTGCCCTGAAACAACCCGATCGCGTGGTAATCGATCTGGTCGGCACCAAACAACAGAGTCTTTCGGCCAATCCCGCAGAAATACGCTCGTTGCCGTCCGCCAAGAGCGACCCTATAGGCCAGGTTCTCGGCCAGCAGCCCGAGGAGCCCCGGCCGCAAGTTCGCTTGTCCGAAACCGGTAACAATCGGCTGCGGCGGATTGTGGTCGATGCCGGTCACGGTGGCAAAGATCCCGGGGCTATCGGTCCGAAGGGCACCAAGGAAAAGGACGTTAATCTGTCGCTGGCTCTGACACTGGCCAAACGTCTGCGCGCGGAATTCGGCTGCCAGGTTATTCTGACGCGGGATAGCGATGTTTATCTGCCCCTTGAAGAACGCACGGCCATCGCCAACCGGGTCGGAGCCGACCTGTTTATTTCGATACATGCCAATGCGAGCCATAAAAGTTCTGTGCGGGGTGTTGAAACCTATTACCTGAATTTTTCCAGTAACGATAAGGCTGCCGGAGTAGCTGCTCGGGAAAATGGTACCTCGTTAAAGCAGATCGGGGACCTGGAAATGATCCTGTTTGATCTGATGGCCAATGCCAAAATTAATGAGTCGAGCCGTCTGGCCGCTGAAATTCAGAGCAGTATGGTCAGCACTCTGGGGCACCACTATGCCGGGATCAATGACCATGGAGTGCGGCAAGGACCTTTTTATGTGTTATTGGGGGCCACCATGCCCTCCGTTCTAGTGGAAACGGGGTACATCAGTAACAGGCAGGATGAGGGTCTTATCCAAACCCGAAAATTTCAGGAGCGGGCCGCTGACGCCATCGTCGCCGGGGTGAAGAAATTTGCCAAAGACAGCCGCATGATTGCCACCAAATAGGTACCTGTTTTTCCGTAAACAATGCAGAAACACAGGAACCTGTCGATATGGGAAAAGCCATTTCCGGACGAAAGTTAGGGAGTTTTATGCCTTTGGACAAGGATACTTATTTTGACTCAGAACTGATCGCTGCCTGCAGCCGGGATTATCCGGAGCAGCGGAGCCAGCTTGTCGAGGCGGCCCGCTCCTTTCTGGATCGGGGGCAGCAGGAAATTCGCGACCGGCATCAACAGGGACTCGGCGGTCGAGCGGTGGTCGAACAGATTACCGAACTGCACGATCAGCTTCTGCAATCCCTGTATCGAATTGTCGCCGACAGTTTGACCCAACCCCATGGTGACGCTTGCGTGCTGCTGGCTCTGGGGGGGTATGGTCGCGCCGAGTTGAACCCTCGCTCGGATATCGATTTGATGTTTTACTACTGCCGCAAAGGGCGGGATTTTGCCGAGGCTCTGGCCGAACGGTTACTGTATATCCTCTGGGATTTGAATCTGGAGGTTGGCTACAGCGTGCGTTCCAGCCGTGATTGTATCGATATGGCTGAACGGGATATCACGGTACGTACAGCTTTGCTCGATGCTCGTTATCTCACCGGCAGTCCCACTTGTTATAAGGAGTTTGAAGACTCGGTACTGCAGAAGATCTATGCCTGGAACAGCAAAAAGTTTTTGCAGGAGAAGTTGGACGAGCACAAAAAGCGACTGCAGAAATATGGGTCTTCGGTTTTTTTATTGGAGCCGAACATCAAGGAAGGCGAAGGGGGACTGCGGGATTTGCAGACCGCCATGTGGATGGCCCAGGTCAAATACAAGTGTCGTAATCTGCGGGAGCTCGTCAGCAAGGGCATGGTTACCGAGCGTCAGGCCGAAGAAATTGACAGGGCTCTGGACTATCTGTGGCGGATTCGTAATGAGCTGCATTATTTGTCCAAAGGCAAAAATGAGCAGTTGCGCTTTGATCAGCAGGAGAAAATAGCTCTTTTCCTGGGCTATCAAGATACGCCCCAGGCCCCTGCCGTCGAGCGCTTTATGCAGGACTACTACGCTCACGCTACCCATGTCGAACACATCGCCTCCTGCCTGATGGCCAGAGCTCTGGGAGCCTATGACCAGTCCCCTGACGGCATACTGCGCAAAGGTCGGCGTCCTCTGCGAAGACCTTTGGAGGGAGCCTTCTATATCCATGGGACGGAACTTCGGGTCGACCGGGAGGATCTGTTTGCCGGAAACCCCACCCTGATGATGCGGGCCTTTCGGTTGGCTCAGCAGCAGGGAGTTCAGCTCAGCATACAGGTTAAAACGCTGATCCGGGAAAGTCTGCCTCTGATCAATGACCGGGTACGGCGTTCGCGCATGATGAGCGGCGATTTCATGGAAATTTTACGTTCATCTCAGCGAGTCGCCGAAACGCTGCGCATGATGCACCATCTGCGATTTCTAAATCATTTTATTCCCGAGTTTGGACGTCTGTACTGCAAGGTGCAGCACGACGCCTACCATATTTACACCGTCGATTTTCATTCCCTTTTCGCTCTGGAAGAACTGATTAAAATCTGGCGGGGCGAATACGACCTGGCTTTCCCTCTGCTTAGAACCGTGGCCGAAGACATCGAGAAAAAAGAATTGTTGCTGCTGGCGGCTTTGTTGCACGATATCGGCAAAGGCCAGGGAAAGGATCATTGCAACAAGGGCGCGGATATGATTCCGACGATCTCCCGACGCCTCGGTCTCAACAAGGAAGATACCGACCGGCTGGAGTTTTTGGTGCGCAACCACCTGCGAATGGCTCATATATCCCAGCGGCGGGATCTTCACGACGACGTGTTGATCGTGCAGTTTGCCAAGCAGATGGGTATGAGCGAAAATCTGCGTATGTTGTTCCTGCTTACCGTGGCGGACATAAAAGCGGTCGGACCCGATGTCTGGTCCGGTTGGAAGGGGCTGCTGCTGGAGGAACTTTATGAGAAGGCCTACGATGTTCTGGAACGCGGTGATTTTTATCTTGAAAGCCGTTCGGAACGGATCCGTAATCGAAAACGTCGGGTGGTTGAATTACTTAAGGACGATTACAGCGAGCGGGCGATCAAAGATCGCCTGAAGCGGATGAGCACCCGCTATCTGTTCGCTCAGCGCTCGGCCACTATCGCCTCGCACATGCGCCTGATTATGGAGCGCCGTGACCAGACCCTGGCTTTTGCCGCCAGCAACGAACCGGACGCCAATTATACCGAAGTGATCATTGTCACCCTGGATATCCCCGGCCTGTTTACCATGATCACCGGAGTTATGGCCGCTTTTAACATCAATATTCTCGGTGCGCAGATCTACACCCATAAAGACGGTCTGGCCTTTGATCTTCTGCAGGTGCAGGGGCATCAGGGCAGTCCTCTGGTGACAGAGGAGAAATGGCAGCAGGTCCGAAAAGCGCTTGAAGCGGTTATCGAGGGTCGCATGGTGGTCGAGGAACTGGTTAAGGAACGGCAGCGGGTCAAAACCCTGCCTGTTCGACCGAAACCGAGTAAGCCGAGTCGCATCGACATCGACAATGAGGTTTCCAAAGAGTATACCGTGCTGGATATTTATACCCATGACAAGGTGGGCTTGCTCTATACCATCACCAAAACTCTGCGTGATCTGGGACTGTATATCGGCGTTTCCAAAATCTCCACCAAGGTCGATCAGGTCGCCGATACGTTTTACGTGCGGGACATCTTCGGTCAGAAAATTTCCGAAACCGCAAGGATGGATGAAATCCGACAACAGTTGCTCCAGGCCATTGATGTTTAAACCGTACAATAACACCCTAAAAGCAGAATCTTATGAATCATAAACTAGACCTGTTTCTCAACTATCTGATTGTTGAAAAAGGTCTGTCAATGAATACTCTGGATGCCTATGGGCGGGACCTAGCCCGCTATGTCGGGTTTTTACTAAAAAAGGGGGTTTCTCAACCGGATCAGGTGAATGCCGGCCTGGTCCTGGAGTTTCTCGGCTTTCTGAAAAAATCTGGGCTGGCTCCTCCCAGTCGCGCTCGAACTCTGGTGGCTCTGCGAACCTTTCATCGCTTTTTATTGGCGGAAGGCTACGCCAGCGGAAACCCTACCGCCCAGATTCAGGCTCCCCGTACTCTGAATCGTCTGCCGAAAAGTCTCTCACCGGAAGAGGTCGACCGATTGCTGGCTGTCCCCGCCGGCGCCGGCTGTCTCGATCAACGGGACCGGACAATGTTCGATTTATTATATGCAACGGGGCTGCGGGTTTCCGAACTGGTGGGGCTCAAAGTATCCGATCTGCAGCTCGATGTCGGCTATCTGACCGCCTTTGGCAAACGGAGTAAGCAGCGCATCGTGCCCATGGGTGAATCGGCACTGGAGCAATTGCGTTCCTACCTTGGCCAGGCCCGGCCTCTGTTGGACAAGGGAAGAAACAGTCCGATTCTGTTCCTGAATCGTTCGGGGAATGGGTTGACACGTCAGGGCTTCTGGAAGATTATTAAACGGCGGGCTCTACAGGCCGGAATCCGGGTAAATATAACCCCGCACACCTTGCGTCACTCTTTTGCCACCCATCTGCTGGACAATGGAGCTGATTTGCGTGCCGTGCAGGCCATGTTAGGGCATGTGGACATATCGACCACCCAGATCTATACCCATGTAACCCGGGAACGTCTGAAAAAATTGCACGGGCAGATTCATCCCCGGGGTTAAGGAGAGGCTACGCCTGTTTTTATGGAGGCCGCAGGATGCCGTTGCAGTGGGTTTTACATTTTAGCGACCAGTTGAGGAAATGATGAAGTATTTAGTTCTTTTAGGTGACGGGATGGCTGATGAGCCTTTGCCCGAATTGGAGGGCAAAACGCCCCTTGAAGTGGCCGATACGCCCAATATGGATCGTCTGGCCCGGGAGGGATCCCTTGGTATGGCCCAGACCATTCCCGTCGGTTATCCCCCCGGAAGCGATGTGGCCAATCTTTCGGTTTTCGGATACGACCCGAGGGTCTGTTACAGCGGCCGATCCCCTTTGGAGGCCGCCAGTATGGGGGTCGATCTGGGCCCAGGGGATGTCTCTTTTCGGCTGAACCTGGTGACCCTTGAGGAGCAGGACGGAGAGCTCTTTATGGCCGACTTTTCCGCCGGCCACATAGGCTCTAAAGAAGCCGGCCAGATCATCGCCACCCTCCAGGAACACCTGGGGGGCGACTGTTTCTCTTTCCATCCCGGGGTTTCCTATCGCCATCTGATGGTCTGGCATAACGGCACAGAGGAAATGACCTTTACCCCGCCTCACGATATCAGCGGAAAACCTATCGCAGCCTTTTTGCCCAAGGGCGAGGGGGCCGAAGAGCTTTTGCAGCTGACGGCGAAGGCCAGAGCGATTCTGGAAACGCATCCGGTAAATCTGCAACGGATCGCCGCTGGCAAAAAACCGGCAAACGCCATCTGGCTGTGGGGACAGGGCCGGTCGCCGAAAATGGAAACCCTGCATCAGAAATTTGGTATCCGAGGAGCGGTCATCTCTGCGGTGGACCTGATCAAGGGCATCGGAGTGTATGCCGGGCTGGACATCATCGAGGTCCCCGGAGCGACAGGCTATCTCGACACCGATTATCAGGCCAAGGCGCGTTATGCTCTGGAGTCGTTGAAAACTCTGGATTATGTCTATCTTCACGTGGAAGCTCCGGATGAAGCCTCTCACAGCGGTGACCTGAAGGAAAAAATCCGCGCCATTGAATCGTTTGATCATCTGGTGGTGGGTACTTTGCTTGAGGGCTTGCCTCAATTAGGCGATTACCGCTTGCTGGTGCTTCCGGATCATCCGACACCGGTAGCCAAAATGACCCACACCTCTGCTGCGGTTCCCTTCATCCTGTACGATTCACGAAAACCGGCGCAGGACGCTGCTTTTGCCGGCAGTGCCTATCATGAAAAAGCCGCCGCCGATACCGGATTTTTTGTCGAGCATGGGTACGAACTGATGACCCGTCTGATCGGCGACTGCTGAGAAGGCAGCCTTCTATTTCTCCTAAAATAACAGGCCTCGATATTCTTGAGTATCGAGGCCTGAATCTTTTCCGGGGCGGGTTGTTACTATTTCTGGCCGGTCAAAGCCTGGGCGATGTTGAAGCAATAGCCACCGATTCGTTCCAGATAGGTCATGATGTCGATGTACCAGAGGCCCGGCTCGATGGAACAGTCCCGTTCCTGCAGGCGCTGGATTTTATCGAAACGCATTTTATTGTAAAGCAGATTGATGCCGTTTTCGATCCGGTAGGCCTCATCCATGAAGGATTCTCCGGGGGTTTGAATCTCCAGGATAATAAGATCAAGAAAGGTCTCGATGCGGGAGGACATGGCTCGCAGATCAGCCACTGATTCCTCGGAAAATAGTAGCTTGTTTTCGAACATTTTCTCCGCCAGGCCCGCCAGGTCTTCAACGGCATCGCCAATTTTTTCGATGTTGTTGGCCATACGAAAGAAACTGTGAATTTCCCTGGCCGCCTCTTCGTTGATCTCCATCTGATAGATGTGGATCAGGTAAGAGGTGATTTCCGTGCGGGCGCCATCCAGGTAGTTCTCCTGAATTCTCCAGCCACCGAGTTTGTCGATGTCGTGATTGTTGATGCTGGCGGCGATATCTTTCAACGTGGCACGGGCCGACTTGGCCATTTTGAGAATTTCGCTGCGTACCTGGGCCAGTGCGGCAATAGGGCTCTGATCATAAAGATCATTAAATTCGGGGATGCTGGGCTGATCGCTTTTAGGTTTTTTATCAGGAGAGAGGAGGATCGCCAGTTTGACCAGCAAGGGGAGACAGAGAAGAAAAAACAGAGCGTTGGTGATGTTGAACAAGGTATGGCCGTTGGCCAGATAGCGGGCAATATGGACCGCTTGGTCATTGATAACCGTATCGACCGGTCCGACACCGGACCATAGGGTTATTTTTTCAATAAAAATAACAAATTGAGGGAAGATCCCGAGGACCAGGGCAACGCCGATGACGTTGAACATGGTATGGGCTCGAGCTGTTCGATGGGCATCGATATTGGAACTGCCGAGGGTGGCCAGTTCGGCGGTGATGGTGGTGCCGATATTCTCACCCAGCACCAGGGCCATGGCCGCAGGGAAACCGAGCAAACCCTGGCTGGCCAGAGTCATGGTCAGACCGATGGTGGCCGATGAAGATTGAACCGCCATGGTCAACAGCGCACCGGTAGCGACACACAGAAGCAGACCGCCAAAAGTCCCTGGGTCGAAACGGGTAAAAAAGGACATGAAGGTCGGATCATCCTTGATGGGCGACAGGCCATCGTTCATGACGGTCATGCCGAGAAACAGCAGACCAAACCCCAAAATAACTTCGCCGGCGTAGCGATATTTTTTGCGTTTGCTGAAAAATTTCATGCCGACGCCAAGGGCTACCGCCGGCAAGGCAAGGTTGGACAGTTTAAAGGCGATGAGTTGAGAAGTCACCGTCGTGCCGATATTGGCGCCCAGGATGACCCCTACGGCCTGATGCAGGGTCAGGAGGCCGGCGCTTACGAAACCGATCAGCATGACCGTGGTCGCTGTGGAGGATTGAACCATGGCGGTCACCAGGGTTCCCGTAACGCAACCGATGACACGATTGGCAGAAAGGGCGCAGAGAATTTTCTTGATCCTCGGACCGGCAGACATCTGCAGACCGTCGGTCATGGTCTTCATCCCCATCACAAAGAGCCCGAGTCCACCCAGTGTTTGCAACACTATTTTTAGAAACAGCACAGCGTGCCTCCTGAAAAAAAAGAAACATAGACTTGGAAGATTCTCATGGACATAATGCCGCGACTGATAATAACAGAAAAGGGCCGTTTTTGGCTTAAAGATTTTCCGCTACACGAAAGATTTACAATCACGCATGCAACGAATAAATCGAACTTGTGCACTGTGTTAGGGGGCTTCTGGAAAGAATCTGTCGCTGGGATTGGGGGCTTTGGAAAGGGTCGTGGGGGAGCGAAAGACCTGTTGGCCGCAAGGCGGGTTCACGCAGCCCTTGAAGGCCGAGGCTCGGGAGAGGAGTCCGGCCTTTATGGAGCGAGAGCTAAAGCGACACCTCGGATCCGGTCTCCGCTTATGTCGGAGCCAGTCAGGAGCCAACCGATACGCTGGAAGGCCTGTTCAGAAACAATTCAGTCGCCGGGTTCGAGGATTTCCACCATCAAAATCTCCTCGGAACCGTAGGGGATGCCGTAGAATACAGGCCCCAGAATATCGCCCATCACCCATTTACGACTGGACGTGTCCACCACGCCATCGATTGATCTGCGAACGGCGGTTCCTGCCGCCGGGTCTATGATCAGAATGTCGGCCGCGAGATAGGGGACGGTATAAATTTTATGGTCCGGTCCCAGCACCGCCTCTGACCATCCCGAGTCGGAAAGATTGGCTCCCATGGTGCTGAGAGAGGCCGTATCGGTTGCGGGATCGATGATCAGGATATGAGAGGTGTTGATATAGGGGATGGCGTAAATTTTTCCATTTGGAGCCAGGACGCCACCCGCATACTTATGGCTGGATGTTAGAGCCGCTCCCATGGTGCTGCGGGATGCCGTGCCCAGCACAGGGTCAATGATCAGAATATCCCCGGCATCCCTTGGCAGGGCATAAATCTTTCCATTAGGAGCAAGCACGCCTCCGGACCATTTGTCGCCACCGGTCAGGTCGGCTCCCATGGTACTGCGTGTAGCGGTTCCGTTGAGAGGATCAATGATCAGGATGGTCTGGGAATCCCGTGGCATACAGTATATTTTGTTATCTGAACCCAGAGACGCCCCGGCCCATTTGTGGTCATCGCTGAGATTTAAGCCGAAATTGCTTCGAAGGGCGGTTCCGGAAAGGGGGTCGATAACCAGCACGTTCGGCGCATCGTATGGAATACCATAGATTTTTCCATCGGGGCCCAGAATACCACTGGCCCATTTGCTGCCGCCGGAAAGATCCGCGCCCAAGGGGCTCAACCTGGCGGTATCGGTAGCCGGGTCAACAATCAGGATGTTGTCGGAACCATAGGGAATCCCATAGATTTTGTTGTCGGAGCCACGAACCCCGCCCCACCATTTGGCTTCCGTGCCGTTGATGTCGGCACCGAATTTTCCGATGCTCACGGAAAGGGTATCCGCCGGGATCGATTTCTTGCTGTCGCTACTGTTGCTCCCTCCGCTGTTACAGGCCAACAGCCCGGCAATAGCAACCAGGCAGACTGTTCTGGTCAGAATTTTCATCGCCTTCTCCTTGGTTTTCATCCGGAAACGACCCTTGCCCCGGTCAGATAACTTCGTTGTGGCCAACCTGTAGTTTCGGGACACTCCCTGGCCAACCCCATGAGCAGGATCTCTTCCCAAAAGTCTATTCTGTTTGTCCCTTGCGCACGGCATCTTTTATCCGCTGAACATGTCCGCGACCCAGGGCTTTCACTTCGCAGCCCAGTTCAAAATAACGGCCAATCTGTTCGTCGGTTAAGATGCCAAAACAGTCCACAATGGCCAGAGGGCCGCCGGCCATTCGTAAAATATCCTCTGGTTTTAAGGCAAAATAGGGCTCATGGCGCACGGCCAGCACAACCGCCTCGGCGCCACGCAGGGCATCAGCCAACTCAGGGGTCATGGCAAACGAGTTCAATTCCTGCTGGTTGCGAAAAAACCGCGACAGGCTGAGCCCGGTGGCCGGATAGCTCTCCTGTTTTTCGATTTCCCACCAATGCTCAACATAAGGGTCGTGAGCGCGAATTTCCGCTCCCATCTCCGTCAGCTTACGCACCAGAATTTCCGAGCCGCTGTAGCGGGTGTCGCCCACGTCTTCCCGATAAGAAACCCCGAGAATGGTGATCGGGGTGGCCGCGACAATTTTCCCCATGTTGCGCAAGGCGTCCCTTACCAGCTGGACCACATGCAACGGCCGGGTGTCGTTGATATTGATGGCCTCCGGAGTGATCTGAAAGATATCGTTTTCGAAACCCATCAGATGCCGGTAGGCCCATAGCCCCAGACCGCCGTCCTTGGGCAGACAATATCCGCCGATACCCGGGCCCGGAAAAATCATGTTGCTGTGGGTCGGGCGTACCTTGATGGCATCGATCACTTTGATCAGATCCACCCCGTTTGTTTCGGCAAACAGACTCCATTCGTGAAGAAAAGCCAGTATGGTGGCGCGGTAGCTGTTTTCTACAATTTTACAGGTTTCACTTTCGATAGGCCGGTCGAGAACCGTGAGGGGATAATCGACGGTATTGAGAACCTGGTTGAGGAATTTGGTGACCCGGTTCTGGCTTTCCGGATTGATCCCGCTGCAGACGCGCCAGAAATCCCGGATCGATTTTACATAATCTTTGCCGGGCATGACTCGCTCATAGCTGTGGGCCAGTAGCGGTTCGTCCGAAAGACCTCTGTGGCGAAAAGCTTTTTTGATCGCCGGATAAGCGATGTATTCGGTGGCTCCGGGAGGCACTGTGGTTTCGATGAGGACCAGACAGTTTGGATTAATTTTCTCGCCCATGATCTTGAAGCTTTCCTCCAGGGCGCTTATGTCGGCATACCCCGAATGGAGATTCCCCAGATCCCGCTTGATAAAGTCGCACTGGATATCCACGACTACCACATCCGCGAGTTTCAGCACCTCGTTGGTGTAGGTAGCGATAAGATTTTCTTTTTCCACGACACATCGGTGAATGATGGCGGCCACCTCGGGGTCTTCGGCTTTAAGGGGACAGACGCCTTTGTTAAACAGAGGTATTTTCCAGAAACTTCGGCTGCTAGGCCGCTGCATGCCGATGACAAACTTTCCAGGATGCCCGGTGGTTGGATCCACCGAATCTGCGACCACGGCGGCCATCACCGCTCCAACAAATCCCAGCCCCATGACCACGACGATCTCCTGACCATCGCTTCTTTTCTTCTGAACGAGTGCTTCAATCCTGGCAAACTCCGCGTCATAGTCTTTTGCCTCCGGCAAGGGAAACTTGTCTCCATCAGGGCTGACTGAGTAGGTCATCTGCAGGCTCCATCCTTTTGGCGGTGAAAGGTCCTCGGGTAAATCTCCGGGCCCAAAAAAAGCGATACCCCCAGACCGGTTACCGGGGGACGGCCATTTCGTTCAGTCACCATTATCGCCCATCCTGGCCAAGGTTCAAGCTGAGTGCGATGGCAAAAAGTTTCTTTTAGGAGGTTTCGACGATTTTTTTGATTTCTAAACCCCGTGATATCCGTTTTTCACCGATATAACCCCCACCTTGAACGAAAAATCAAAAAGTCATTTTGAATTCAAGGCAAAATTCGGCCACCTGGTCTGTCGTATACGTGAAAAAACCAGGTCCCGTAACAAAGTTCGGACATTCCATTTCATAAGAGCATAACCCCTTCAAATTACTTCCAGATCCGGCTCGGCAATACCCACTTCTATTCGGATCCAGGGTCTTCGAGCCCGTTCGGTTTTCAAAATGAATAGGAACCAACCTGTCTAGGTTGCTGATATTGCGTAGACCGAAATTTGCGGGAGGAACGGTGCTCTCGATTTTCCGAGTCAAAGCTTGGCACATGCCTTGCTAGGGAGTTTCCCTGGAAAACTTCAGCGCCAAAAAAACATTATAAAACGATTATTTATGGGTTTCTTGGGTGACAAGAAACCTTGACGCAAGCGTTTCCTGGCTGGCGGGGTGATTGGATCACCCCACCGAAATCACGGTAGATAGAGTGTTTCTCTGAAAGGATTTTAAAATGGTACATCTGAAACTGTGGAGGGTCTGTTGGATTGTTATTGTTGCTTCACTGTTTTTAGTGAGCGGCTTCAACGAAGCCCAGGCTCGCGTTAAAGAAAACAAACATGGCCGGCCCATCGGCAAGCCGATCGAAGACAGCACCGCAGAACCTGTCGTGGAGAACAGCGGTGAGGAGCAGGTTGTTCTGGTGGATTCCTCCCTGACCGCTCTGATTGAAAATGGTTTCAGTCCCGAGGAGGTTTTGCTGCTTTTGGCCGATGCCGGATTTACCGGATTGGAGGCGAGTGATTTATACAGCGAGCCTATGGCGGGACTGGAGGGGCTGGAAACCTTCACCGATGACCAGCTGACTCTTTTGCAGGCCGATATTTCGGTATCCAACTTCTTGATCCGTCTCGGAAATCCTTCCTGGGGTCCTGCAGATGCGGGAGATATTGGTTTGTTGACCGAGGCGGCGGAGATAACCAGGTTTTGTCTGAGCCAAAACCGTTATCAGGCGGTTGCCGAGCAACTGAGTCCCACTTTGGCCGGTTTTACTCCCCGTTATCACCTCGACTACTTGATGCGGGCCGCCCGGAATATGACTGAAACCGTGAGCCTCTGGGCAAGCAACGGGGAGATCGGCGATCCCGTGACCGTGACCGAATCTCTGGTCGATAGCATTGCTGAATTGGCTCTGCACTACTATGTGCAGGAAAATCGAGGAGATGCGGCCATAGAGGAGGCCATTTTATTNNTTCGAGATTCTGCCCGATATCGACAGCACCCAATATCCGCAGATCGACTTTGCCGGCTGGGTCCTTATCTACAATGAGGACGGCACGGTAGCGAACCCTACCGACGGCACCACAAGCGACGCCGAGACACCGGGCGACAGCAGTGCGACGACTGAGGAAGGGGCGACGCCGGAACCGGAGCCGACCGTTTACCCTGCGCCTGTTCTGGAAGCTGTGACCGTTGAGGGCAGCAACTTCATCCTGACCTGGACGCTGCCAGATAACACCTCCGAATTTCCTTCCGGCGGCTACGACGTCATCATCAACGGTACGGATACGGGCACCGCGTGGCGGACCGAGCTGACCAGTGTCGTGATCAGCGGTCTGCAGGCCGGGGTGGAGCATTCCTTCCATATCCAAGCCCGCTGGCTGCAGGCCGATCCCCATCAGGTGCCCTACAGTAATGAGCTGAGCGGCACTATTCCGCTGAGCACCGAAGACGCTGTGGAACCGACCGGAGAGGCTACTGAACCGTCCGATACTTTCTTCAGCGGCCCGGTCAAAGCGTTTCCCGGGGCGGTCGGATTCGACACCGAAACGGTTGCCGGCCGTGGCGGTCAAATCAT
>NPIF01000841.1_pt1 | contig 17726 bp, 13 predicted proteins | sample 8637461 | NCBI WGS metagenome assembly NPIF01 (sample SAMN07420641, study PRJNA396082) | bioreactor metagenome | isolation source: sample BR12 brine-fed electro-methanogenic bioreactor BR | place: Japan: Kochi | collected 2016-12-09
AAAAAAACGATCAAAAGAATGATGAAAATGCGTGAGATTATTTTTTCAAAGATCATAAAAAAGGTCCGTTCTATACAATGAAAAGATTATAACCAGAAATTCCCATCCCCAGAAAAATGGTATACAGTTAATCATGGGAATGAGGAACAGCGATGAGCGATCAGAAAACACGAAACTTTGAACCACTATATGCATCATTAAAAGTAAAGCACCCATCTCTCCTGCGAATGCTGGTGTGGAAAGATGGAGCTACTTTGTTAAATGAAAAGAACCCCGCGGCCAGGCTGGACGCCCGCACTAATTTCCTTACGACATTAGTTCGACCATTCCTGCCCCTTCTCACCCATACTCGTGTCACGCTAAGTGATTTTCGGAATGGTCTCAAGAATGTGCGCTCCGTCACCAAGACCATCACCTCCATCCTGGCGGGTATGGTCTTTGGTAGCCAGATCGAAGAACAGTTGGATGAACCCATTGCAACCTATTTCCCCTCTATTAAAGAAGATCCTAAAGCTGCCATCCGCCTGCGCCACCTGCTCAGCAACACATCCGGCTTGCCCACCATCGAAGATATTCGCTCCATGCGTAGACTGCTCTCCACACCCAATTGGGCGGATACCATCCTGCGCTATCCCCTGCAGGCTGCTCCCGGTGAGACCTACATCTACTCCTCCGCCAATTTTCACCTGACGAATGCCATCCTGGCGCGCGTATTGGGTGCTAACCTATTGGAGTATGCAAAAAAAGAGCTCTTCAGCCCGCTCGGCATCCAGTCTCTCTTCTGGAACTGCGACCCGCAGGGCGTACCCTTCGGCGGGTCAGACCTCTACTTGCGGGCGGAAGACATGCTCAAGATCGGACAGCTTTGCCTCAATAAGGGTAAATGGAATAATAAACGCATCATCCCCAGCACCTGGTTGGAGCTCGCCACTCAGCCCCGCATCAAGGTGAACGAAGCCGATAACTATGGGTATGGATGGTGGGTTGACCACAATCGCGAAACAGGCTGCTGCCATACCATCTCCGCTTGCGGTGTCGGCGGGCAGCGCATCGTGCTCGTTCCACATGAAAAAACCGTCATCGTGACCACCTCCCTAACAAGCCTGCACGTTGACAGCAGCGTGATCGATGATGCCATCTGTGATTTTTTCCAGTAAAAGGGTAGAATATGCAGCTATGACAGCTACAATTAAAACCCGAGAAAAAGAATACACCGTGCGCGGCGATCGACCGCTCTACCGTATTTTGGAAGACCTGGAGCTATCTCCACAAGCCTACCTTGCCATGCGCGATGGTGTCATGCTGACCGGGGATGAGCGCATCCTGAAAGGGGAAGTGGTCGAGTTGGTCTCGGTCATTTCCGGGGGTTAAGCGTGAAGTGTAAAAAATGCGGTCAAAAAGCCGTCATCGATCTGCGGCAGCATAACATCGCTTACTGCCAGGAGCATTACCTGGAATGGGTGCTCAACCAGACCGAACGCGTCATCGAAAAATATGACATGTTCACCAAAGACGAACGTCTGCTGGTGGCTGTATCGGGCGGGAAGGATTCGCTCGCCATGTGGGACGTCTTGTGGCAGCTGGGCTACAACGTGGATGGACTGTATCTTGATCTCGGTATCAACGATCAGGACCCCTATTCGGAAAATTCCAGGCAGTTCTGCCAGCAATTCGCAGCCGCACGCCAGCTGCAGTTGAAGATCATCGATATCAGAGCAAAGTACGGCGAGACCGTGCCCGAGATGGCAAGCCGCACCAAACGAGGGCATACCAAACCATGTTCGCAGTGTGGTTTGGTAAAACGTTACCTGCTTAACAAGGAAGCGCTGGATGGTGGTTATGATGCCATCCTGACCGCCCACAACCTGGATGACGAGGCTGCTTTCCTATTCGCCAACGTGACCCACTGGTCTCTCGACTACCTCGGGAGACAATACCCGCTGCTTCCCGCCACCACCGGTTTTGCACGCAAGGCAAAACCTTTCTGCCGTTTCTATGAGCGCGAGACAGCCACCTACGCCATCCTGCGCGGCATCCAGTACGTCTACACCGAGTGCCCCTACGCGGTTGGCAGCAAGCAAATGCGAAATAAGCGTTACTTGAATTTAATGGAAGATGAACAGCCTGGATTCAAAACCCAGTTCTACCTGGGTTATTTGCGAGCACTGAAAAAAGGTGCTTTCCCCCACCACCAGGAAAAAGCCGAAGACCTTGAGCTAAAACGCTGCACCAATTGCGGACAACCCACACGCAGCAACGGTGTGTGCACCTTCTGCCGTCTGGTCGAAGATGCTTGATCTCACTTAATAGAGATGATTAATAAATAAAGAGCCTTCTACAATAGAAGGCTCTTTTAGTTCATTATGCAATGAATGTCTAGGCATTCATCAGATATTTTTCCACTTCCCAATCGGTGACATGGATGCGGTAATCTTCCCACTCTTCCTCTTTGGCACGATAGAAGGAGGTGAAGAGCTTATTCCCGATGGAATTCTTGACAACCTCATCTTTGAGCAGTTCACTCAGCGCATCTTTGAGCGAACCGGGCAATGAATCAATACCTTTTGTGATGCGTTCTTCACGTGAAAGGTCATAGATATTAACATTGTTCAGGCCCTTGGGTGGCTTGAGTTCATTGTCGATCCCGTCCAGCGCTGCGGCGATCATGGCACTGAAAGCCAGATATGGATTGCAGGACGGATCCGGGCAGCGCAGTTCAGCACGAACAGCCTTATCCTTGCCAACGTTGTAACGTGGGATACGGATGAGTGCTGAACGGTTTGTCTGTGCCCAACCGATATAAACCGGAGCTTCGTAGCCCGGTACCAGGCGTTTATAGGAGTTGACCGTGGGAGCCACGATGGCAGCCAATGCCTTGGCATGTTTCAACTGTCCAGCAATAAAGCCATACGCCAGCTTGGAAAGATGGTAATCATCCCCAGCCTCAAAGAACAGGTTCTTGCCATTCTTGTCGAAAACGGACTGGTGGCAGTGCATGCCCGATCCATTGATGCCGAAGATCGGTTTGGGCATGAAGGATGCGATGAGACCGTGCTGTGCTGCGATAGCCTGAACAGTGTACTTGAGGGTCAGCACATTATCCGCTGTCTTGAGCGCATCAGTAAAGCGGAAATCGATCTCATGCTGTCCCAGGGCAACCTCATGGTGTGCGAATTCCACTTCCAAACCCATTGAATTAAGTGCGTCAACCAACTCAGCCCGCACCTGCGCAGCAGAGTCATTCGAAGAAAAATCAAAGTAACCGCCCACATCATGCGGTACGGGATGGATATGATCATTCTGCAGGAACAGGAAGAACTCAGGCTCGGTACCTACGTTGTAGGTCCAACCGCGTTCTTCTAGTTTTGCCATCCACTTCCGCAACATCCCGCGTGGGTCACCCTCGAAAGGTTCTCCATCAGGAGTATAGATATCACAGAAAAAACGTGCGCGCTTGTTGTCATCCGGGGTCCAGGGCAGCACTGCATAAGAATCCATATCCACGATGAGATGCATATCGCTCTCTTGAATGCGCATGAAGCCTTCCACAGAAGAACCATCAAACCACAATCCTTCTTCTAAAGCTTCTTCCAGCCGGCCGACCGGTGCATCCACGCTTTTCACATTCCCAGTTACATCAGAAAATTGATAGCTGACGAACTTCACCCCATCCGCTTTGATCCGTTCAAATAACTCTTTCTTGTCCATCATCTTCTCCTTTGGCATTACATTTAAAAAAATAAACAGGCACGCCGGGCATGCCTGTTTCTCACAAAATAAGATTACCTTAAAAAGGCTGCCCTTCCATATACAAATACAGGAATTCTATCCTGACCACCACGATCGGCTTGTTCCCGCCATCACTGGCAGGGTTTCACCTTTCGCTTCTTTCGGAAGGGAGAAAGGAGCCTGTGGCAAGACTCCGAAGGCATCCGCTGATCGATCCGATCTTCCCCGGTTCCCCGAGTTAACCATCCCTCGCGAGATGGAACCTTCACCTCGTGATCTCAACATGTGAGACCCAGCCGCTATTTCTCCGTGTATTCAGTTGTAAAGTACTTAATTAGACGCATTTTTATCAAAGAACCTGTAGTTTGTCAAGTCACATCCAGTAATTTGTCACGTTTTCTACTAAAAATACTCGATAGAACCTCAAATACAATGAAAAAATAACTGTCCTGGTACGATAATTTTCCGTTTGCAATATAATGGTATCTCAAGAACGAAATTTATTACTGAAGGATTTGATATGAGCATCACCATTCAAGAGGTAAACAACCTGCGTGACCTGCGCAAATTTGTCAACTTTCCATACGACCTGTATGCCAATGACCCACATTGGGTGCCATCCATCCGCAAGAACGTCCTCAACACCCTGAACTGGGATAAGAACCCCGCCTTTGAATACTGCCAGGCAAAATACTGGCTGGCGTACAAGGACGGTAAGCTTGCCGGGCGCATCGCCGGCATCATCAACCCGCGCTTCAAGGAGCGCTGGAAAACACCCTACGCGCGCTTTGGCTGGTTTGACTTCATCGACGATGAAGAAGTCTCCTCTGCCCTGTTGAATACAGTGGAAACATGGGCAAAACAGGAAGGGCAGCACGCCATCCACGGGCCCTTCGGCTTCACCAACCTCGACCCGGAAGCCATGCTGGTGGAAGGTTTCGACGAGGTCAGTACACTGGCCGCTTCTTATAATTATGCCTACTACCCCACCCACATGGAAAAAGCCGGTTACAAGAAAGACATCGACTATATCGAGTTCGAGATCAAGGTGCCCGATAAGCAGGTGGAGAAGATCAGCAAGCTATCCAAGCTGGTCGCCAAGCGCTACAAATTACACATTCCCGAGCAGCCCACCAAGCGCGACCTGCTGCGTTACGCTCCGCAAATCTTCGATCTCATGGCAGAAGCCTACCAGAACCTGTTTGGCGTCACACCCCTCAGCCGCGAGCAGGTGGACGGTTACATCCAGCAGTACCTGGGCTTCATCGCCCCGGAGTATGTCCCGGTCGTCTTGAATGAGGACGACAGACTGGTCGCCTTCGGTATCGCCATGCCTTCCCTCTCAGAAGCCATGCAGAAGAACCGCGGGAGATTGTATCCCTTCGGCTTCATCCCCGTGCTGCGCGCGATGCGTAAGAACGACAAAGCCGACCTCTATCTGGTAGCAGTGCACCCCGATTACCAGGGCAAAGGCGTCAACGCCATGCTCATCACCAATTTACTGGGTATTTTTCAGGAGAAAGGCATCAAGACGGTCGAGTCCAACCCCGAGATGGAGGAGAATTACAAGGTGCAGGCGCAGTGGAAGTACTTCGAAAAACGCCAGCACAAACGCCGCCGCGTCTATATCAAGCATTTCTAACTACAGTAAATCCAAAACAGATGGATGTGTCTAAAATTGGCACATCCATTTTTTCATTTCACTGTTATCATAAATGCGTTATTTATACTGTTTTATTGTTCCACCATCATTATCTATTAAAGGAATCGTGTAATTATGTCCATTACCATCAAAGAAGTGACCACCCGTGCGCAACTGCGCAAATTCATCGACTTTCCATACAAACTCTACAAGGACAATCCCAACTGGGTACCCAATCTGCGCTCTGACGATATGAACTGTCTGCGCAAAGACAAGAATCCCGCTTTTGCTTTCTGCAAAGCCGCCTACTGGCTGGCATACAAGGATGGGGAACTGGTCGGACGCATTGCCGGGCTCATCAATCCGCGCTATGAGACGCGCTGGGAAAAACCTTATGCCCGTTTTGGTTGGATCGATTTCATTGATGACCCACAGGTATCCCAGGCACTGCTCTCCACCGTTGAGACGTGGGCAAAAGCCCAGGGTATGCAGGCAGTGCATGGACCGCTTGGATTCACCGACCTCGACCGCGAAGCCATGCTGGTGGAAGGCTTTGACGAATTGGGCACACTGGCGACCATCTATAACCATCCCTACTATCCTGATCACATGCAGAAAGCAGGGTATGTCAAGGACATCGATTGGGTCGAGTACCAGATCAAAGTACCTGATCAACCGGTGGAAAAGATCAGCAAATTAGCCGGTGTGGTCGCCAAACGCTTCAAACTGCACATGCTGGAAGCAAAGAACAAACGAGAACTGCTGCGCTACACCCTTCAGCTCTTCGAACTGTTGGATGAAGCCTACCAGCACCTGTACGGCGTCACTCCTCTCAGCCGGGAGCAAATGGAAGCCTACATCAAACAGTATTTCGGCTTCATCTCTCCGGAATATGTACCGATCGTATTGGACGAGAACGACCGCATGGTCGCTTTCGGCATCGCCATGCCATCCCTATCGCAAGCATTGCGTAAAGCCAAAGGCAGGATCTTCCCGCTGGGTTTCATTCATCTCCTGCGCGCATTGCGCAAGAACGATAAAGCCGACCTGTATCTGGTCGCCATCCGTAAGGATTTCCAGGGAAAGGGCGTCAATGCCATGCTCATCACCCACCTGCTGGATGTTTTCAAACACGATGGCATCACGCGAGTGGAATCCAACCCTGAATTGGAGAATAACCTCAACGTACAAACCCAATGGAAACATTTTGAGACCCGCCAGCACAAACGCCGCCGGGTATTCATCAAGCAGCTTGCCTGAAATACAACAATTAAATAGAGACCAAAGACCTCCCATTCTGGGAGGTCTTTTCTATTGCGCGGTTACCGCATCCGTTATATCATACTGAAAAGACCGATGACCATTAATATTAAAGAAAGAGGTACCCGACCATGACCAACACCCTCCTGAAGAACTGCGACTTGCTCAGCTTTGCTGGCGGGAAAGCGCATGTGGAATTCTCACAGGATATTGCCATCCATGACGATCAGATCCATGCCATCCAAAAGAGCGGCGAGATCAACGAAAAGGAATACGAGCAGGTGATCGACGCCAGTGGACTGCTGGCAGTACCCGGTTTCATCAATACCCACGCGCATGTACCCATGGTGCTGCTGCGCAACCTGGTGGAAGATGTGACAGTCGAAGAGTGGTTCAACGATTACATCTGGCCGATGGAATCCAACCTGACCGAAGAAGACGTCTATTGGGGCGCCCAGCTTGGTCTGGCAGAGATGATCGAGAACGGCGTCACCTGCGTGGCGGACCACTACTTCTTCATGGACGAGGTCGCCAAGGCAGTCGAGCAGGCAGGCACACGCGCCAACCTTGTATGGGCTGTCTTCGGGCACCAGGGCGAGGAGATGGTGGATAAGACCATCGACTTCACCAAACGCTGGCAGGGCGGCGCAGATGGGCGCATCACCACCTGGTTGGGACCGCATGCCCCCTACACCACCAGCCCGGAGTTCCTCAAGATGTGCGCCGAGAAAGCCAAGCAGCATGACCTGGGCATCCACATCCATGTAGCGGAGACCAAGAAACAGACCGAAATGAGCCTGAAAGAGTTCGGCATCACCCCTGTCAAGCAGGTCTACGAATGCGGGATCCTGGATGTGCCCTCCATTCTGGCGCATGTCATCGCCCCGCAGGGGGATGATTTCGATATCCTGGCAAAAGCCGACACCGGCATCGGTCAGGCACCCAAGACTTACTTGAAAGCCGGCATGGGCATGGCGCCAATTGATAAATTCATGGAATATGGCATCAACTTTGGTCTAGCCACCGATGGCGCGGTCAGCAATAACACGCTCGATATCATGGAACAGATGCGCCTGCTGGGTTTGTATGCCAAATTCCTGAAAGCTGATCCCACCTTTATGAAAATGGACGAGATCCTTGATATCACCTTCCGCGGCAGTGCGCGCGTGATGCACATGGCCGACAAGATCGGGGAGTTGAAAGAAGGTATGCTGGCCGATATCACCCTCATCCGCCAGGATGGCACCCACACCACACCCAAAGCCGATCCTCTGGCAGCCCTCATCTACTGCTCCAAATCCAGCGATGTGGATACTGTGCTGTGCAATGGGAAACTGCTCATGCAGGGACGCAAATTGCTCACGCTGGATAAAGAAAAGATCCAGCAGGAAGTGCAAAGCCGCCTCAACCGGCTCAGTAAACGCCTACCGGAGGAGCGCATCGCTTTCTATCCAGGTTAGGGATTCAATAATTAGTGGGCAGTTCGTTGCCAGCCAGAAGCCGCTTCAGGTTGGCGCGGTGGCTCCACCAGATGAGCACACAAATAACACATGCGAACAGCACATAAGGTGCTGTTCGATATTTTAACCAGAAAGCCAGCGGCAGCAGCACACCCACGATCAAGTTCACCAGGCTCATAAGCTTGATCCACTTCACCGCCAGATACCAAACGATGGCAAAAAGCGCATAAATCGGAAAGCCGAAGTAAAAAGCGATCAACCCAAAAGTCGTCGCCACACCTTTCCCGCCTTTGAAGCCCAGGAAGATGGAAAAGATATGCCCCAGGATGGGCATGAGTGTGATCAACAACAGTTGTTCACTGGTGGGGTTGAAGCGCGTCGCAACCAATGCCGGCAGGTAACCCTTGCAAAAATCCAGCAGCGCGACCACCAGACCCCATTTGAAACCCAGAGCGCGGGTGATGTTGGTTGAGCCGATATTACCGCTGCCCACACGGCGGATGTCGACCCCGCGCGCCCTGGCAACCAGGAAGCCGATCGGGATGGACCCGACCAGATAGGCAGCTATACACATAACGATAAATTGAGTTGTATTCATTCCGTCTATGTTAACTGCTTTTTTGAGGATTGGTTACGATTTTTCTCAAGCCCGCACATCTTTTCTGATATCATATCCCCAGCTTTTGAGGAGCGGATAACCCAAGATGGGAAAGAAGAACAAGATCAGAGAACTGCCAACCTACAACCTGGAACGCGGAATGCCCTCGCTGGATGCGGCAGCGCGCGCCATGGCGCAAGCCATCAACGAAGCCAAGCACCGCCGCCAGCGCGTCATCAAGATCATCCACGGTTATGGTTCCAGTGGCGTGGGCGGCAGGCTGCGCAATGGCTTGCGCCGTGAACTTGCCCAACGCACCCAGGGCGGCAAGATCAAGGGCTTCATCCCCGGGGAGCGCTTCGGAAGAACCGAGGAGACGCGCGCATTCACATCCCAATACAGCCAGCTGTCGCAGGACCCGGACTATGGCAGCAGCAACCCCGGCATCACGATCATCATCTTGTACTGAAAATTTTTGCATTTACCATACCCATTCATCAAACAGCGGCTGCAAGTTGATCGAAGTATGTTGCTGCATGGCATGCATGAATCCCAGCCCATCCGCGATCCCATAGCGATACTCCTGGTAGTACGTGCGCAGCCCCTCCAGGAAGGATTCCTCCCCCATCTGCACCCGCAGTGCATCCAGGAATAGAGCTCCCTTGTGGTAGAGAATATTGCTCATATACCCATCTTTCGCCAGTTCCTCCGTGGGAGTACTTAAAGTATAGGCTTCTCCCGCAAAGGCATCCGCCGCGTTCGCTGAGGCCTCATATTCGCTCAGTATCTCCTGGAAAACCTGCTCCCCGTTCTGGTCGCGCAGGTAAAGCAGGGTTGCATATTCCGCCAGGGACTCATCCAGCCAGGCTTCGTGGAAGATGTCATTCCCAACCACCCCGTACCACCATTGGTGCGCAATCTCATGCACCAGGATGCGCTCCATCTTCAGTCCTTCCTGCGGGTTGTACACCACATACACCAATCCGGAGGTCTCTTTCCCGGATGAATACCTCTGCCTTTCGGCAAGCATGAACAGGTTCTGGTAGGGATATGCTCCAAATAGATCAGAAAAGTAAGTGTAGGCACTCTCAAAATGCTCCAGCAGCATGTCCGCATCTGGATTCTCCTGCTGCATTATAAGCGTCAATACAACGTCCCCCACCTGGCGCGTAGCTTGTTTCACATCCTCGCTCATCACCAGGCTGATATCCCGCATCTGCTGCGCGCGGTACTGCAGCCGCTGCCTGCCAGCCCCCAACTGTTCCTGCGCAAGCAAGTCGCCGCTAACAACCACCTGCCAATCCTGCGGCAGGGTAATCGATAGATCGATATTGGCACTTTCATTGAATACCACATTCATGCAACCCAGGCACACATCCCGCCGCCAGCCGCTTTCGTCGTGCACCGACAGAAGCGGGAAGAAGGAATTCTCATACCACGCATCTGCGAAGTAATGCATTTCCTCAAGCCGCTCCAGGCTGAAAGACAATTCCAGCAAACATTGTTCGCCAACCGCCAACTCCTCCTCCAGCGGAATGCGCAGCACACTGCGGTAAGCCAGCAGTTCTCCCTCCACCAATTCACCGTTGAGCCGCAGGTTGCCCACCTTCAGGCGCAGCTCCTCCTGTTCCCATTCCACCTCAAGCAGTTCTTCCACGTTCGGTCCCAAGGGCGGCAGGTTGGGATACAAACGCAGTTCGAGCGCATCCAATGCCATTCCCGTCTGGTTGGTGAAACGGATGGATTGCTGCCCAAGCAAGAGCCCTTCCTGTTCATCCATCTCCAGCGAGACAGCATACTGCGGCGCATTCTCCACCCGCCAGGGAGTTGGCGTGGGTTGCAGAGCGCTTTGCGTGGGAGTAGGCGTGGCAGAAACCAGAGGAGAAACACCTTCCTCTGGCGCAGCAGCGGGCAGCCAGCCTTCGGGTGCGGTAGTGAACAGCACAATGACCGCCACCAGAAGCGCAGCAGCCACACCCGCTAGCGCATACCGCAGCGCCTTCCCGATCGTGCGGGTGCGCGCTTTGCCCGCCTTTTCCTGCAGCATCAGCAGCGGCAATTCCCCCGCCCCCTGGTAAGCCGGAACATATGCCGAGAGTGCAGCCAGCCCCAGCGGGAAGGCCAATGCCAGCGCGATGCCCTGCACCCAGGGTATGGATGTACTGCCCGTCTGCAGAAGCAGGAAGTACAGCCCAACTGCCAGCGCAGAACCCAGCAACGCACCCAACGCGCTCAGGCTGACCGCTTCGCCGCAGAACAGGCGCGCCACCACACTGCGCTTCCAGCCGAAAGTGCTCATCAAGCCGATCTCATCTTTGCGTTCGTCCACATTCACCCGCGTGGATAGGAATATGTTCAAGGCGGTCAGGAGCATTGCCGTTCCCCCCATCACCAGGTGATAGGGCTCTATCGAGGAGCGGATCCAGCGCCCCAGCAAGGTGCCGTACAACTGCCCATCCAAACCGGTCTGCACAAAGAACAGCACACCCAATAACCCGCTGGCGATCATCGAACCCAGCAGGATGGTCACCGAGCGCACTGGTTTGCGCAGGATGCCCGCCTGCACATAATTCCGCATCGTAAGTAAAGAATGCGTGGTAAACCAAGCAAACACATCTCCACGCTGTAGATAGGTGATGGGTGCTCTACGGGCGACATGAGCCGCAGGCAGCAGCGCGCTCAACAGGAACACCCCCAACTCCAGGAGCATGACCAATGCGATCTGCCACAGCGCTCCCTGCAGTGAAAACAGATGCATGACGAGCAGGGCAGCCAAGCCCGCCAGAAAGACGCTCATCAGCCCAACGCGCAGCACCTCACCCAGCAAACGCTTGATGATCCGGCTGCGCCGCCAGCCCAATGCGTGATAGAGCGCCACCTCCGATAACCTGCTCAACATGAGAAAGGTGTTCAGGTTGAAGAGCAGCAGCACTCCTGCCGCCAGCATGGCGGAGAACAGCACCCCATCCGCCAGGTTCATCCCGCTCTGGATGAGCGTTTTGACGTTCTTCTTGACCCAGTATTCCTCCACATAACCCAGTTCACCCACCCCCTCATACCCGGGAATGTGCACCAATACTGGCTGAGGAGATGAACCCACCATCACATCCACATGCAGTCCCGTCTGCCGCACGATCTCGTCCGCCACCGCCTCTATGCGCGCCTGCGCCTGCGAATCCATGGCATCAATCCCACCCACACGCACCCGTATAGCGGAGATGATATCCTCCTCAGCCTTACACGAAACCGGTCGCCAACTCAAAATCTGGTTCGGGTTTTCAGCAGGAAGATATTCAAAACAGGCATTCTCCAAAATGTGCATCGCCGAGGTGAGCGAGATGAGCATATCCGGAGGGGAGACCAGATACCCTTCATTATTGAGCGTTGGGGTGAGCGTCTGTGGTACTGCCAGTGCTTCTCCATTCGCATCATATTTCAAAATAGCCGAGGGCGGCAGATAGGTTTCCAGCGGTACCTGGTTGAGCGGTGAACCACCCAATGCGGTGGTAGTATCGATCTCGAACTGCCCGTTACCCATGAAATAAGGAGCAAAGGAGAATAAATATGGATAGCGCAGGCTGAGCGTGCGGTAGGTCACCTCCGGCTGCATTTCCCATTCGAGTAGTGCAATCCAATCCCGCATTTGCTGGTCGAGAAACTCATCTCCAGCCCGGGTCTCAGGCTGGGTTAGTCCTTGGGGAATGGCTTGCAGCACCAGCATCCCCTGCGGAAGAGAAGCGGGTGGAGATTCCACCACGCGGTACTGCACCGCGGTCGGTTCATAGATATATCCGCCTATTTCGCTATTTAACTCGGCCACCCCCGTGATGTCCCCACCTTCCACCAACAGGCGCATGGCATTCTTGTACCACACACGCTGTACATCCAGATCCATGCTGTAGGCGGGTTCCAGCGGCAGCGTATGCAGCACCTGAACGTCCGTAATGGGGCTGATTTGCTCAGCAAAATTCTTTGTGATGTCCATTTCAAAATCAACGCGTTCAATATCGACGGAGAGGTATTGCTGGATATAGTCATGAATGTTGAACAGAATGGGGACGTAGAGAGTGGAGTAGTACTCCACATAGTCCGGGTCCTGGGGCAGATACTCCCCGGAGACCAGCATCTGGTCCAGGTTGACCAAACGCGCCTCTTGCTCGGGATCGATAGCAGCGACCAACATGCGGTCATGCATACTGGGCAGTTTGATCATAAAAGTGCCTGAGTGCTCCTGAAATCCTCCTGATGTGATTGACATATTCAAACGATACAATTCTTGAGACCAACCGTCGAATTGCCATTGAGCCAAATGGGGATAATCAGGGTTGGTGGGAGTGTGCAGCGCATAGTAGGGCGAAAGCTGGGCAGCCGTGGTATGCTGCCCGCCTTCGATGATGCCAGCCGCGGCTTGCACCCGATAGATGCCTGGCGGCAGTGGGTCCTTAATCAGGATTACCAACGGACTGCGATTCATGTACCCCAGAACAGCGATGGGAGCTGCCACCTCCACATTGGGGATCGCCTTGATCTGTTCGTATTGCTGCAGCGTGATCCCGCCCGCCGTACCGTTCAGATGGTTGGCTTCCACCAATCCATATTCCTTTTCAATGGCGCTGACCTTGTCTGGAGCGCGCACCAGGATGTCATAGGTGGTGCGTTGATGCTCCAGCAGCGCCTGATCTGCCACCACCCGCTGGGTGGACTGCGCAGCAAAGAACACCACCAGCACCACAATATTCACCAGCACACTGGGAATGAGCACCCCCCAGGTGCGGCGAGATTTAAATAGCTGCAAAAACAACCCATTTCTACTCAAATATTCACCCTCCTAATATAGGTATCCATCATCCCAGATTTATATCCAACCCATAAGCACACAAAGCCAACGGATAATTTTTGTAATTTGTTAGGGTTTGAGTTCACAAGAATCCCCGCAATGATCGAATTCTGTAACTTCCCATTCATATAACAAACAGGTATCCTTGCATTTGTAATTTAGAGAGACCGAATGGGAACCCAATGCTGAATTCATGCATTTTGCATCGTTGCAGGTCAACGTCATTCCAGCATAATCACAACTTTGGCAATCCTCCTTAACAGAAGCAACATTCCGCAACAATATTCCAGGTTCCATCAGGATGACCACGAAGCTCAAAGCGACCGTCAAAACCAACAGCAAGAGATACCATATCCTCGAATAACTTTTCTTGGTATTCATCGTTTTCCTTTCTCAATCAATATGAAGTTCCGATTTACAAAAAACCGTTATCGATCATGTAGACAAGGCCTTCTCTAGCAACGCAAGATCCGTGAGGAATCCAGCATATTCAACGAGTCCCTTCTCATCTACAAGATAAAAGAAGGGTACGCCGGGAACCTTATACGCTTGCGCTGTTTCATCTGTCCATTCAAGGATCGGAAAATCGAAACCATATTTTTCTCTTAGGGTTTGATTTTCACTCAAAATACCCGTGGAGACCATCACAATTTGGATATCTGGATAGTTATCTTCCATCGCTCGCAATTTTGGGAAATATAGCTCACCAAAAACACTCTCCGGAGATGAAAATACGAGCAAAACCCTTTCCCCTGCCAGGTCGGATAATCTAAACACCATCTTATCCAGATCGATCAACTTCAGGTCAGGCGCAGAAGAACCGATATCCAATCCCACAGCCGATTCCTGGGTACTTGCCGACATGCCCAATTTTTGTTCAATGCGAAGAACTCGGAAAAAAGTCCCCGCAATAGCGATTACCATGAAAAGTATTGTGAGAAAGAACAACCAATTGATCCCACCCTTTTTGTCTTTCATAATTATTCTCCTTGATTCTTCATTTGAAAAATACACACCTGTCAATAGATCTTGTGATGATGTACTGTTTCTTACGATGTGACCCTCCTTTCTCTCTAAAAAGTCGTATTAGCTCTCTTTTTTTCTAGTTATCGATGGAATCCATCACCTCCCTCTTGGGGATCACCTTGATCTGTCGTATTTCTGCAGCGTGATCCCACCCAATGCTTCTAGCACAAAAACCATCTCAGCCTTTCCCAGTAGAAGTACATCAGCTAACATACATTTATCCCCATCGGTTCGGTGATCGCAACTGCGTCGAGAGTGAAAGACTTTATCAAAATCATTTACCTAGAATAATTTTTTATCTACACACTCTGAATATTCCCCTTGTAATATATTCGAAAGCTAATTCCCACTTTAGCTATGGAGCCATCGCAATATATTTTTTGACGATGACTCCATCATATAGAAACAACCATTAGCCAATCTGAAGGTTAATCAGCATGTTGATCGGCAATATGCAAAATTCAACTGATACCAAGTGTAACCAGTACATGTATCGATGCAAGAATATTTAAAATATGCTCCATGTTTGTTATTCGATGATTGGTCACAATGATAGTCATTGCAATCTACTACCATTCCAATGTATGTACAGCGATCACCACATGGTGCTTTTATCCCAACCTCTGTTTCAGCGTAGATAGGTTTCACAAAGATTGTGCCCACAACAAATATCGTAGACAAAACTAGAAGTATTGTGCAAATTTTTTTCATTTTTAGGCAATTCATTTTGGTCCTCCCTTAAAAGATCCCATTTAATTTAGCACTGCGTGATACATCTATCAAAATTGACTTGGATCCAAGATGCACCTCCATTACATACATCTACGCATCTATAACGAAGATATTGACCATGTTTATATGCCGAAGCTTGGTTGCAATGTGCACTGTCAAAGCATCTCGTTTCAAATCCAATATACGTGCAGCTTTCACAGACTGAATCAGTTCCATAGCCCCCATCAGCAAACGCTGGCTTTGTAGTGAATGCGCCGATCATCAAGAACACACTCAATCCGACCAGGGTATATAGAATACCCTTCTTCACAATATTCTTTTTCATTTTTTTCCCCTTTTCTTATTGTTTATCCAATTTTCTATATATTCTAAATTTCCATATGCACCTCCCTCAATGCTACTATTCAGCTATTGCACCTGATCAATCATATCCGCGAAGCCACAAAATTCTATAAGTCCAGTCTGCCCCACAAGGCAAATAAAAGGCGTTCCGGGTACCTTGTACGCTTCTACCATTTCTTGCTCCCATTTCAATACAGGAAAATGGAAATCATTTTCTTCGATCATTTCCTCTGTCTTCTTTTCTTCACCTCGAGAGATCATAATGATATTTATCATCGGCTTTTCTTTATGGAAATCTGATATTTCAGGCCAAAACCGCTGGCATGGGTCACAATCTGTTGCGGAAAATATAAGTAACACTTTCTTACCATGATATTCAGTCAGGCTTGTTATCTCTCCTCGATGGCTTTCTAATGAAAACTCAGGAGCTATTTCTCCTTCCACCAATCCTGCCTCCTGGTAAGAAGGATTAAATATTGCATTAAGTTGTCTTTCCAACCCCAAAATCCGAAAGAATATTCCGATATTTGCAATCACAAGTAAAGTTAATATCCCGATTATTAACCAATTTTGGCTATTGTTTTTATTATCCATAGCTTGATACCTTCCTTTCTCTGTGCTACCCATCCTGCTGGAAGTAGTGTGCCGTCTGCCTCTGGCGCATGCTGCCATCCGCCGCCAACAGCCCCACCACCCCCATCACCAACGCCAACAGCAGTCCACCCATCACCAGCCACACCCCCGTCCCCACGCTCACCCCCACCAACGTCGTCATCAATCCCCATGCTGCCAGACCTCCCACCAAACCCGCCGCTGCCACACCCACTAATACCTCCCGCAGCAGCGTCAGCAAGATCGTGCCCATCTTCCAGCCCGATGCCAGCATCACCCCCACCTCCCCCTTGCGTCGGTACAGGTTGATCAGCATGATGTTGCTCAGGATCAATTGGCTCACCAGCAGCGTCACCGCAGCCACCACATAGTGGTACGCATGGATCATCACCCGGATATGCTGCCCAAGCAGACTCCCCTCCAGCTCCCCAGCCATACTCCACGTCACATACACGAACAGCACCAGCCCCATGAAAGCCGGCACCAGACCCAAACTGGCTGCCGCATAGCGCCGCCGCCGCATCCAGATGTTCTTCGCCCCCAGCGTCTTCATCGTCAGCGCTCCCCCATAACGCCTGCCACCCGCCAGTTCCCCCTCACCCAGCAGTGAATGCGGACTGCGCCGCGCCGCCCGCCAATACGGAACCACCGTCCCCAGCACGAACAGCCCCACCAGCATCGGGAACACCATTCCATAGCGATGATACGCCACCCCTTCCTCCAGCAAGCGCGCCACACCCAAACTTACCAGATACGCTATACCCCCGCTCAACAGCGCCAGCAGCAGCACCTCCCCCAGTAAATAGCGCAATATACGGACTGGGCGCCACCCCACGCTCTGCAGCGTCCCGAGCTCCTTCTGCCGTCCGGTCAGGTTCAGTGATGCGCTCGTATAGACGAACACACCAAACGTAAAGAACATGCTTCCAAACAACAGTTTGTCAAACCCCGTGAAGTCCCGCTGCAGTTGGATGCCCACCAACTGGCGCACCCACAGCTCTTCCAACCGCCCCAGCGCCTCCACCGCTCCCTTCCCCCCCACCTCCACCTCCACCACCTGCGGCGAGGAGCCCAACGTGATATCCACCTGCAGCCCGGTCAATTCCTCGATCTCGTCCGCCACCCGCTCTATCCGCCGCTGCGCCCCCTCTCCAGCTGCCCCAACACCCGCCACACGCACCCGCACCGCGCTGATGTAGTCCTCACGCTGTGCCAGGAATTTCGCCCCACTCAGGTTCGTCAGCACCACCGGCGGCTGCGACAGGTATCCCAATGGATTGTTGTTCGGTACGATCTGCACCCCCTCTTCCAGTTCATTCCCCTCCCCATCGGCCGTCAATATCGCCCGCGGCGGGCTGTACAGTTCCTGCGGCACCTGATTGATGTTCGTCGTCCCCATTTCTTCCAAGTCATAGATACCCACCGGCTGGAAACCAAATGAATACCCGATGCCATCCTCGATCAACTTGAAGGTGTCCACCAGCGCCG
>NPIF01002449.1_pt3 | contig 17718 bp, 25 predicted proteins | sample 8637461 | NCBI WGS metagenome assembly NPIF01 (sample SAMN07420641, study PRJNA396082) | bioreactor metagenome | isolation source: sample BR12 brine-fed electro-methanogenic bioreactor BR | place: Japan: Kochi | collected 2016-12-09
ACCAGCTTTACTTGCACTCTTCTTAAAATAACTACCATCATACAAATCTTTAGCAAGCATTAATTAACCTCACCTTTCTGTGTACGACGTTTAGAAGCCCCTTTAGTGGCTCCTTCTCTCAGGATAGCCTGGAACTCGTCTTCCTCTTCTTCCTGTACCTTCTCTACAGGAGAATCCTGAACCTTTTCAGCTTTAGCCCTGGATTCCTCATTAGGATGGATTACAGAAACAGAGGCTGCTTTGATAGTTTTAACAATCATTTCATTCTCCATAGGAATCTTCTTCTGACTATCAGCTAATACCACCTTCTTCTTCTCAATAAGGCGGTACAGCTCACGATAGTTTTCAGGATGGTCAAGCACAATATCCACATCTTTAGCCCGGGGTTGGATAAAGGTTCCTGCCAGGTAAAGAGGCTCCTTTGTAAGGGAGTTTACCTTGACAGTATGGGCTACGTTACGCATTCCTGCTTTAAGAGTACGTTCTCCGCGTTCCATCCCTACGCCTTCTTCCTTCGTCCACGCCTACGAGGGTTAGCTTCAGAAGTCTCCTCAGAAGTCTCTTCCTTTTCAGGAGCCTCATTAAGCTCAATAGTGACAGTCTCCTGCTCTACAGCAGCCTCTTCTACCTTAACTTCTGCTTTAGGCTCAGCCTTCTTGCTACCTTCTATAGTCAGGAAGCCATTCTTTTCAGCTTTTTTGATAGACTCCATGTAACAGTCATCAATGTTGTATTCTTTTCCAGAGAACTTCATGGTTACATCACCAATTCGGTACAAACCTTTTCCAGTGTATGTTACTTTCACGTAGAATCACGCTCCTTTAATGAAGTGAAAGGTAAGGTAAGGGGATATTATCCCCTTACCACTTATTTACTCAGCAGCAGTAACGTTAACAGCTACAGGAATACAGAAAGGCCCGGTGAGCTTAGAAGCAGTACCAATAAGCTTTGCACGTACATTGTACGTTCCTGCAGAAGCCCACTTCAGCTGAATCTTCTTTGCAGTCTGTCCAGTAAGAGCAGTTGCATACCCTTCTCCAGCTTCAGCGTTAATAGAAGGAGACCCAGTGGCTTCCCACGTAATAGAAGCAGCGCCAGTAGTAGCAGAAGTGATCTCAAACTCAAGGAAGTTAGCAGTAGTGTCGTCAGCAGGGTCTGTAAGTACAGGAGCCCCAAAAACTTCTACATAGACATTACCATCAGCATCTACAACCTGATTGTCTTCATTCACATAGAGAACAGAACCTGCTGCTCGGGCTCCAAGAACTTCTCCTTCAGTGCTTACGATTTCCTTTGTTGTTGAGTCCACCCATGCACGTCTTTTGATTCCCATTATTAATCAACCAACCTTTCTTTTCGAAAAGATATATAGGCAATTTCTACCTATCTAGTGTACCATGAAACATCCGCTGTAGGAGTAATTGTTGACAGTTTTCTAGTATGGTAAAACTTTACCAATTAAACAGTATTTAATGGAATTGGATACTATTCCATACCATAGTTTTTTGTTTGACTAATAATTCACAGTCTTTAGGTAAACTACTTGAAGGCTCTCCTTTTACTCTTTTAAAAGCAATTCTGCCATTAGAGTATATAGAATTAATTTGTTTTACCCACTTGTTTTTAATTTTTACAATATCACCCTTTCTTAAGCCCTCAATTTCATCGTTTACTTGATAACGGATTCTACCAACTTCTTTTCTTGGTTGATCGAAAAATTGCCGTCTAGTTTGTTTAGCCCTGAAAGCTAAAGAATAGAAGTTCTCTTTACTATAGACCAAAGGATGTCTATTGTAGTAGTTAGCTATGCAGAAAGCATCTATATCATGATCTTTTTCTAATCCAAGACTTTTTCTATATTCAGAGGTTTCATAACCATAGATAAGACTTACTGGAGCTATGTTGTCTAAAACACTGTACATATAATTCTTTCCTTGCATAGACCTCTGAGCAATTATATCCTTAATTCCTGACTACCTGTTACGTTTAAAGTTATAGTACCATCATGAACTTTAGAATGGCAATTGCTACATAAGGTTATCAAGTTATGGATAGAGTCTTTACCTTGCTTGCTTTTTGGAATAATATGATGTGCCTCAAGCCTTGTATTACCTACACCACAGTACTGGCACTTAAAGGTATCCCGTAGCAAACAAGCCATTCTAAGATTTTCATCAAGTCTTTGTCTCTTCTGATACTCACTACCTTTAAGCTCAGGGTTATTGGTCCTTGCTATATCCACAAGGACGTCCTCTACTATAAGGCTACTAATTGGAAGAGGAAGCTTTTTAACAACTCGAATAAGCTCTTCCACATTAGTTCTTATGGATGGAGGGATACGCCCACTCCTTTTACTAGATGCCCTATTCAGAAATCTTGGTTTCCTATACCATAATCTGCTTCTTCTTTGTCTTCTGTTTTGTGCTCGATTCTTCATTTTGTCTTTTACGTCACGTCTATGGTTAATTACTCCAGACATAAGGACTTTACTCTTAGTAAGAGCACAAAAACCTGTATAAGATGCCCCTTTATCAATACCTAATGTTACATCTTGAGTATGCTCTTCACAATCCCATTGAAGTTGAATGGTAAAGGGGCATCTGCATACAACTTTCGCTTTTTTGTCTTTAAGTAATTTTCTTGCCTTGGCTGGCTTACAAGGCATTAACCAATCACCGCTTTTGTTTTTAACATATACTAACATAATGTTCTTAGAACCTCCTGCTAGTTAGAGTAGAGTACTCCTTGGGGTTGTTGTAAAGGCTTTTTACAGATAGATCACATTCACGTTTCCGCTACCCTTAAATCTATCCCTTAGAGCTTTAGACTGGAGTGAACATCCAAAGGTAAGATGACCTAAACAACTTCTGCTTCTAAAGAAGCCCCCTGTTAGACCCATGTCAATAGATACTACAAAATTCTATTGATTTAGGAACTGCTTTGGAAACTCTTTCTTAATGACAAAGAGCCCTATATAAAAGGCTGTACCTAAGTCTTTAAAGTTCCAAGCAAGGTTACGAATGTCACTTGACTCCTTTGTTATAACCCAGTCTACTTCAAGGATTACACCTAAGACACCTATAAGAAAAGGGAAGAGGTATTCAATAGGGAAGTGTTCATTTTCATTAAATACCATTACTAACATACAAAGACCTGCAAGTATGATATTGGAAGCTATAGAGAGGAAACTTCCAAGAGTCATTTCGGAAGTTATCAGCTCAATCATCTGACTCACCTTCCAAGTCTTCATTCAATGCTTTTTTAATGTAAAACTCCAACTCCCTGCACTTACACTTAAGGCGGTAGACGGTTAAGGCCCCTCCTCCTATAATACCTATCTCAATAAGGCTCCAAGCATAGTTTCTTAAGTCTCCAATAACCTCATCTTGATCTGTAACTACCCAATCTATCTCCATAACAATGTACATTATTACGCATATGAGTGGTAGCCATGCTTCAGTAATACCTAATCGTGCAAGCCTGAAGTAGGCTATTATAGAAACACTGGCTACCATGATTGTAATGATACTCAGAGGGTCAATCATCATCTTGTGAACCCCCTTTTTTCGCCCACTTTACTATTTTAGAAGCAACTACATCGAGAAAGCTCGAAAACATACTAGATATACACTTTCCAGGGTTTGAAGAAAACTTCTCTACAAGCTTCATGAAACCAACTAGAAGGTCATGACCAAGTAAACCACCAATCCCTGCTCCCATACCTTGTACATTTTTTGAGTAGTCATAGTATATGAGGATGTTAAAAACAAGGAATCCCGCAAAAGCTGCTACAATTATACTTCCTATAGCAGAACCTAGTGTCTTTTTGTCTGGAGGCTTAATGCAAAAGCGAGCTGCTCCTCCAAATACTGCGAAAAAAAACAACAGGAGGTAGTCCATTACTTTCGTCAGATGAAACCTATCGGGCATATTGTACCCCCTTTTACAAAGAGATCCCCCGCCCCCATTCCTGGGAGCAGGGGATCAGCTCTACGCAACTATGATATTAATTCTAAGCTAATTCTAGCTCGTAAAGACAATCTTAGCTACAGCCTTCGGCTTCGCCAGACCCATACCATAGTACTCACGTCCACGGACCTCATACTCAAGACGCTCGTCAACAGTGGGGGAGGTTTCAAACTTTGCAGTCTGAACGATAGGCATACGCCCTACGTCCTGAGGATCAGCAAAAATGTAAATCTCATTCTTATTCCACACACGCTCGCCCTCACGCTCAGGGTACGGAGCCTCCATGAGAGGAATGTTCCAGAGCTTGTAGAACGCTCCAGTATCAAGAATCTCATTCCGCTTCACTTCAGTAAGGTCATCCTCTCCCCAAACAAAGACGTCCATCAGACGGGGATAGGGGATAAGAATATTGCTAACCTGGAATCCATTATCAGCAATAAACTGAATGGCGTTCACAAGATCAGTCTTGGTCATACGTGCTCCACCAGAAATGGTAACAGTCTGTCCAGTCTCCGCTACAGCAGCATCAGCAAGCATCTTAAGTCGCTTATCACGCTGTGCACCAACCTGCCAGTTAGCAAGGTCTTTCAGACGATTAAGATATGCATACCGCTGCGTAAGGATACGCTGCTCGGAGATCTTAAGTCGCTCAGTACTAACAGTACTGATGGGGATATCAAGAGTCTCAGGGTGTCCGATAAGACGGGTCTGGGGGATTTCGCCCTCCACAATGACCATAGCCTGAGCTTCAAGGTCCATAACGTACTGGAAGTAATCCAGATTATCATGACCCTTATAGAAAACTACCCCACCGCCTCCAGTGCTGGAAGTAGGTGCGCCATCCTTGGCAACAATATTACTGGTATAGCTCGTCCCGTCCTTGGGGTCATGAGCATAAATAAGCTGAGTCGCTACCGAGTTATATTCCCGGGCTTCAGCGATCATCATGGGGAGGAGGTCCTGCGCAGCCCATTTGGTAAAGCTTACGCCTTTACCGTCAGCCTGGGAAGCAGCCTTGTCCACCATGGAGGCCATTTTCTGGAAATGAGCCGCACTGTGTGCAGCTTTGTACTGATTGATGCTATTAGGGGTACGTGCCATTTAGACTTCAGTCCTTTCCTGTTAGATTAAATCTAGCTGCACAGCTCGATGAGCATAAAGGTTTCACCAGTACCGGAATCGGGGGGAGTGAGGACCTTCGCAACTCGAAGAAGAGTGCTGTCACTTCCACCAAGAGCTTCCAGCTTACCGCCAGCGCCAACCTTAAGAGCCTGACCAACAGTATAGGAAGCATCAGCATACATGTCAGTCCAGAAAAGACCATGACCCATCCAAACAGCTACGTTCTGAACCTTAGGATCGCTCATAGTGCTTGTCTTCGTGGGGCTGGAGGGAAGGTAACTCACATTGCTCATGTAAGCCCCTGTAGAAGCAGTAGCAACTACAACCTTGCCAGTAGACCCATCCTTCTTTACCCACTGTCCCTGCTCAATCTCCACATCGTCGGTCAGTTTGCCGAGTGCAAAGTTGAAAGTGTAAGACGAATAACGAGTTTCTTTAAGTGCCATGTTTTCAACCGCCTTTCCTATCTATTCTGTAGGATTAATTTACCATTTAGACGACATAAAGCTGTCGCTGTCCATACCATCATCAAGTGTTTTTGCAAAGGAATTCACAATGCTCTCAATCTTACGATAGCTTTTCATCTCACTGGAAGCACTCTTGCTGAATTCCTCTTCTGTATCTGCTGAAGCACTCTTGTTATCGAAAGGGGAATTCTTACCAACCGAAGCTTTCTTAAGAACTTTAATAAGTTCATTCTTGGCTGCGTCAGACCCTCCGACTTTGTTAAAGGACTCCATTACTTCAGAAGCTTCTTTGGGGAGGATAACTCCGTCTTCGATAAGTTCCATGACCGTTTCCATGTCTCGCATCTTATGCTGAGCAGCGGCTGCTTCTTTTTTGAACTGCTCTGCATTCTGATTAGCCATGGCAAGCTTCTTCCTCAGCTCTTGAGTCTCTTGCATAAGAACTTTGATGTCGTCTCGGATACCCGAGTTAATTTGCTGAGTCAAATACCTTCACCGCCTCTCTTACCTGATAAATCTTTCGAATTAAGCCATACTAATAGTATAGCTTTTATTTGCGATTAACACCAGTAGTAGCAACAAGATTGTAAAGTGTTAGTTTACCTACCTAACAATGAGTCCCTAACTCTGGTGTACTGCTCTAATGCTTCTGGAGGCATAGCGTTTACTACTTGGTTATACCTCTCTGGATTAGAAAGTCGAATCTTCTCAAGAGTACGTACTACATCTACATCGTAAGAGCTAACTACACCTTTACCTATAGCCTGTTGCAGAGGTGTTGCTAGAGGAGATGCTAGGTCAAGGGCTGATCGCTGCTTAGCAGGAGCTAAGGTGTTCAAACCATTATCCTTACTCATACCCTTAACGATCGCATCACTTAACATCCATGCCCCTGCTCCAAGACTAAGGTTCTTTAAACCACCTAATGCGGAAGGTACTCTTTCTACTGTCCCGGGGACTGCAGCAATAACTTCCTTCCCTAGCTCATCAAGAGGATACTTAATGTTATTGAAAGAAAAGAGCTGCTTGAGAGTTGGGGATATCGTCTCATTATTGCCGAACATACCCCACAGTTTCTTTCCTGCTGCTGCATCAAGGCTTTGAATCTTGGGAAGTACCTTGTTAAACCCTGCATCAAAGGCTCCCTTAAGAGCTGAGAAGACTCCTGCTGCTTTGTGAAACTCCTCTGCTCCGTTCTTAAGTGCAGAAGCATACTTCATTCGCAGAGAGGTAGCTTGAATATCTTTTTTTAAATGTTCCTTAAGTTTGTCCAAGGCTACTCACCCTTACATGTTGAGATGTGGGAGGTCTACTGACTCTGTAATGCAACCTCCCCTATTAAAGTTTGCTTGCATACCTGCTCCTGATCCGTCTCTTCGAGGTACTCCTGCAGGAGAAGCAAGCTGGTTTGAAAGTGTTCGTTCCCTGAAGCCATTTGCAAGCTGCTGAGCAAGTATCTGATTGTTATTACTACTCTGCTGGAGGAAAGCCTTAAGCTGTTCTATCTCACCCTGCTGCTTACTGTTCTTCATAGCTACTGCTGCTAATCCAGCAGAGGTACCTATGAGGGGAAGAGCTTTAAGGATTGAAGCCATCGTAGGGGAAACTGCCATTGCTTCTTTGTTAAACTTTTGGTTAACAGACCCCTCTTTCTTCTGGAAGAGAAGGTTTTTAAGGAGAAGACCCCCAAGGCCTCCTACCAGACCTCCTTTAACCATACCTTTAAGTGCTGCGTTGCTAACAAGGTTATATGGGATAGGAGGAGCTTGCTTAAGCATCTTCAGAAGGTTTCGTACAGAGTCTGTCTTAGTAAGACCTCCTCGTGTAAAAGCTCCTAAGGGCATATCTGCTATAGCTTTATTAGCTGCCCCTAAAATACCCTTCCTACCACCTATGAGGGCTCCTCCCCCTCCCATAAGTGCAGCCCAGTTGGGGCTAAATACTTCATCTTGAGAAGCCTGCTTATCAATAGCGTGATCTTCTGAAGCTCCTCTGGGAAGGTTAATCTGAATTGTCCTACCTGGACTGTTTTCATTCCTACGCCTATTCATCAAATGACTTCCCATAAGGTATGCTCCTCCCGCTAATCCTGCTAAGGCTCCTACTTTGCCTCCAGCTTTCTTACCCTTGCTAATAGCATTAGCTGCATCAGAAGCAATACTGTTAAGCTTACCTATGTGCTTCTCCGCAAACCTTGAAGCTGGATTAATTTTCTTGGCAGCATTTGAAACCCTATCAAGCCTGTTGCCTATAGCACTCGTTACGTAGTTTTTACCTATCTTGCCTCCAGCAACGTAACCTGCTCCTGTGGTTCCCGCTAGAATACCTGCTGTGGGACCATACTTCTTTATTGGGTCCTCGTAGTTACCTTGAGGTTGCTGACCGTACGTTTGAGGCTGATTGGGGTACATAGCAGCACCCCCTAATTTCCAGCGTTACTCTTGTTAAATACCTTGTATGCTACGGTAGCTTGTTTGAGAAGTTCCTCATCATGTACTCCATTAAGGGCACATGCTCCCAACATGGCGAGTTTCACGAGCGCCCACATACTTTGCTGATTGCTGGAAGACAGCTTATTAAACTCAGGAGACTTCAGAGAGGCAGTCTCATCAAAAAGCATCTTGTTACCAAGCATTCCTAAGCTAATACCTCCAGCTCCACCAAGTAACGTAGACTTAATAGCCTCATTCCTTAAAAGAGCTGCTCTCTGAGGATTCAACCCTTGCATAGTCTTGGAACCAAAGCTAAGAGCCTTATCCAGCGTCATCTTCTTGAGAGGAAGGATAGTAGCAAGCTCAGTCCCGGGCTTCAGAGAACCTAACAAGCCTTTAGCTTGGAGTGCTCCGCTGAGAATCCCATTAATTGCTCCTTTTCGTATGCCATAAGCTCCTAAAGAAACAGGGAGAATGGCTTTTCGAAGAAGACTCAATGCTCTCTCAGCAGTTGTTTCACTGTTTTCATTCATGAAGGCTTTCTCTTGAAGCTGTTGAATGATTTCAGCATCTGTCATGTAATGCGCCTCCTTTCTTTGTTGTATTAAGGAGGCGTTTACTTACTAAAGGTCTTGTCGTAAGCAGCAGCTGCAGCCTTCAGAAGCTCATTCTCCTGGTTCTTGTCCATTCCAGTGTTAATTCCAGCAGCCTTCTCAAGCGTAGCGGCTCCAAGAGCTGCAAGAAGGGTAAGGTCCTGAAGCATAGAGTCTGCAGCAGCAGCTTCCTTGTTGTAATTGTAGTTACGGTTCGAAGAAGCAGTCTTATCCATATCTCCAAAATAAGCAGAAGCAAGGGCATCAAGTCCAGAAGCTTCAGGTGCACCGCCAGCTCCTTGCTGCTGAAGAATCTGCATAGCCATCTGCACAGCCTGATCAGGATTAGCCTCTACCCACTGCACAGGATCCTGTCCAGGAGGAATCATACCAGCTTCAGAAAGAAGTTCCGCAAGAGCATCAAGCTCTCCACCGCCACCCATGGCAGAACCAATACCCATACCTGCACCAAGACCAGCAAGTCCACCACCAATAGCACCAGTCATGCCGGGATGAGCCTTCATAGCGCCCATAGCTGCCCCACCAAGTCCTTTAAGAGCATTAATACCCTGTCCAAGGAAATTAGCGGTTTTGTCGTCAAGGGTAATCTCACCGGAAGCATGTTTCTCCATCAGATACTGTTCCGCACAGGATGCCAGAAGAGGCATAAGCTCTTCCTGATTCATTCCTTCCAAAGCCATGGGATCGACTCCTTCCTCATCATTCAGTTCAGTCATTACACCTTCCGCTGCACCTTCAGCTGCTGCCTGAGCAACTGCAGGTCCAAGAAGGTCTGTAAGCTCTACACTACCCTGCTTCGTAAATGCTTCCACAAGAGCAGAAGCCACTGTGTCCAGTGCCTGATCAAGTTCCTCAGGTGTGGGTTCCGCAGGAGCCATACCCTCTGCAGGCATAGCTGCAGCTTCCTCTTTCACTGCTGCCACAGTCTGAGCTACTTCCTGAGCTGCACCCTCTGCCTCTGTTGCAACCTGAGCAGCTGTACTTGCAGCCTGGGAAACAGCATTAGCTGCCTGAGTTACCTGCTCCGCAGAATCGCTGATCATCTGAGCAGCTGCTACCTGAGCATCATCCTGCATGGGAACAGCATTAGCCTGAGCCTGCTCTTCCATAAGAGCTGCTTCCTCTTCCATAGCTCCTGCAGTCTTAGAGATAGCTTTATCCAAACGGCTAAGGATGTCATCAAGACTTGCATTATGATTAGAAGGGGTTGCTACAGCAGAGGCAAATTTACCCATGCCAGACTGTGTGTCTTCCAAGAACTTGCTGAGAAGTCCTTCGCTGGAATTCGCACTGAGATTCATCATACTTTTTGGCCTCACTTTCTTGGTTTCTTGGCTATAGAGTTAATCTTTAGGGGGTATTTCGAAGTTCTAAGATTAACTACTCTTCGTTTCATTGGTTAAATTCTTCTTAAAGTTAAGATTCCTTTAACCAAGAATTTCCATTTTGCCCTAGGCTATTTTGAATCATTCGAGATCTTTTATTAAGCTTTTATTTACTCTTATGTAATCCAGCTAATAATTAACTTGCTTTTTAATTATTAACTTATTTGAGAGTTTTAGCTTTCTGATTGGCTTTTCCTGTCCGTTTCCAGGACGTTCTATGCCCTGTTTCCTTGTACTTTGCCTTGACTCCCGGGGTTTGGTATCCTTCTTGTGCCATCTATCTGAGGCGTCTATACCTTTAGATGGGTTTCCAGTCCTACTTACGGGGGAGCTCAAAATCCAAAACTATCAATAAGGGTACATGGAGTAGTAGTGAAAAATAAAAGACGTCGTAAACTGCTTTGTATCTGAGCGGTTACTCATATGTTCTCTGGATTAAGGATTAGAGGTCCTATCCGAACATATCTGACATGTCTTCCTGTATACCCTGCATTTGTTGAGGAGTTACTTGAATCATTGGAACGTAATCAGGTCCTGCTATAGCATTTCCAGCGGAGGGGTTTACCATACCACCTGCTTGGGCTTGCCGTGCTTGCAGTAACTGCTGCTGATACTGCTTTCTCAGAAGGTCTACCTTCTTCTTCTTTTGCTTATCCAGAAGGTATCCTATTCCCTTTATCCCTGCGCCTAGACCTAATACAGTCGTTCCAAGCACTGCGTTCCTCAGTAATGCTCTTGAGGGGTCTGGAGTAAGGAGAAAATCAAAAGGAAGAGAGGAGGGAAGTAGGAATGCTTCCTTAACAAACTGTTCTCCTAGATCCTCCATAGCCGCTTTGTAGGTTTCAACTTCAAGGTTGTCTACTTTGCCTTCCATTGCTTCATTCACTATTCCTAAAAACATGTTCCTGGCTTCTCTTAAAGACTCTGGGTCATTGTTAAAAGTACCATCGGATGCAGTTTTCAGAAAGGATTGGATGCTGTTCTGGTTATCTTGCAGAGCTATGTCCTGTGTGAGAGATGCAAGCTTTTCCAGTACTTCATCTTCCTCTTTGTAGTTATACGAAGCAAGTTTGGCTACATTAGAAAGCAACCCTTTAAGCTTAGTGAAAGGAAGCTTGGCTAAGTTTACTGCCTTACCTCCAAACAATGTATTCCCTACCATGTACGCTATTGGAGCTGCTGCTAGGGACTCTTGAACAGGATTAAGAGGATACCCTTCCTGGGCTTTTCCTTCGTAATATCCTGACAAACCGTAGATGAGAGGTGTTCCTACCAACGTTCTTGTTATCAGACCAGCTTCCTTGTCTATGGTGATTGGTTGGGAAGATACCTTTACGGATACACTGTCTTTAGCTATTTGGTCAAGCTTGGTATCCGTTGGAAGCAGAGACCCTTCTACTTCCTTCTGTTCTTCTTCTGTCAAGTTCCCGGGGTCTGATGCTGATGGCAACATGGTTATGTAAATCCTGTAAAGCCTTTTGAAGTTCGTTGGGTCCTCTTTCATAGTAGGGAAGATGCTTGTTTTTCCTTCCTCTGCTATGGTAGGGATGAGGTCATGTAAGTCTGGAACTTCAGCTTTTGAGAGCGGATTGAAGCTTGTGGGGTCTAATACTTGGCTTAGAGCCCAGGGCTTCATACAGTTCCTTACTGCTCTGAATACCCTTATCCTTGGTCTGGCGGGTTCTTCTTGTTCTAAGAGGCTTAAGAGACTCTCTTCTGGGTTTAACCAGCTGTTTGGATCTGGGCTATTGAAGTCTGCTTTGAGTGGGCTTCCTCTCAGTAATGTGTGTAGTTCGTTTGGGGAGAGGAAGGTTCCTTTCTTACCCTGGTTGGAGAGGGAGATGGTTATGGATACTTCCTTCTCGTTAGGGTTAAGGCTCTGTATGAGCTTGTGAAGTTGCTGGAGTACCTGGAGGCTTGCTTCCTTCTTGAACTGCATCTGGTGAGAGGCTTGCTTTGCTATAGGCTCTGTGATACTGTTCAAGTAGTGGGCGGTTGCTTCCTTCTTTATTGCTTTGGTGAGATCTGTTGGTTTTTTTGGTTTAGTACTTGTGTTAGTTATCTGTTGTGTGGTATAATTGGGGTTAACGTAAGGGAGCAGAGAAGCTTGCTTCTTTATGACGTGGTAGATTTTGGCTGTTCGGTCTGCTCCGTTAAGTACCAGTGAGATGTCGTAGAACTTAGGGTTATGAGTAATTTCATAAATTAATTGATTGTCAATAATCTGCCCTAAGTTATTTTTGAGGTGTTCACATCTCATTGTAGGCTTGTATGCAATGGTTCCACAGAGAGGACAGCTAACATACCCCGCTCCACAACCCATACTAACATCTGTCAAGTATCCAGCCTTGACAGCCTTTGCAGTATCCGCTTCCCGTGTTAAATCTAAGCCCATGCAAATTATCACACAATGCATCTTTGTGTCGTAAAATGCGTCATAGACAGGCCCACAGGCTTTTCTGACGTCTTTATTGTCATGATTGAAGAACACATGAGCGGTTAAGAACGTCTCATAATGTTCTTTTAATTCCTGTTCTGGGAAAAAGTCATGCTTATCATTCGGTCCCCACCATTCCCCTGCAGATACTGCTCGTACTACAAGCGGAAGGATATTCTCATTTACAGGAACTTTTCTGAGAATCTCTTCATAATTAATATCATCTATAAACCCACTGGCAGACTTTGTGATGTTGGTAGGGTCTGTGTCGTTGCGGAAGTTACAGATCATATCCTTAGCAGGGGTGAAAAGAGCTGAAGTTATGATGGGACTGGAGATTGTCTTTTTTAACAACAGGGATGGCCTCCTTTCTTTTTGGGGATTAATTTCTTAGTCTTCGATTAGAGTACCAGAGTCTTAGAGTTATTACAAGGGAGGGGTGTGCTAATCTCATATGTTAGTTATTGTATGGGGTTTGTTTATGGTACAAAAAAAAGAGAAGCCCTGCAGAGGCTTCTCTTTTCGAAAGGAGGAAACAATGGTAATGAGTTTGGGGTTTGGGAATGTGCGCGTGAAACTTAATAACTGCGGTGTTAATGAGTATGCAAAGCAGCTAAACAGAAAAGGAGAGTTGCTATGGTCGCATCGACTTGGCGTCGGTTGCTTGCTAATAGGGGGATCTAATTGTGATCCCCCACCCCTTCCTTGTATTCCCTGGGGCTTCAGGAAACAAGGGTGATGTTAATAAGGGAACTTTGTAGAGGCGATCCTACTATATGTTCCCGCCTGCCTCGATCGCTCTTGCTCTTAGCAGGTAGGGATAGTATAGCTTGGGGAGATGTTCTTGTCAAGAGTTTTTTCTAGGGCTGGTTAGTAGGAAGAGTGTAGCTTATAGCTTTGTTCTTGCTCAACCACTTAGTCTTCTTTCTTTGGTTTGGTGGAATCTTGTCTACGTTCTTTACAAGGAGGATGCCTGGGTGATTTTCATTATTCGTGGACTCAAGCCTTCCTTCTCTTACAGCACAGTAAATTGTATTCATCGTAACATTAAGATTCTTTGCAAGCTCAGAGACTGGGATGAAGTCTTCTGGAGCTATATTAGGTAGTTCCCCGGGGTCTTTGATGAGGATTCTCTTCTTCGTTATGGGTATAGTTTCTACCAAACCCTTAGCGATGTAGTAGTCAAGGTAATGCTTACGTACATTGTACTTCTTTAAGAAGGTGGTAGGCATTATGTAGCCTTCGCTTAATAGTTTGTTAACTCTAGCATCTCTAGTGATGTAGGGTGGTTCATCAATGTCCTTGTACAGCTTCTGTCTTTGGTAAGGGCTTGGGACTTGCTCTAAGTATCCTTTTAACGCCCACTGTCTGGTGGCTTCTCTGGATACACCAAACTTTTTGGCTATGTCTGCTAGCGTTACTCCACTGTGGTATTTGTGTCTTTTGGAGAGTGTGGTAGACATGTAGAGTATGGATGTTTTGTCTTCTATTAAGCTTTTATGAATAAGGGGATAGTTGCGGACTCGTACAACCTTAGTCTTCTCGTCCTCTGACACACTTAGGAGTCTAGTGTAAAGAAGAGTCGGGGTGCAGGTGATATCTGGGTATTCTTTTGGGTTGTTGAGGAGATACCTGAAAGGGATGTAGTCCTGAATGTTAAGAACTACTGAGCTCTTGAATGTATCTATGTCTTCGAGTTTCTTAAGTTTTGCTTCTACAGTTTCGAATTCTGGGGCATAGATTAGTCTTTTCCGGGCGGTTCCTGTGGGGGTGTCACTAAGGTCTTGGACTGTGTATCTATTTGGGTTCTTTCTTAGATACTGACAGACACAACCATGAGTTACATTTAACGCCTTACTGTATTCACTAACAGTAAGCCAGCCTGGTTTGATCATTTTCATCCATACGTACTTCGCTGGAAGGAAGGGGATGCCGTAGTGAAGATACCAGGGCATGAGGTTTGGTTTGTTTTTCTTAAAGGCTCTTAGATCGTTGTAGATAAGCGGTCCACTAAAAACAGTAAGGTCTCGTGCTTCGTTAATCCCTATGTAACCATCCTCGATTTCATCAAAATCAATACCGTAAGTTTCTCGCATTTTGCTATTCCTCCTCTTAGAATATAGTGTTATTATACAAGAAAAATAGAATTGACGCAAGAAAAAAAGAGAGCGTATTTCGCTCTCTTTTTTGGGTCTCGCTCAGAAATTAGATCCTAAGCGAGACCCCACCAAGGTATAAGCGTTAAGTATCACGTACTTAACGCTTGTACCTTTTTCTTGAGACCAATTCTCAACATTAGTGTTAATAATGTTGGAAGTGGTCTCTACAATCATGGGGACTGCTTTTTCCCAGTCCCCATGATACTCCATTGACGTGGAGTACCCATAATTCTTTAAGTACTCCACGGTATACTGGGTTCGGTGGACATCCTTCCACTGAACCCAGTCTTCCAAGGTCGGCTTGTGTCCTATAGCCGACCAAACTGCGAGAGCGATGATGGCTATCCAAACGATAGCCGCATGATCGCCCTCCTTCCCTAGTAGAAATGATATTAGCCTCTTCATATAACCACTCCTCTCAAGGTAGTCAAGGTTCTTGAAAGAACCCTGCTATCATTCTTATAACAAAAAAAGAGGGTTTATGAAGAACAGGCCAGCAGAAATGCTGGCCTGTTCTATCATAGTTTACCGTTTTGCTTCTTTATGAAACACTTTATTACCCTCGCTGTCAAAAACTGTTATGTAATTGACAAGCTTTCCAAAAGCATCTTTCAGAGCAAAGCAATTAATCTTTAATATAGTAACTGCTTCACCATTCTCCCGCATTTTAAGCTCAACCCCCATACCACCTTCCTTACCTACAGGACCACCACTAAGCATAGTCTCCCTAGCATCAATATCACAGTCAATCCAAAAATTTCTAACATTCCTAATAGCCATATTAGCTCCTCCTTATTCAACCGAGTTATAGAAATTCTCAGAGTTCTCAATTTCCCACAGCGCCTCTTCAAACTCCTCTTCCATCTTCCTTACAGGAGTATGGTCACGAATCTCATCAAAAGCTATATCAATGAGATCCCCATTAAAAGACTCTTCTTTAGCATTGTAATAGCTTCTAATGAAGTCCTGAACACTCTCCATAGCTTTTACAAACTCATCAAAAAGAGGAGGCTCAAGAAGCAACCTCCCCTCTTCATCATACTCTGGTGTAATGTTCTCCTCTTCAAGGTATCTTTCCGCATAGTCCCACGTAAGCTCCATAGCTCGCTTTGTATCAAACACATCTACTTCCAGTACTTCCTGTGTCTTTGTATTTTTAACCCACATTTTATCTCCCCCTATCTCTTCATGGAGTCTCTACGGAAAGTGGTGAAGAAGGTATAACCCTTCTTCGTGTTACTATCCACAAAGAAGCTTATCTGGTTTTTTCTACAGTAACCAAACTCGACAAGAAGAGTCTTCTTATCATCACACTTTCTAAACTTCTTGTTTTTAAGCTTCTCGGGCACAGCATTAACTTTATTAACCAAGAACTCAATACTCTTATCCGAAAACCTACTAAGGAACTGCAGATAGAAGTGAGTATTGAGTTTCACATCTGTACGGAGACCGTAGTTCTTCATAAGGATCTCCGTAAACCTGTCTGCATCCTGCTGTGAGAACTGCATGAAACGATTATGTACGTAACCACTCAAGTGTTGCTCCTTTAAGTCATCTCCTTTCAATCTCTCACACTGTTGCAAGAGCTGTTCATACTCCTGCAACAAAGACCTGTTTCCTATAACTGCTCCCATGAAATTAAGGAACAGTTCACGGAACGGAATGCTACTATCCGTTATCTTTTCAAATTTTGCAATGTCTAATCTAAGTGCCATGTCCATATTTAAGCCTCCTTTAATTATCGAAAAACTCTTCAAACACAATGGTTTAGGTAGCTTACTCGCATCTCCACTCATTTTTCCTATAGAGCTTCATCAACTCAGGATCTTCAGTTACAAGTCTTTTGAATTCTTCTATGACGCACTCATGGAACACGAGTTCACCACTCTTTTTTTTGTAGATGTCCTTATTGAGGCATCTTGAAATCATTTTTAATTCTTTGTTTAACTTCCTCCAGGCTGCTTTTGTTGTAATGAAATTAGTTTTAAACCATGGGTCCTTCTTTGGACTTAAGTACAAAACTGAATCTAACTCTGTACCAAAAAGAACATTTTCAAGCGAGGACTTAGTAACATAGATACCGATATCTGTTTCTTGAAGTACAGCATAACTATTACCTTTTCTTATGTCACTTATAACTTTATCTACAAACTCTTTGAAAGCTGAAACTTCTGTAACTTCTCTTTCTGCCTCTTCATGAAAGTGACAATTTGGATTACTGTAGTCCATCTCCACAGGACAAGTATCACCTTCATGGTCATATTTGGGGCATATAAAGCAGTAGTTTCTGAAGAAAAATTCTTTAAAAGTTTCCATTAACTTCTCCTTTAATTATCAAAAAACTCTTCAAACAAGCTCTCCAACTGATTCTGGAGAGCTTCCCATGTTTTGTACTCTACGCACCCGGGGTCTGTGAAATCCAATCCTACCTCACAGGTTGTCTCCTCGGGATCTATACGTGTTGCGGGGATACGTTCAAGGTTGGGGCAGTTCATACAGTACTTCTCGAAGAACAGATCGGATACTACCTCCTCGTCAAGACACTTGTAGATGTAATTCATATTAATTCCTCCTTTTTGGGTTTGAAAAAGCGGGGCTTTGGAAGCCCCCGCTTGAGTTGGTTAGTTATACTTGACCGAAGTAGTCTCGGAACCACTCTACTGCTTTGTCATTGTACAGAAACTGAGGGACTTCCTTGTTATTGTTAGCAGCTTTAGTCCACTTCCAAGTTCCATATTCATAAACTGTATCTTTCTCATAAGTCTTTGTTTTGATTCCATTCTTAATTGCAATTCTTCCTATGTTATTGCAGTTAGAATTGAACATATTGCCAATATCAGTCGCAGTGTACGAAGCTTCTGTTACACTAGGAAGAAGAGAAGGAAGTTCTTTCTCCAGAGCTGTTTGCAGGCAGATAACGGAGAATGTTTGTACTGACTCTTCTGGAAGTTTGACTAAATTAGACTCAAGAAAGCTACGCACAAAAGCAGCTCGTTCAATCTCAACTTTAGTGCGTTCAGCATTAACTTTCTGTTGTTCAATATCAAGCCTTTGTTTCTCTATGCGAAGCTGTTCCCAATCGTACTCAGTAGCTTGATAGGGTATAGGCTGCTGCTGAACTTGGGGCATAGTG
>NPIF01000495.1_pt1 | contig 17625 bp, 24 predicted proteins | sample 8637461 | NCBI WGS metagenome assembly NPIF01 (sample SAMN07420641, study PRJNA396082) | bioreactor metagenome | isolation source: sample BR12 brine-fed electro-methanogenic bioreactor BR | place: Japan: Kochi | collected 2016-12-09
GGCTACACACCTCTCAATCGATCACGATAGCGTCAATCGATCACTACCCGGACAGTCATTTGGTTGCACCCGGGGCACGCCACCTTCCATACCAGTCACTATATCCTGTGCCGTGCGGGCATGTACATACCCCTCCTCCTATTTTTTCCGAAAAGAAGAGCTATAAGCTGGAGATTCAGGCTCTTTCAGGAATCAATGGGAATGCCGGAAAAAAGGCGTGAGGATAGAAAATTTTTATATGATTTTATATTTTGTCGTCCTCTGGAGGAGACGCCTTCCGATATCTGTTGAGATCCTCTCCATCGTCTTTGGATCAAGGTATCCTGCTTCTGCTCCGCCCGCCTCCACCGAGACATCATCTGAGAACATCGTCCCGCCGAGATCGTCCCCCCCCGATGCAAGGGCGATCTGGGTGAGCTTGATCCCGAATTTCCCCCAGGGAACCTGGATATGATCGAAGTTATCAAGGAAGAGCCGTGAAACGGCGATCATCAGGAGATCTTCTCTCCCGGTTGCGCCTGCGGGAGCGAGTCCCCTTTCATAGAGGGAGGTGTTCTGGTGGAGATACGACAGGGGGACAAGCTCGGTGAAACCCCCGGTCTCGTCCTGAATATCCCTGAGTATGCCGAGGTGTGTCATCCGATCTCCGGGTGTTTCGGCAGATCCGTACATGATGGTTGATGTGCTTCTGATTCCGATCCCATGCGCCTCTTTGATGATCTCAATCCATGTTTCCGTATCCACTTTCGCCGGGCAGATCACCTTCCGGACATCATCGACCAGGATCTCAGCAGCAGTCCCCTGAAGGGTGCCAAGTCCTGCCTCCTTCAGCTTTTCAAGCGCCTCGCGGGTAGAAATTCCGCTTTTTCTGGCGATATAGGCGACCTCATCCGGGCTGGCTGTATGAATATCAATACCTGGAGCCTCATCGTGGACAGTTCTGATAATCTCTGCATAACTCTCCATCGTGTAATCCGGGTGAACCCCGGAGAGGAGGCATATCTCGGTGATATCCCGTGAGAGGGCGAGTTTTACTTTCTGACGGATGCGATCCGGGTCATCAAAGAATGCCTCAGGATCGCTCTTTTTTCGCCCGAATGCACAGAACCCACAGAGATTTTTACAGATATTGGTGATATGGATATTCTGGTTCCTGACATAGGTGACGGCATCGCCGACCTTCTCCTCCCTGAGTTCGTCTGCGGCGCAGCAGATGGAGAAGATCTCTCTTCCCGTTGCATTCAGCAGATGGAGCCCTTCGTCATGGGTGAGGCGGTGGCCGCCGAGGCAGTCTTCAATCAGTTGCTTCGTCTGAATCATGATTTTACCCTTTAGTTCTTCTCTCTCCGCCTTGAGGCGATCAATTCCTGAATAATAATAATCGCGATGATAAGGATTGCAAATTCAACAATATGGAGTGGGAGATAGCCAACCAGCGGAATGGAAAATACCGCCTTGCCGATGATCCATTCATCCTGAACAGGTTCAATTCTGCCGATACCAGGATGTGTCGTCACCTGATCGATCACCGGGTTGTTGTCCCCTTTTGTGATGATGCCGCCATGTGGATTCTGAAACGCAAGTTCGTTTTCTGCGACCTCTGCATCGATCCTGACCAGAGCACGGTGGATGATCGGGTGGATACTGTCATCGCCATTTGGCCTGAATATGATCACATCGCCCGGATGCCCAAATGAGCTATGCCCGGATGCCACGCCCTCTTCTGAGGTGATCAGAGATCCAAACCTGTCTGGTGCAACAACGAAGACGAGATCGCCGATCTGCATCTCGGGGAGCATACTCCCGGATTCTACAGCCACAACCGCAGGCCACGTTCCGGATGCCAGAAAGAGGATGAGTGCAACACCTCCGACAACACATGCAACCCAGAGGAGATCACGGGCAAGTGAAACCGCCGGATGATCGCTCTCTCTGAACCGGCTGATGAGGGACTTCTCCTCAGGTTCTGGTTTTTGGGCCCTCTTCGATAGAGTCATCTGTGTCTAGTGTATGTTCCGGCTCGTTCTTGATGCTTTCTTATTGGATGAGAAGAACCACTATTTCGATTATTTTCTATATGGGGAACTATTTTATCAGCTTCCTCAACAGACATGTACTGATACGTCTATGCCCTGTACAATTATTGTTGGTGGCTTTTTTGGCGATGAAGGGAAAGGCAAGATCGTTGCCCACATCGCACATCAGGATCACCCGACTATCATCTCCCGTGGTGGCGTCGGACCAAACGCCGGCCACACTGTTTTAGTAGGAGAGAAGGAATATGGTGTCCGGATGGTTCCATCCGGTTTCGTCTATGAACAAGCAGATCTCTGTATCGGGTCCGGTGTCCTTGTCGATCCAAGGGTTTTTATCCGCGAGGTGGAGATGCTCGGGGCATCCTGCAGAACCTATATTGATGGACGCTGCGGGGTCATTGAAGAGGAGCATATTACCCGCGACAGGGAGAGCGAGCATCTTTCAAAGAAGATCGGGAGCACCGGATCCGGGTGTGGTCCTGCAAATGCCGACCGCGTGCTCAGGATGTCGCGGCAGGCAAAAGACCTCCCGGAACTCGCTCCCTATATCGTCGATGTTGCAGAGAAGGTGAATGTCGCAATTAAGAACGGTGAAAACGTCATCCTTGAAGGCACCCAGGGTTTTGGGATCTCACTTTACTTTGGAACCTACCCGTATGTCACAAGCAAAGATACCTCTGCATCCCAGATTGCAGCGGACTGTGGCGTCGGGCCGACACAGATTGATGATGTTATTGTCGTCTTCAAGGCATTCCCGACACGGGTCGGCGAAGGACCCTTCTCAACCGAGATGAGCTTTGACAAATCCCATGAGATGGGGATTGTTGAGTATGGGACTGTCACCCACAGGGAGCGGCGGATCGGGAACTGGGATGGCCAGATGGCAAGATATTCTGCCATGATCAATGGCTGCACCCAGGTTGCGATCACCGGTATCGATCGGGTTGATCCCGCCTGTTTTGGAGTCACAGAGTACGATCAGCTTACAGAGACCGCAAAGGTTTTCATCCGGCAGGTAGAGGAAGATGTTGGAAGCCCAGTGACTATCATCTCAACCGGGCCGGAACTTTCACAAATTATAGATCTGAGGACGAAGCGATGAAACGATGGCTGATGGATATTCTCTGCTGCCCGGTCTGCAAAGGTGATATTCTCCTGACGGTTACAGAGGAGAATGAAGAAGAGATCATCGAAGGAAGCCTCAGGTGTGAAGCCTGCCACCTTGACTATCCGATACATGAGGGAATTCCAAACCTCCTCCCTCCTGAATCAGCTACAGATTAGGAGTCTTTGATCGAATGACTGTCGTTGATGTGCATCTGAACCGCCGGGGGGTCAATACCATCGAACTCTCCGCACGTGAGGCCCCGGTGGATGCAGGCAGCGACCTGTCCATTCGATTCAAAAACTATGGCTCTCCAACCCATGCCACCATACGGACACAGAACGGGCATGGCTTTACCGATTTCCTCCATGAAAACCTCTATGTTGATGGTGATATTGAGTACAGTATACCAATACGGGATTCTTCAGGGGATGGAATCTTTGATCTCGAATTCATCACCGGATATGGCGCCAGATCAACCCGGATGAAGGTCGTGGTGAGCAAGGCATGCCCGGTTTGTATTCCCGAGGAAGAAGAAGAGGTGATGAAAGAGGAGCAGGTAACAAGGAAGATGCCTCATATGCTTACCCTGATACCCTGTATCATTGCCTGCATCACCTATCTCGTCTGGCTCTCTTTCCGTGGTGCCACGCTTGCACCGGTTGATGCGTTCGTCACCGTCTTTATCGTACTCCTTCTCCTCATTGGAGTCGTCACTGCATGCCGCTCTCCGGAACCATCCTGGTAGCGGCCCTTCTTATTGACCGGTGTATCGGGGATCCGCATACCCCGTACCATCCGGTTGCCCTCCTTGGACGGTTTATCGGATGGTGGGGGCGGCCGTCCGAATACCGGCGAAGTTTCCACCGCATCGCCGGCTGCCTCTTCTGGCTCTTGACCGTCATCCTCTTCATGCTTCCGTTCCTTCTCTTTGATCAGCTGGTGAGGGGATATGAAATATGGTGGCTCTACCTGCTCGCAGCACCGTTTCTCCTGAAGAGTACCTTCGCATGGAGATCCCTCGAAGAACATGCGTTCTCGGTGGAAGAAGGGCTCAGGGCAGATCCCGATGCCGGGAGATCCGCCGTCTCGATGATGGTCTCCCGGAAGACTGCCACACTCACCGACGAGCAGGTCCGATCTGCTGCATATGAATCGGTCGCCGAGAACCTTGTCGATTCGATCATCGCCCCTCTCTTCTGGTTTGCAGTTCTCGGCCTCCCCGGAGCCGCAATGTACCGTGCAGCCAACACGATGGATGCGATGCTCGGGTACCGGGATGAGCGGGAGGCGCTTGGCTGGTTCTCTGCCCGTGCAGATGACGTGCTCTCTTATATCCCGGCACGGATCGCTGGTTGCCTCCTGATGGTATGGTTTGCGCTCCGGGGACGAGGGAGAGCAGCTCTCTCTATTCTCAGAAGGGATGCAAAGAAGAGGCCCGGTTTTAATGGCGGCATTCCGATGGCGCTCGTTGCGGGCGGCTGCGGGATTGTGTTTGATAAGCCGGATGGATACCGGATCGGGGACTCTCTCCATTCCCTTGAAGAGGGGGGAAGATGCGTGATCGCTGCTGTGCGGGGTGCGACTGTGATCTTTTCGCTCCTCCTGATCCTCCTGTCGCTCTCTTCTTTTCTTCTATCCGGTGATATTCTCCCCCTGATCCCTCTTATCTGACGGAATATAAAAAAATAGAGTGTATTTATCGGTGGAATATCTGTCTTCTCGCATTTGGATGAAAACCCCTTCTACCGCCATGCTATAATTTATCGGTTCAACTGATCCATATAAACCCATGATTCTTGAAGAGCTGAAGTTTGGAACAGAGCTTCTGAAACGGGGTTTTGCATCCATGCAGAAGGGGGGCGTCATCATGGATGTTGTCTCCGCTGAGCAGGCGGTGATCGCAGAGAATGCAGGTGCAGTTGCGGTGATGGCACTCGAACGGGTCCCTGCTGATATCAGGAAAGCCGGGGGTGTCTCCCGGATGGCAGATCCGACAAAGATCGTCGAGATAACAGAAGCCGTCTCGATCCCGGTGATGGCAAAGGTCAGGATCGGCCACTTTGTCGAGGCACAGGTGCTCCAGGAGCTTGGTGTCGATATGATCGATGAGTCCGAGGTGCTGACACCGGCAGATGAGGAGTTCCATGTGGACAAGAAGGCATTCTCGGTGCCGTTTGTCTGTGGTGCCCGGAACCTTGGCGAGGCGCTCAGGCGGATCAATGAAGGGGCTGCCATGATCCGGACAAAGGGAGAAGCAGGCACTGGAAACGTCGTCGAGGCGGTCCGTCACATGCGGGCGATCCAGTCTGAGATCCGGATGCTGAAAGGGATGGATGATCAGGAACGGGCAGGGTATGCCCGGAAGATCGAAGCCCCGTTCGAGCTGGTTCTGGATGTGGCAAACCGCGGACGGCTCCCTGTTGTAAACTTCTCGGCAGGCGGAATCGCAACCCCATCAGATGCAGCACTGATGATGCAGCTTGGTGCAGACGGTGTCTTTGTCGGCTCAGGGATCTTCAAATCAGAAAACCCTGAGAAGATGGCAAAAGCGATCGTCGAGACCGTCCATCATTTCAATGATCCAAAGGTGATCGCAGAGGTAAGCCGTGGACTCGGCGAGGCTATGCCGGGTATTGATGTCCATACCTTAACTCCGGATGAGAGGTTGCAGACACGTGGCTGGTAAGATCGGTGTCCTTGCCCTTCAGGGCGACGTATCTGAGCATGTAACTGCATTCGAAGATGCGCTTGGCCCGGATGGAGAGGTATCCCTCTTCCGGGATGCATCCGATATCAACCGGTTTGACGGGATCGCACTCCCCGGTGGTGAATCAACGACCATCATGCGGCTGATCCAGAAGGCGGGGATGTTCCGCCCCCTTCAGCAGTATGAGGGGGGGATCTTTGCCACCTGTGCCGGGATGGTGCTGCTTGCATCCGAGGTGCAGGATGACAGCCTCTTTGAACCGCTTGGTGTGATGGATATGACCGTGAAGCGGAATGCCTTTGGCCGCCAAAGGGAGTCGTTTGAGGCTGATATCGAATGTGCAGGTCTTGAAACACCCTTCCATGCGGTCTTCATCCGGGCGCCTGTTGTTACCCGTGTAGGGTATGGAACCGAGGTGCTTGCGTCCCTCCCGCAGGGGTACGTTGCAATCCGGCACGGCCTACACATGGCCTTTTCATTCCACCCCGAACTTGGTGGAGACCTGAGGTTCCACCGGCTCTTCCTTGAAAGGCTCGGCCTCTGAATTGTTCAGAGGAGTTCGAGCGCTTCTTTTCCAGTCATTCCGATGACGATGCCACGTTTTGTGGCGGGAATGTTTACTTCCTTCACCATCGCATCCAGGATCTCATCGATGGTGGCAATAGATGGTCCAGCAACCGGTTTCATCTTCGCTGCAGGGGTACCGAACCGCTCAAGTGCAGCGATATCAAAAGCGCCGCACCCGATCATCCCTTCTTCAGTTGTTATGAAGACGAGGTTCACCGAGCCAACGGGTATTGCGTATCCTTCTGCTGACTGGTTATTGAGTTGAATTGTCGTATGGATCAAATCTCTTCACTCGTGTTTAATCATCCAGTGTTCCGAAATAGGAGACGATCCGATCTGCTATCGTCTTTGCAGAGCTCATGGCGAGCGTATCGGATCGGACATCGCCCGGCAGGTATCCTCTTCCGATGATGTGGCCAAGGTATCCGAATTCATGGGTTGAGAGGAATGCCTCAAGGGTTTCAAGTGCCCGTGTACCGCCTTTATCGGCACAGATGGTGATTGCCACAGCTTTTCGCCCGGCAAGCTGCCGGTCATGATAGAGTGAGTATGTACGATCGATCAGGTTCTTCACCTGTCCCGAGACATCAAAGTAATAGGTGGGAGATCCGATCACAAGGAGGTCCGCGTGGATCATCTTCTCTGCGATCTCCGGCCAGTCATCGTTTTTAATCGTGCACCACTTCTCTTCCTTGCATTTCTCGCACCCGATACAGGGATGGATCTCTTTTCCTGCAAGGGTGATGTACTCAGTCGGTATCCCTTTCTCAGAGATATGGCTGAGCACCTCCTGAACAAGGATGGCGGTGTTTCCCCCCGCCCTCATACTCCCGGAAATCCCAAGAACCTTCATAGAGGTATCCTTTGTCTGGTATGACTAATACCTTGTGATCGCGGCTACAAGACCAATAGATACAAATGCCCGAGCCACTGCTTCTGTCGGATCATCCGGCCGTACAAAGAGATGGGATCTGCATCCGCAATCAGAAGATCCAAACCGTGGGATAAAATCACCCCCGATCGCCTCTGCCAGGGAACATTCGAACCGCGATGTGGTGGCTGCCGACACACTCGCAATAAGTGAGATTCCCCTGTCCTGAAGGAGATAATCGATATGCCAGTGCGGCTTCCGAATCTCCTGTGATAGTGTGAGATGGCGCTGTACCCGGATGAGGCCGCCCGGACCAAGCGCAGATCCCACATAGATGAGGTATCCTTTGGGCAGGATGATGTCGCCAAGTGCCCCCACCCGGATCGTTTTGCCATCAGACCTGAGGATCAGGGCATAGATCCCTTTATCCATAGTATGTTCTGAGGCTCTGCTGCGTGGCGAGGAGGTGCCTCTTAGCACCTTCTGGCACCGGCCGCTCATGCCCCGGATAGAGCCCTTCCACGTCAAGGGGTGCCAGCCTGTCGACTGAAGCCCTCAGTTCGGAGGCACTTCCGCCGGGGAAGTCTGTCCTTCCGAATGAGCCTCCTGGAAAGACGGTATCACCGGAGATGAGTGCGCGTTCTGCTTCATCATAGAGGCAGATACTTCCCCTTGTATGGCCCGGGGTATGGATTACAAGGAGATCGCCTATCCGGTCACCGTCAGCGAGTATCCGATCCGGTAGTACCATGGGGGGGCGTGCACCGAAATTAAATGAGAGGCTCTCTACTTCAGATCGAAGAGCGATTGCATCCTCTTCATGGATATAGACCTCTGCCCCGGTCATCGCCTGAATCTCTGCGAGATGCGCGGTATGGTCGAAATGGCCGTGCGTCAGAATGATTCTTTTAATCTGGTCGGAAAACCGCTCAAGCGCCATTGGAAAAACTCCGGCATCGATCAGCACCTCGCCGATGATATAGGAGTTCGCCTGCCAGCCGCTACCGGGAATCCACTGGATTGGCATGCAGGATAATAAGCTCTCCAGACAGATGGTTCTTATGCACTCACTCATCAGGCAGTGCCAATCCGGCCTGCCTTCAGGGCTGAACGATCTGGCAGCAACAGAAGGCATCCCTCCGGAAAAGATGGCAAAGTCCATTGCCTGCGGGCGTATGGTTGTTCCTGCCAACCAGCGGCGTGAGATCAGCCCTGCTGCTATTGGAGAAGGGTGCCGTGTCAAGGTGAATGTGAACATCGGCACCTCACAGGGGCGGTGTGATCAGGATCTTGAGATGAGGAAGGCTGAGGCAGCCCTCTCGGTAGGTGCCGATGCCCTGATGGATCTCTCGACAGCAGGGGATCTTACGGCGATCCGAAAGAAGATCCTCTCGCTGCCGGTGCCGGTTGGGACCGTTCCCATCTATGAGGCGATCAGGCGGGCGGGATCAGCTGCTGATCTCACCGCCGATATCCTCTTCTCGGTGATCAGGGATCAATGCCGGCAGGGCGTGGATTTCCTGACCCTCCATTGCGGGGTGAACAAGGATGCACTTGAAGCCCTCAGGATCGATCCCCGGATGCTTGGTGTCGTATCACGGGGCGGGGCATTCCATGTGGCATGGATGGTAACAACCGGTGAAGAGAACCCGCTCTACGCAGAGTATGACTACCTGCTTGAGATACTCAAAGAAGATGATGTCACGATCAGCCTGGGTGATGGGATGCGGCCAGGCGCCCTTGTCGACAGCGGCCGCCTTGCCAAGACGACCGAATACTTAACCCTCGGAAAGCTTGCCCGCGGTGCCCTTGATGCGGGTGTCCAGCGGATGATCGAGGGGCCCGGCCATATCCCGATCAACGAGGTCGCATGGAATGTGAAGGTGATCAAAGAGGTGACCGATCATGCACCCCTGTACCTCCTCGGCCCCCTCGTCACCGATATCGCGACCGGATATGATCATGTAGTAGGCGCAATCGGTGGTGCGATCGCCGCATCTTCCGGAGCAGACTTCCTCTGCATGGTCTCGCCCGCAGAGCACCTTGCGCTCCCCAATGTCGAAGAGATCATCGAGGGGACGCGGGTTGCCAGGATCGCCGCCCATGTCGGGGATATCACCCGGCGGGGGGGTGTGAGCGGGTCTCCCGAGGAGATTCGGATGGCTGTTGCACGGCGGGACCTCGACTGGGAGGCGCAGTATGCCGAGATGCTCTTCCCCGACTATGCCCGTTCGATCCATGACCGTGACTCCGAGCGTGAGACCTGCTCGATGTGTGGGGATCTCTGTGCTGTGAAGATGGTGCGGGATCTCCTGCAGAAAAGGGAATAAGTGGGTCTGGGGATTGCCTTATGCAACCCCGAGAATCCGCGCGGCAAGGTGTGCGGCGTTCTCGCCACCGTCGACTGCGACACAGGCGACGGGTACACCTTTTGGCATCTGAACGATCGAGAGAAGGGCATCGAGGCCACCCATCTGTTTCCCGGCGACCGGGACACCAATGACGGGTCTTTTGGTTTTTGAGGCGATAACGCCGGGAAGAGCGGCGGACATCCCGGCGATTCCGATGAAGACCTTTGCATCGCTTTCCCTGACATACTGAATAAGCAGTTCGGGGTCACGATGGGCAGATATTACCTTCTTCTCATAACTCAGGCCATATTCATCGAGTGTTGCGCAGACTTTGCGAACGATCGCTTCGTCTGATTGGGATCCTGCGATGACAGCTACGTCGACCATAGGCTTCACTATCTATTAAGAGGTTTATCTTCTTATAGTACGGACGATCAGGATGCAGAACGAAATACTCCTTATGATGCCCGGGCCGGTGCCTATGCCGGAACGGGTGAAAAATGCGATGAGCCGTCAGGCGATTAATCATCGCGGCGAAGAGTTTGGCGGGGTTTATGCAGACTGCGTCAGGGTGTTGAAACCCTTTTTCGGGACCAAAAACGAGATCTTTATCCTGAGCGGATCGGGGACCGCGGGTATGGAGGCGGCGATTGCCAATATTGGTGTCGGCAAAAAGATCGTCTCGCTGGTAAATGGCAAGTTCGGTGAGCGGCTTGCGGAGATTAGCGGCCGTTATGGGGAACTGACTGCAATCGAGTCGGAATGGGGGCACCCGCTTGGGCTGGATGCACTTGCAGAGGCGCTTGAGAACGGTGCCGAAGTCGTAACGATGGTCCATAACGAGACTTCAGCCGGTATCCTCAATCCCGCCGCAGAAGTTGGGAAGCTTGCCCGGAAGCACGATGCCCTCTTCATCATGGATGGGATCACCTCCATCGGCGGCGATCATGTGGCAGCAGATGAGTGGGGAGCAGATATTGCAATCGTCGGCTCACAGAAATGCCTTGCCGCCCCGGCAGGACTCTCTGCGGTATCGGTCTCGGAGCGGGCATGGGAGCGCCTCTCAGAGAAACGCCCATATTATCTTGATCTGAAGGCATACCGGAAGGCTGCATCGAAGAAGCCGATGGAGACCCCCTATACTCCGGCAGTTCCGCTCTTCTTTGCATTCCGTGAGGCATGCCTCATCGCAGAAGAGGAGGGTCTGGAAAACCGTATTGCGAGGCACCGGAGACTTGCGGATGCGGTGCGTGCCGCGGCAGCTGCCTGGGGGCTTGAACTGCTGCCGGTATCGGATGCACTCCACTCGCCATCCAACACGGCGACCGCGATTCTGTATCCGGATGGAATCAGCGACTCCGATCTCCGTTCCGGTGTGAAGAAGACCGGTATCCAGATCGCAGGCGGCCAGGATCGGTTGAAAGGAAAGATCTTCAGGATCGGAACGATGGGTGCAGTCGGCACCTATGAAGTGCTTGCAACACTGGCAGCGGTGCAGGGCACCCTTCAGAAACTTGGATATACCCCGGCGGCAGATGGTGTTTCAGCCGCCCTTGAGGTGCTGGTATGAAGATAGGGATCGCAGACACGACCTTCGCACGGGTGAATATGGGTGCAGCAGCAATCGATGAGCTCAAGCGCCATGCCACCGTCAGTATCGAGCGGTATACAGTGCCCGGGATTAAGGATCTCCCGGTTGCCTGCAAGAAGCTTATTGAAGAACGTGGCTGTGATCTCGTGATGGCACTCGGGATGCCGGGCGGGAAGGATAAGGATAAACTCTGCGCACATGAGGCATCGCAGGGCCTTCAGCTCGCCATGCTGATGACAAACAAGCATATCATCGAGGTCTTCGTCCATGAGGATGAGGCAGAAGATGATCGCGAGCTTGCGTGGCTCCTTGAACAGAGGACACGGGAGCATGCAGTAAATGCCGTCAAGCTGCTCTTCTACCCACGGGAGCTTGAACGGGATGCGGGCACCGGACAGCGGCAGGGATTTCCAGATGCTGGTCCCGCACGACAATAGGAGATGATGATTCTATGACAATTAAACTCGGATTTGTGGTTGCGGAGTTCAACCGTGACATTACCTACATGATGGAGATTGAGGCAGAAGAGCACGCAAAGTTCCTTGGAGCCGAGGTGATTGAGCGGTCATATGTTCCCGGAGCCTATGACATGCCGCTTGCCATCAAGAAGATGCTCAAAGACGGAAATGTCGATGCGGTTGTAACAATCGGCTGTGTGATCGAGGGTGCAACCGGCCATGACCAGATTGTGGTTCAGCATGCATCCCGGAAGATCATCGATCTCTCCCTTGAGTTCGAGAAACCGGTTGCCCTTGGCATCTCAGGACCCGGTATGACCCGGCTCGAGGCGCAGGAGCGGGTTGACTATGCCCGGAGAGCTGTTGAATCCGCAGTGAAGCTTGTCCAGCGATTGGCATGAGAAATCTTTCAAGGGCGATTGGTGCGATCACGCCGTCGGCGACGATGGCGATCGCCGATCGGGCAAAAGCGATGATACGGGATGGGATCGATGTGATCAGCCTCTCTATAGGAGAGCCTGATTTCCCGACACCTCAGCATATCACTGATGCGGCGATCGATGCCTTGCAGAGGGGAGAGACGCACTATGCCCCCTCACGCGGGATTCCCGAACTGCTGGAGGCGGTTGCTGAAAAATTCTCGACCGAGAATGCAATCCCCGCGTCACCGGCTGATTGTATCGTGACTGCCGGGGCAAAGGATGCGATCCGGCTCCTCTGCCAGGCGGTGCTGAACCCCGGTGATGAAGCCATCATCCTTGACCCTTCCTGGGTCTCGTATGAGCCCTGTATCCGGATGGCCGGGGGAAAAGCCGTCCACTATCCGCTTGACCCTGTTACCTTCCAGCCCGGGGAGTCGCTTGCGGAGGCGATCACCCCTGCAACCAGGATGATCATCGTGAATACGCCATCGAACCCGACGGGATCGATCCTGACACGTTCATCGCTTGGGATGATTGCGGATCTCTGTTCTGATCACGATCTCCTTGCACTTTCAGATGAGATCTATGAGAAGCTCGTCTATGATGGAGCAGAGCATATCTCGCTTGCCTCGATTCATGACATGGCAGAACGGACGGTCACGATAAACGGGTTCTCAAAGGCGTATGCGATGACCGGTTGGCGGCTTGGGTATGCGGCAGGCCCGTCGCAGGTGATCAATTACATGAACCGGATCCAGCAGCACTCGGTCTCCCATCCGACGACCTTTGTGATGTGGGGTGGTGTTGCTGCATTGAAGGGCGATCAGTCCTGTGTTGCAGAGATGCGGGATGAGTTTGCCAGACGCAGGAGTTTTGTCATCTCACGGCTCAGGCAGGCCGGGTTTGCATGTGCGCCAGCTGACGGCGCCTTCTATGCGTTTGCTAATGTCGGCGGCGATGACAGTGCTGTTGCCTCAGAATGGCTTGAGGAGAAGCATGTTGCCGTGACGCCGGGATCGGCGTTCTGTGCGCCTGGCTGGGTGCGGATGAGCTATGCGACATCGATGGAACGGCTGGAAGAGGCGCTGGATAGGGTGTGTGGGGAGTGAGAATTCTGTTCTTACCCTGCTCTTGATCTTACCGATACCATTATTTTTCCAATCTTCCGAAGAACCAGGATAGACAAATGCTCTCCTCCCACCCGGATGACCCGGCCACCCGCGAAAAGAAGCAGATCGCAGGGGTTGCAATCGCAAGCAACACCTTCCTTGTCATCCTGAAGCTTGCGATTGGTTTTCTCACCGGATCGGTTGCGATCATCTCCGATGCCGTACACTCGGCAACCGACATCATCGCCTCGTCAATAGCGTATTTTGCTGTCAGAAAATCTGCGCATCCAGCTGACGATCAGCATACCTTCGGGCATGGAAAATTCGAATCACTCTCGGGACTTATTGAGGCGACCCTTATCATCCTTGTTGCGTTCTTCCTCATCTATGAAGCCTCTACCGCTCTTATAAGGGGTGAGAGTTCGCTCGATCCCGATCTCCTCGGGTTCGGAATGGTGGCAGTCGGGGTGTCGGCGATCGCAAATACCCTGATCTCCCACAGGATGATGAAGATCGCCAAAAAGACCGATTCAATTGCACTTGAGAGTGATGCCTGGCATCTGAGGACCGATGTGTACACATCGGTCGGTGTCTTTGCCGGACTTATCCTGATACATTTCACCGGCATACTCCTGCTTGATGCAATAGTTGCGCTTTGCATTGCACTTGTCATCATAAGGACAGGAATCGGCCTTGTGAGGCGATCGCTTGCCGATCTCCTTGACACCCGCCTCCCGGAAGAGGAGGTGGAGCGGATCAGGGAGGTCCTGATCGCTCACTGCACTGATTATGTGAACTTCCATGGCCTGAGAACAAGGAGATCCGGCCCTGAGAGGTTCATCGAGTTCCATGTGATGTTTGAGAATGATGTCCTTCTCAGCACAGCCCATGATCTGGCCGACCACCTGGAGGCGGATCTGAAGACAGAGTTCCCGAGGTGCCATGTCACCGTCCATATGGAGCCCTGCCATGAGGCATGTGATGACACTGCGGTGTTGCTCTCTGCCCTGCACGAAGAGAGTGATTGTGATCTCCCCTATCGGCTCATCTTAACGCGCTTCTTTTCGATGCTAAGAATATTTTTTCCGTTCTCCCGGAGATAGGATGCTGCATCCATCATTTCCCTGACAAGATAGATGCCAAGCCCCCCAATCTTCCGTTCATCAATCCCACGGGTAGTATCAGGAGACGGCAGTGAGAGGGGATTGAAGGGGGTTCCTGAATCGGTAAATGTGATCGTGATGGAATCATCGTTTATGGAGAGTGCGATCTCGACCTCTCCACTCCCTTCTCCATAGGCATAGGAAGCAATGTTTGTGAAGATCTCATCTGCTGCAAGCTGAATATCAAAGGACTCCTCCTCAAGATTTCCCGCCTCCTTCAGTAATCCCTCCAGAAATAAAGCCAACTCCGGGAGATTCTGTATCTCGGCCATGAATATCCTGCTTGCGAACATCGGTATATCCAATCTATTCTATCCAGAAGAAAATAGCCCTTCCCTCTCTGAGCGAGAATGGATCTGTCCTGATTGTGATACTCATCATGACCGCGACATTAACGCGGCGATCAACATCAAGACGTTCGCCCTGCAAGTACAGAACCTTGTCGGGGTATCAGGTGCGGAACGCGCCGTTGTGCCTGTGGACTCGCCTCAATAGAGGGAGGATGAAGCAGGAAGCCCGGCCCTTCAGGGCGGGGTAGTTCACTGATGCAGATCTCACAGGTGATCTCTCGGATGAGCTTACGGTAGTCGAACGTCCGGGGCAGGATTCGACGGGGTTTTCATGATGATAAGGATTAAGTGCAAATGTAACATATGTTTTACATTCTCAGGCACCTGGATCTGGTGCCGGTGGTGAACAGATAATGGCATCAAAAATCATAACAGCACTCTTCAGGCCTGAAGAGTTCTTTGGGGAGCTTTCAAAAGAGGAGGCGGCATTTGCAGTGCCATTTGGAATAGTCTTTATCTATAGTATCCTCTCGGCCGTTGCCGGGTACCAGATGGCCGCACTTATGGCCCCGATGTACGATGTTGCCCTTGAAGGGTATGGCGGCGTCATTGCGATATTTGGAGCGATCGGTGGCTTCTTTGGAGGTATCATAGTCTGGATTGTTGCAGCGGTTCTCTTCTATCTGATAAGCATGGCCTTCCGTGGTGAAGGTTCGATGAAGAAGGTGCTTGAAGCAGTCGGATATGGGATGGCGCCGCTGATTGCGGCCGCCGGAATCGGGATTGCATATCTTGCGATGGTCGCCGATCAGGTGGTTGCCCCGGTTATCCGTGATATCATGGATCCGGCTGCAGCTGAGGAGGCGGTTGAGGCATTCATGAACCAGCCTGTGATGGCGGATTTCACCCTTCTCCAGACATTCCTCTCCGTTGTCTTCATGATCTGGGCTGCAAACATCTGGTACTATGGGATCCGACATGCACGAAAGCTTACAGCACGGGATGCAGGGATCACAGTTATTATTCCGGTAGCCCTCTATCTGATTGTAGTTCTCGCATCATATGGGGTATTCTGATGAGAGGAAGATTGATTCTGCTCGCTATTGCCTTCATGCTTGTATATGGTATTGTCGGATCAGGTGCAGCATCGCAGATAGGGGTGATGGATGTGACCCTTGATCCTGAGGTTTTTTTCCCCTCTGACACCGGGACAGTGACGGTCGTCATTAAAAATACGGGTGCCAGCCCTGTTGAACTGTCAAGAATCAACCTTGCAGGAACGACCAATATCGATGTGATCGAAACTCCTCACTACAGTGGTGTTGGAACCCTCGGTGCAGGTGACAGTCTGACAACAAGCTTCACCATACGGGCACGAAATAATGAAGGAATATATTACCCCCGCTTTTCGGTGAATTTTGTTCCCTCCGGAGGTATAATCTTTCCCATTCCACTCAAGGTAGACAAGACGTCAATCGAAGCCGGAATTACAACCCGTCCTGATATCTTCATGGAGGGAAAGAAAGATGTGGTTGTTGTCTCTGTTGGAAATCCACGTGAGAATACACTCTCTGGTGTCACGATCACCCCGCAGACCGGAATAGCTGATGTGGTCCCGACAAATATATTCATAGGAAGCCTTGAATCCGGTGAGAGCAAGGATGTGGAGTTCTCGGTAACCCCAACCGGTGAAGGGGAGATCACCTTCAATGTCGAATACCGAAACGGCCAGAACCGGCATACCATACCTCTCACCATCCCGATTGTACCGGGCACTGCCAAGAGGGTGGCTGAGCCGATCGTCTCGAATGTGGTGGTCTCATCAATTGCCGGTGGGTACCGGATCACCGGTGATGTCTCGAATGCAGGGCTTGAAACCGCCCGATCTGTCGTGATGACAACAAAGGAGCCCGCAGAGCCGATCGATCCCTTCCGGGTCTATGTTGTCGGAGCACTTGATGCTGATGACTTCTCCTCGTTCGAGGTGACATTCACTGCAAAAGATGCCGAGACAGTACCTCTTGTCACCAGGTACCGGGATGATGATGGGAATCTCTACGAGGAGATTACCCAGGTGGCGATTCGATCAGGTCCGATGCCGACTGCGGAACAGGATGGCATATCCCCGATGGTGATTGGGATCATCGGGCTTTCAGTTGTAATCGTCGCCGGAGCACTCCTCTACTCGCGTAAGAAGCGATGATTGAAACGATCCGGTTCCGGGATGTCTCGAAAATATACTCCCTGAAGAGCGGAGATGTCACTGCTCTTGATCATGTGAGCCTCTCGATCGAGGAGGGAGAGTTCATCGCGATCATGGACTCCTCAGGCTCAGGAAAATCCACTCTTTTGAATATGATGGGGTGCCTTGACACCCCGACATATGGCGAGGTCTTCATAAACGGCCAGAACATCGGCGAGTTGAGTGATGATGATCTGACGATCCTGCGCCGCCGGCATCTCGTCTCATCTTCCAGCAGTTCATTTTTATTCCGCTTCTCCCGGCAATCGAGAACGTCAGACTCCCACTCATCCTTAATGGCGGCGCAGATGTCTGCACAGATCGGTGCATGAACATCCTCTGTGATGGAGCGGTACCGCGAGATAGGGGTGCTCCGCTCAATCGGATGCCTCAGGCGGGAGATTCGGCGTATGTTCTTTTATGAATCGCTCCTGCTTGGGATCGCCGGTTCCCTTGTCGGCGGCCTTCTCTCTGTTGCAAGGGGGTATGTCGCTCTCCTGATTATGCTTGAGAATACGAGCTATCTCCTTGCCCCATCAAGCTTCATCTATATCCCCCTCGGCATACTCTTCGGGGTGGGAACATCAGTCCTCTCGGGGCTGTACCCGGCATGGAAGGCATCGGAAGCAAATCCGATTGAGGCGCTTCGGCATGAATAATCTCTTCCGGAAGTTGGATTGGAAAGAATTATCCCTTATCTTTGAGAATGT
>NPIF01000875.1_pt1 | contig 17563 bp, 13 predicted proteins | sample 8637461 | NCBI WGS metagenome assembly NPIF01 (sample SAMN07420641, study PRJNA396082) | bioreactor metagenome | isolation source: sample BR12 brine-fed electro-methanogenic bioreactor BR | place: Japan: Kochi | collected 2016-12-09
GCGCTCAGCGGGTCTTCGTTCTTAAGCGTCCAGCGGCTCTTTCGGAGGACGGGTTTATTGCCCGGCGAAGTCGGAACTGGCCTTTGCGAAGCAAAGACTGGCCAGGCGGAGCCTAACTGGCCTGCGCCAGCAGACTGGCTTTTCTATTTCTCGCCTTATCGTGAGCGCAGCGAACGTCTCTAATGATCTTTCTCGATTGATCTTAGCAAAGAACGGTTCTTGATCCTGTCAGCAAGAATACCTTTGATTTCTCCCCTTTTCCAGTTTTTCCGTCAGTTCTTACGAAAGCAAAACTTTCGTTTCTCCTTTAGGAGAAAGAATGTTTTTATGTTTTGTTTTGTCTTGTTTTGTTTTGTTTATATATAATGTGCGGGTGCGTGGTTCGCGCGAAAGTTGCGCATGGTCTGCGCATGACTTGCGCGTAGAATCGTCGCAGTGTTGTATATGTAATGACTGCTATCCCCTTTCGGAAGGGACTTGTGTGTAATCAGGATAGTGCACCGAAAGTGCGCATGGATTGCACATAAGTTGCGTACGACTTGCGCGTTGATTTTCTCGCATTAGGAAGTCTTCTCTCGCATCGATAAATGGCTAAAAACCTTTATTAAAGAGCTTAATAGACACTTTACTGTTCAAGCGTAATTCTTGATTTCTTTTTTTCAGACTCGAGATTCGAAGCAATAAACTCTTTCAATTCATGGAAAAAGAAGTCTTCTCAGCTCAAAACTCTTAAGAAAAAGCGGGTCGCAACAAATGCAAAAAGCAAAGGAGAATGATCTCAAACTATCCCAGTTCATTCCTTGTGTACCCACATGACTTGAAACCACGTCAGTTAAACAAAGCCTTCCAGATAAGGAGATATAAGCGTCGGAAAAAATGAAACGCGATTGCCAAAAAGCAAATCTACACAAAAAGTGTGATTATGAAACTTGGAATAGTCAACTTATAGGAGAAAGGTGGTGAAAGTATGTCGGTCAAACTCTCATTTGAAGAGAAGTGCAAAAATATCCGCTCTGCAGTACATACCTGTGCTGTCATTGTAGCAGGTGCATGTGCGGTATTTCTAACAGTCAAAGCTACCGCAACAACGAGCAGAGAGATGGATAACGGAAACACAGTAATCGCGAAGAAGATCACGGACAAGATTTTTAGTATGTAAAAAGTTCAGTATTGCAAGAATATGGCTTTAAACATATGCTCCTGGACAATCCTATGATAGTTCTCAACTCATGGAAGGGACAATACCTACTTTACTTCTTACTCAAAATAGTCCGAATTGAATGGAGGTCTTTCTACCAGGATCTATTACTCATGGGGGCTAAATGTGGATAATACTTGTGTATGATGTGAACGAGAAGAGAGTAGCAAAAGTGCTGAAGTATCTCCGCCGTTACTTGAACTGGATCCAGAATTCCGTCTTTGAGGGGGAACTGACTTTCGCAGAGCTCAAGAAACTGAAGTCAGGACTGAAAAGGCTCATGAACACGCAGGAGGATTCGGTGATTATATTCAGCTCGAGCCTTTCGAACGAATATAAGAAAGAGATTATTGGCCTTGATAAGGCCAAAGAAACGCAAATCCTCTGAGAAGAGCTAGTATGGTTTTTGGATATCTAGAAAGTAACTGATATAATTCGTTCATAATCAATTCAATTTCCATTCTGACTTCAGCTTTTCCAGGGGATTGCACTTTGAGGGAAGACAGGGGGAGACCATCATTAACACGATCATCTGTACAGTCGGAGCAAGCTTGAGAAAATTGTGCAACATGGCTTCGAATGAAATTGCTGAGCGTCTGTTTCACTTGAATGATCCGGTCGGGAATCGCGACTTTGGAGCTGAGATTAACTCTCTTGCGTCTATTCTTTCTAAGTCTGTCTTGTCTTCGAGAGACTACTTATACTTCTTGACCTCGGATACCGAAGAAGGCAAGAAGATCGGCAGCGCTCTCAAACTGTTCTTTGAACGCTCGGAAGATATGGGGTTCAGGAATATCTTCGTGAATGCAGTATCTGATCTTGATGACTCAAGACCAGACGATTTCCAGAACAAAGGCTTACGTAATCTGGTGAAGATCATTGCCGAGATATACAAACATCACATGGATAATCTACTTATCAACGCAACAGGAGGATACAAGGCTCAGATTGCTCTCTCTCTGGCTTTCGGGATGGGGGTGAAAATCCCTGTTTATTACCGGTTCGAAACATTTGACGGCGTGATAAAGCTGCCTCCAATGCCACTGTCTCTGGATGTCGAGCTTTGGCTCGAGAACAAAGGCCTTCTTGACACTCTGGAAATGAACTCAGTGATAAATGAAAAGGATCTGGAAAAAGAGTACGACTACAGGATCAACTTCAGCTCGCTTCCTGCAGAAATCAAGCTTCTTATAGACCGTGAGCAGGATTCGGTAGGCCATATGCTTTCGTTGAGTCCTATGGGCGAGGTTTTTGTCCAAGCCTGCAGACTCAGTCTTGGAAAGCTGGATGTTGAAGCAAGTCTTAAGGATAGCACTGTACCGATAGAGAACAGACTAAAGAAAAGCTCCAAAGAAGCTCATTCAAACAAGATGATTTCGGACAATCAGTCCTTCATAGATAAGCTGCTATCCATTCCATTCATTGAAGAAGTGTCGGTGAGGGGCTCGAGCCAAAGATTCGACAGAAATGAATTCGTCTGCAAGCAGTTCGGGGAGATCATTAAGGCAAGATACAGCACAAGAGGCGGAACACTTTACATGGAAATACGAACGACAGCTAGGAACCCATATGAACTCGAAAAAGCCGTTGAAGAGATAGAGAGATTATTGAAATAGAAGGGAGGGAAGAAGTTGCAGAAATCAACTTTCGTTTGCAAGACTGTAACCCCTATGCTTTCAAGAAGCATGTATTCGAAAACAGGCAATTCCTGGCGATTTGAGCTTCGACCTCAGAGCATAAAGGGAGTAATGCGGTTCTGGTTCAGGGCACTGGTTCCTTGTGTTATAGATCCCAATTGGCTGGATGGTTCGAAGAAGCCTTTTGCAGCTCTTCATTATCTGGAAGGAATGATGTTCGGATCGCAAGAAAAAAAGTCCCCATTCTCGCTAACTGTTTCATACGGTGACAACATTGAAAAATCGGTCAACACTTTGGTCGAATCAAGTGACAGGTTTTTTCGCAATGCATTGTTTGGAACTTATGAGCTGAGAGGAGACAATCCTTCTTTTTCCTACATGATGCCAGATCAAAGTTTCACAATTAGAATCCGGTATACGAGTTCTATATTGCCAATTCAAAAGACTGTTGCCGATTCTCTTATGAGTCTAATAAGCAACTACTCAGGCTTTGGAGCAAAGGCAAGAGACGGATTTGGGAGTTTCTCGATCTCCACGGCAAAGGGAGTAGAAGAAGATTCTGTTGGCAAACAGTACTCGAGCTCGAAATCACTACTAATGAAGATGATCAGAGAACTAGATCCTGACGAAAAGAAGTTCCGATTTGTTAATGAAGAACCAAATTTGAGACCTTACGACTTTCCTACATTGGCCAGATCTAGAGAAATGAATGTCCTGACCAAATCACGTAGCTGGAAGGACATTATAGGAGCACTTACTGGGCAGAGAACTAAGGACGGAGATCCAATATCAAAGTATTCAAGATTGAAGCTTGGTGAACTCAGAAAGTACGGTCAGCCGGGAGACAATCTTGAACCTTTGAGGGCTGCTTACTTCGAAAGGACTGCACCTTCAAGAGAATTTGTCATGCGTACAAGCATTATGGGGTTACCTATTATATATCAAAGATTCGGGGAATACCCTGGAACAACCGGAAGGGGGACGGCCACTATTTCGAACAGCGACAATGGTTCGGGTAGAAAAGCATCTCCGATATTCATATCTGTACACAAAGCATTAAACAACTCTTACTTTGCCAGAATTCTGCTCATGGCAAGCAAGATATCACCAGAAAGAGACAGCAACGACAGACCGGTAATTTACGCGAGAGTTAACAATAGAAGCTATCCAATACTTGGAAATGAGAATTTTGAAGAACTGTGGAATCTTCTAGAGGGGGTTATCGAATGAACTGGGAAAAGAAGATAATTGCTCTTATGCACGATCCCCTTTTCAAGGCAATGGACATAAGAGGTCATGAAAGCAGCGCTGCTGAGACTCTTAAAGTTTTAGGGATTTCTCCTGATAAGGTCAAAGAAGAAGACTGGATTGCAAGTGCAATGGACAGACTTGCAATTCCCTGGGAAAAGAGCAATCAAGTTAGAGTCTCGTTGGAAGATACCGGCGGGTTTGTTCATTCTCTCTCGAGTAGCAAACTCGATGTTATGAAACATCTACCGAATTTGGATAGCACCAAAGCTCAGTTCATGGCTAATCTCAGAGTGATTTCAGAAGGAAACAAGAAAGAGAACCTGTTCCATGCCTTATGGTGGCAGCTACCCGATATGATGGAAGGATCGGCGTTTCTTCCTGCCGATACGAGAATCCCCAATCACTCGATCGTTGATCACCTTGATTCAACGTCTTCCCTAGCAGGGACTATTGAAAACGGGAAGATCAAGGCAAGTTTGATCAGCGTATCTGTGGGGCCAGTTCAGAGTTTCATCGCTGCAGCGAGAAAGACCATGGATCTCTGGAGCGGAAGCTATCTCTTGTCGTTAATAACCTACAAAGGAATAGAGTATATAGGACAGAACTACGGTTTCGACTGCGTTATATTTCCATCGCTCAGAAACATAGCTTTCGTGGAAAAGTCTCTGTCAGAATGGGGAGTGAAGTTCACGGTTGATTCTCAAGTTCCCAAACCTTCAACTAGAGTAGCTTCCTTACCAAACAGATTTGTTGCAATAGTTCCAACAAGTGAAGTAAAAGAAACTCTGAAAAACGTTGAGAAAGCTATAAAGGATGGCTGGAAAGAAATATTCAGTGACGCGTTGAAGGCAGGCAAACCTCTTGACGAGACTAATTTGCAGATGCAGCTGGATACTTTCCCCGAGGTTTTCACAACAAGCCAGGAGCTTATTGAAATCGAAAACGCAAAGGAGATTATCAACAATCTATATAATGATTCGGGAATAGAAGATGAAATCGATAATCTGAATACCTTGTCTACCCAGCACGGCGCTCACAAACCAAATGCCGGTGCGCTTTACTCATACTCGTACAGACTTTTGAGAAGCCGCGCGGATGCAAGAAAAACGTTGAGAACATTCAGCCGTTTTACCGATAACTCTTCTGTCAATGGCAAGACTCTTCAAGGCGATCAGTTCAACGGAGATATGAAGGCGATCTTCAAACTAAAAGATGGAGAAAAGACAGACCACTTGAACGCAGTCAATGCTGTAAAACGCCTCTATGCGTCAGAGAAAAATGAGGAATTCCCGTCTGTCGATGTATTCGCCGGCAAGAATGAACAGAAGTTCATCGATTTTGCTGGCAACAAGCCAGAGAGCTATAAAAACAGCTATTACGCGATTCTCCTTATGGACGGAGACAGAATGGGCAAATGGATTGGTGGAGAATATGCACCTCAGATCTCTGAAGTAATAGCTGAACCTTTACGAACGGCCATAGTCTCTAGCGATCTTCCAACAAGAATTAAAGACTATATTCTCAAGAGGAAGACTGTGCAACCGGCCTATCACAGAACGGTATCCAGAACCCTGAATGTCTTCTCCTCACTCGTGCAGCTGGCTGTTGAAAAGCACGGGGGAGAGCTTGTATATTCCGGCGGAGACGATGTTCTTGCCTTCCTGCCAGCGGTATCTGTTCTCGAGTGTGCAGACGAGATAAGAAGGATGTACTCTGGAACAGGAGATGTTGAGCTTGATTCTTCCGCAGGAAAACTTCAGTTCAAAGATGAAATGCTCTGGATAAACGGCAAACCCCACTCTCCTATGATGGGATTGAAAGCCACAATGAGCGCAGGCATAGCAGTCGTTAACAAGAAATTCCCCTTGAGCCAAGCTCTAAGGATCGCCCGTGAATCTGAGCACATTGCAAAGGATGGTCTTGGACGAGATAGCTTTGTTGTGTCGATTGTAAGGCGTTCAGGTCAGATCACTCGAAACGGAGCTAAGTGGTCAACCAAAGATGGAAGCTTTAACACAATTAAGAGCCTGCAAGAAATGATCAAGAAAATGGACTCATCTGGTTTTGGTTCTAGAAGTCTCAGAAAGCTCTACGGCGATGACCTGATTCTATCTGATGACGAATACGTGGACAAGTATGTTCCGTACGTGCTAAAGAAAGCGGGATCGAGAAAAGAAGATGACGGGTCTTTTGAAAGAATGCTTAAAAACTACTTCCGGAAAATGATTGACCTGGAAAAAGGAATTGAAGCAATTACCGAGGAAAATAGTGATCTCTTTGAGGCGCGTAAAAGGGTGGTTGATCTGCTCCTTGTTCAAGACTTTCTTCTGAGAGGTGATGGCAAATGAAGCTCAATGCAGTCTATTTTACTCCGGAAGATTGGATTTGTTTCAGAGAAAGCACCGTCTTTCAATCTGGAGGCAATGCTAAGACAGGACTTCCAAAGATTGAGACCTTCCTTGGAGCTATCAAAACAGCTCTGATAAAGAAGGCCGGAGAGAATCCTTTGAATCTCTCTTCAGAACTCAAAGAGATTGTTGGGGATAGCGAAAACCCAGGTTCGTTAAGAATCTGGGGACCGTTTATATTCAATCAGGAGAACTCCGAAATTAGACATTACTTTCCTTCTCCAAATGGGATTTATCAAGTAGAAGAGGGCGGCGAATTCAAACTGATGATGCCACATTGCTGCGTTGAAACGGAGATCGATGGAAAAACCCTGAAGCTTCCCTGGATCCCGTCGTCAGTCGAAGGCATTGAAACGTTCGACGGCAGCTTGATAGAAATGAACGAAGTTTCGAACTTGCAGAGAAAGCTTCCATTCTCGATTCTTCAAAGCAAAGAGATTTCTCAGAAGCTTTATCAGGTAGAAAGCAAAGTTGGCATTGCACTGGAAAGAGAAAGAAAGAATGCTGAAGAGAGCATGCTCTATACTCTCTCTTACTATAGATTCAAACCGGGTGCAGGCTTCTTTGTCTTTGCGGATGAATACACAGTGAAGACAATTTCCGGGTTATCAAATATATTCATAGGAGGAAAGACCAGGGCGGTGGAGGTAGATGTGAACACCATCGAGACTGAAATCTTCAATGTTTCTCAGAGTTCAAAAACCGCACTATGTCTCGTTACCCCATCAGTCTTTTCAAATGGGTCTCTTCCTTCTGACATGAAAATTGCCGGCTGCGACATAAAGTCAGCGAACATTCAGAGAAAGATCGCTGTAAGCGGTTGGGATCTTGCAAAGAGTCAACCTAAGCCAATAAAGCATTATGTCGCACCTGGAACAGTCTATTATCTTGAAGGAACACTTGATGACATGCAATGCATTAGCAGCGAATCGCAAGATTTTGGCTATGGTAAATACTTTACGGTAGATTGGGATTATATAGGGAGGGATTGAAGTTGAAAGCTTTCTATTTGTATGCAGAATCTCAGATTCATGCTGGAACAGGTGCGGATGTTGGAATTGTAGATCTTCCGATACAAAGGGAGAGAACAACCGGATTTCCCGTCATTCAAGGAATAAAAGGAGCACTAAGAGCTTCTGGACTGATCAATGATGATACCGTCTTTGGAAGCAAGCCTTCAAAAGGTGGAGAAGAGAACACAGATGCAGGAAAGATCTCGTTTTCGGAGGCTAAGATCCTTCTCTTTCCTGTAAGATCTGCCGAAAAGATGTTTGTTTGGGTTACCTGCCCCATGGTACTGAGAAGATTCGCAAGATCAACAGGCAAGGAGCTGGAGATTCCAGATGTTCCAAATGACAAAGTAATTCTAGCAGATCAGAATTTCAATGAAAAGTCTTTGACGTTGGAAGAGCTCGAGCTTCAGTTTGACAAGAATGCTAAAGTAGCTTCCATGGCCACGCTTCTTTCTAGTTGTGCACCCGATAGTTATATGGCAACTAAATTGAAGAGGGATCTTGTATTAGTGAGTGATGATTTATTCGCCAAGATAGTTAAGACAATGACTGAAGTCCAACCAAGAATAAGAATCGATGAGAAAACGGGAATCGTCGTGAGCGGAGCACTTTGGTATGAGGAGTATCTACCCCAAGATTCAGTTCTGTACTTCACCGCAAGAGAGACTGTCTATTCAAAGGGCAGTGAGTCGAAGCTCTCAGAACTCAACGGAAAAACCATGACAATTGGCGGAAAAGAGACTACTGGAAAGGGTTTCGTCTTCGTCAAGGAAGTGGTATGATGCCTTCCCTAAACGACTGGGCAAAGCAGCGAGTCACTTCTATTCTAGACAAAAGCGAAAAGGTTCAGAAAAGCTACAAAAGCGAGATCAAAGGTCTCGGCAGTATGCTTCTTCAGAATGGCCTGTACGGAACGATCGCCTATTACAAAGTCAGGGAAAAGGATTCCAGTAAGGAAATCCTGGCTGATTTAAGAATCCTGCTTTCAGAAAGAATGGAAATAGCTGATGTCACAAAGATGAATCCGGTTAATGATCTTGATTACATCAAGGCTCAGACGATTGTTCTTGAAGCCGTGAAGTGGCTGAGACGATATGCCGACATCCTAATAGAAGGTGAAGACAATGGTTGATCCTAAAACCATTGCCAATAGAACTATTAAGAACTCGTCACTAAATTACGACAAGCTTTTTCAGATAAGCAAACACAGTATGACTGATACCTCTCAACTGTCGGCACTGCTTCAAATTCTCATGAATAGGTTTTCATATTGTGATCGCGACTCGGTGAAGAGCCTTCTGGATAGAAGGGACAGGATTGTAACATCGTTCCGGAAAGTATTTGATCGAGAACTCCAAACGAAGAAGTATCTTATGGTCGGATCCGGTTGTCCCTCGATATTTGATAACGGATTCACTCTTATGAGAAACTACGGAGTTCCCTATATTCCAGCAAGCGCATTTAAAGGGGCTTTCTCCCACTATGTGGCTCAAGAGCTTGACGAAAACAACCCTTTGAGGAAGCATTTCAGGTTTCTTTTTGGAACTGGCGAAGGCGATGACAATATCAAGGGAGCTCTAGTTTTTATGGACGTAATTCCAAAGACCTACAGTTTGGGCATTGACATCGTAAACAACCACTTCCAACCCTATTATAGTGATGAGAAGAACGAAAAGCCTCCGAACGACTACTATGACCCTGTTCCAGTACAGTACCTGGTAATTGCAAGCGGGAGCATCTTCCGGTTTTCTGTACTGGAAAAGGAGAGAATGGAAGATAGTCTAAGAAAAGAGGTCTCGAAAGAACTGATCAATTTCCTCGGTGACTTCGGTCTTGGCGCTAAGACGTCTTACGGGTACGGGCTTTTCAAACCAGTTAAAAAGGATTGACAGCGGCTTTTGCCGCTGTCTTTCTTTGTCCAGAAGCTGCCGAATGATCCGTATGTTATTTTCGAATCACTTATGATTGTTCCCATTTCTTCTGCTTGAGATAATACTCGGAAAACCAAGTAAGCCATAAAAGAAAGTCTAATCCTTTCGAAATGAATTTATATGTTCCAGAATTATCCTGTGGCAATCAACTCTGAGAAGAAACAATCATTCCACCTCCAAAAAAGTGTGATTATACACTTTGGGGTAGGCCACTGCTAATTCGTATCTCTATTTCCCTGCAAATCCTTCTGGAACGCTTGTCTATGCTTTTTACTCGATTTCATTTTCTGCTTTCAAAGAACTGCTCCACCCCCCCCGCATGAAAATACTGGAGGTGATTACTTGAATGAACTCAAACCAATGAAAACACTGTTGAGTTCAAGAGTAAGACACGCTACTACTCTCGGGGCGAAGACCGTCGTCCTGAAAAATGCGAACAGAGAAATGCTCAAGTGTATTTCTGAAGGTGAATTCAAAACCATCTCGAATGACATGAATCTGGATTTCGAATGGTATCAGACCATTAAGTCGCTCAAGGGGCTTCTTTCAGTTGCAGATCATTTTGACGACTCTCCGGTTGTAATCACCGAATGGCTATACGTTGTAATAAAGAAGTTCGCCCCATTGTTCGAAAGTTACTTCGGAAAAGTGATCGCCGTTGATTGTGGAGAGAGAGTTTCATTCGACACTGGGGAAAATATCTCAGATGAACTTAGGCCTCTCTTCGATATCGACGGACAGTTTATCACTGTCAAAGATTTTCCAGAGACCGAAACGATTCCTCTGTTCGAAAGAATTACACCTATCGAAGTCAACACGCTTGATCAGCTTCTCAATCACACAGCGGGTAAAGAATGCACGGGCATCCGTCTCGACAAGAATCTGGAATCATTCTTGACCGAATCGGGAATATCACTCGTTAGCAATAGCTCGAATCAAGAAGTAATTATTGTTAGTTCTCCAGCCGAAAGTGTACTGAGTGAAGTGGATAGAGAAGTCTCTACGCTTCGGGCTATCGGCAGAGAAGTGGAAGTAATAGACTTCACAGGATACTGTCCCGGCGAAGAAGCGAGAAGCATAGACCTCAAGAATGAACTGAAGGAGCATTTCGGATTCGATTCATTCAAAGAGTATGAAGTCTATGGAAAAAATGGCAATTATCTTGTCAGCCAGGAAGAGTTGATCAGATATCTGATCGATCAGAACTACAGGCAAGACCCCTCCGATCTCTTCTTCGTAGCTTCGACCGGGTCTGGAAAGTCCCTTATCTATCAGCTTACTGCGAAGATCCTGAAGAGAGATCTGGATAGACTCACGGTAGTTATCACTCCTCTGAAGGCTCTAATGGAAGACCAGGTCAATGGGCTTATCGAGAGATACTTTGAGAACGGAGCTGCCTTTTTGAATTCAGACTTGAGTTTTGACGAGAAAAGTGAACTCACTCAGAGAATAAAAAGGGGAGAGATCACTATTCTTTATGTTTCTCCCGAAACCTTCGTGGGAAATTCTCTATCTTCAATTATCGGCGAAAGGTCTATCGGTCTTCTCGTAGTAGATGAGGCCCATCTCGTTACAACGTGGGGTAAGACTTTCAGGGTAGATTACGGATACCTGGGAGAAGATCTTCGATTCCTTAGATCTAGGCTCAGCTTTCCGGTAATGGCCACTACCGCCACGGCGATCTCCGGAGGCGAATTGAATACAATCTCAGAGATAAGCAAGCTTCTCTGTCTGAAAAATCCCAAGACTGTTATGACAAATGTTCGAAGGGACAATATCAGTTTCGAGATCGGCAGTTTCGAGCTTAATCAACATTCGAAAGACTGCAGAACGTCACAGAAGCTATCTGACAGTATAGACTATGCTATCGACCTTGTTGAGTCGGGAAAGAAGAGCATCATCTACTGCCCGTTTGTCGGTCAGGCCCACAGCATATACAATGCCATATCCGATCTCGAAGAGTGCCGCAACAAAGTAGGCAGATACACGGGACCGACCGAGACCCAGGAACGTCGTCTCACTCAGGAACTCTTCAGGAAGGGAATCTACAGAACAGTAATCGCGACCAAAGCTTTTGGAATGGGAGTAGATATTCCCGATATAGATGAAGTCTTTCATCACAGCGTTCCCTCGATCATGGCAGATTACGTTCAGGAAATCGGCAGAGCGGGAAGAGATGGAAGGCCTTCAGTGGCTTCAACTCACTTCCATACGAAAGATCTCTCCGACAGCCTCAAGCTCTCCAAGATATCCGTTCCGGAACAGTGGAAGATGAGACACATCATGGAGCATATCGGAACGCTCATACGGCAGAGCAAGAATGGAGAGATTGTCCTCTCCCTGGACGACATCAGATATCTCCTCATTACCGGAAAAGACAAATACAATGAAGAGACAATAAGGGATAAGGCTAGAGTCGCCATCTTCCTCATTCAGAAAGACCTTGAAAACAGGACGGGAAAACAGATCTTGATTAGAAAGGGAGAAACCTATCAGTATCTATACTTCACAGCCAGCAATGACGACGCCGAAGAGCTTATGAAAACCTTTTCGGAAATATCCAGAGAATCTAGCGGCTACTCGAGAAAGGGCTTCTTCCACAACGAGGAAATCAGATCCGTTGGAGCTGTCTACAAGATAGATATCTCCGCTCTCTGGGCTCGGCTATATAGAGACAGGAATCTTAGAAAGCTCGTCTGGCAGTTCATGAGATTCCCATCGAAGATTCTAGGAAAACCGGTAATCCCGAAAATCGCTGTAGAGATGTCGGTTATCAAGGATATGGACAGCATAAGACAGCAACTCACAAGATTCATTGAGATTCTGGGCGAGTTCGCGTTAGACTCTGCAAGGAAGCAGATGGATGAGAAGAGCCTTTTCGACGGGATCATTTCGAAGGTGAAGACGGCATCTCTTCTCACAGGTGTGCAGGATCTGGATATCAAGATAAGAAACATCGTGAAGAACAACTTCGTTTCATATAACGGAGATAGATTTCAAACAGGTCTGTTCAAATGTCGGGGAGAAATCGGGAACTACACTTATACGGTCCAGAACATCCCCAATATAACAAAAGACAGGTGGCTGTACAAGCTCGAGGAATTACTCGAGCCATGTGAAGAAGGAATTTGTAGGCTTTATCTGAATGGTCAAGACGAGCACACTGAAGTAATCACAAGTCTACTCAACATTCTGGACATCCTGGGAATGGCAAACGTCAAGTTCAGCGGTGGCGAGAGCTGTGCTGTTCACTTGAAATGCACAGACAGAAACTACATTCTGAATAACTTCAAGAACTACTACTGTGAAATAACTAGAGACATCCGAAGAAGAATCGATAGGGAAGAGCAGATTATGCGCGATTTCTTCACCATGAAGCTCGATGACAGCCAGAGATGGGATTTCATTGAGAATTACTTTCTTGGTAGAATTTATTAACGGGGCGGAAATCCCGCCTCGTTTCTTTCAGAAAATGGAGGCCGATTGATGTCAGAAAAACTTGAAAAAGAAGAGAAGTTTCTGCTGGACAAAACCTCACACGAAAAGGTAATTGCTGCTTTCAAGAAAAACACCCGCAAAAGGACCGGAATTATCCAGTGGTATATCGTGCGCGATGAAAATGAAGAAGAACGGATCCGTCTGGAGATCGTTCCCGAAAAGACCGGAATGCGCCACGTGTGGACTCGGACTTATAAGAAGCGTTGCTCGGATTCGAAAGACAGAATCGAGCGCGAATACTCGCTCGACCCCACTGAAGTAGATCTCAAGTACCTGGAAACACTTCCCTTCGTGGTAAAGATAAGGCATTATCTCGAACCTAAGAACAAAGGAATCAAAGAAGTGATTCTGGATGAATTTCTCGAGAAATGGGAATGCGACTGTCAGTATTTAGCTGAGATCGAGATGTGCGACGGGGAAGAAGATAAAAGCATCATTTCTGAAGAGACTGCCTCATGGGAGTTTCTGAAGGCCCTATCTCCAATCAGTCGAGGCGAATCAGAAAGATACGAGAACAAAGAGCTGGCAAAAAACCACGAAGACAACAACGCATTTAAGACCATCCAGTATGTCGAAAACAGGCTAAAGCCTGAGCAAGTCGTTGTGGCGTTGCAGGGTAATTCTTTCTTCAACAAGCTTGGCAACCTTAGAAACGAATACGAACGCGAAGGATTCCGGAAAGAAAAAGAGTACAGCGTACTTAGGTATAAGAAAAAGTACAACGACGATGAAGAACTCAGTTGTGATCTGAACGAAGTACTGAAGAATCCGTGCTCTTACAATGACATTCGTTTCCTAGCCGCAGAGACCGATAGTATCCAGCACATATTGAATACAGGATATTCAATATCAGATGTAGAGTACATTGTATTTCCGGATAGGCCAGAAGGTTTTTCGAGAGAAGACGAACCGGCAATCTATGGCTTTCTTAAGGCGCTTACCGAAAACGCTTTCAGCAAGTATGGTATTGATGTCCACAAAAGGCCAATGTATTACACAGGTGATAACATAGAGAGTCTTTCAAGAGCCTTCACTGAGATCTGGAAAATCCTTGACAGAATCCGAGAAGAATACCCAAACAAGGAAATTCTGATTGACGTTACGGGTGGTCAAAAGTATCCGGGTATTATGGCTTCACTATACTGTATTTTTAACAATCTACCCTTCTTCTACATCTTCGAAGGAGAAGTCAGTCTTGCGAAATTCCCACCCGTTCCAGCAAGCTGGGATTTCGGAGCAATTGACGAAGCGCTGGCTGCATTCAATTCTATTCTTATTAGGAACACAACCCATAGTTTCGAAAGAAATCATCTGAAATACTCAGAGTATTGCTCGCTCCCGGAGACTTTCAGAAATCTGTATACCGCAAGCAGCAATGAAGACTATCTGACGAGTTCTCTACCGCTAGACGTCATTGAAAGCAAATATAGAAAAGCTAGAGGCCTTCCCTTCGGGTACGGCGAAGACTTCTTGAAGCTTCTAGATGATGATTACAACTTTACAGAAGAATACAGAGACTACCTCCGGGAAATGATTCGCAAAGTCTGGTCTCTGCAATGGATAGGCGATCAAATACCTGAGACCGTCGAGCATTCTCAGCGCCATAGCAAAAGGCTTATGGAATTCACTGTCAATCTAGTGAACACGATTGGTGAAGAAAATTTCCTTGCCGAAGTGCCAAAACAACTGAGAAACGAGTTCTATTTCGTGTTGGCAATTGCGATGAACGCTCATGACCTGGGTCACACAAAGCTAACCTACGAACTTGGAGACGGTCGCATATTGCCTCTTGACAGTCTTCCCTGCGTAGTAAGAGATCTTCATCACGAGCTCTCCTACCAGATGCTAGAAAATGATGACAAGCATAAGCTATTCGGCAGAATACCGGCTTCATGGGATAAAGACCTCTGGAAGAATATCAAGACAGCCGTGAAGCTAGCAACAAGATATCACAGAGGTTATATGCCCATTTCTCACCAAGTTGATAAAATCAAGGATTTTGTCTCCATCTTCAATCTCGACACCACTCCTTTGAAAGAAGTCGTGGGGAAATCTTTCGATGATGAAAACTGGCAAACTCTCACACTGATGGTTACCAAGTGGCTGAGATTCATAGATGCCACGGATGTTCAGTCAGATAGAACCGTAGACGAAAATTACTTCAGAATACGAGTCCTAAGAACAATTTACGAAATCGAATCGCTCGGCTCTGAACTCAAGAGAATGTCAACATCGAGAGATGCTCCTAAGAAATTGGTTGCTGAGCTTCTAGAAAAGTTAGAAGAACTTGGAAAAAAGTTCGAAAACACAGGAAAACTAGACAGGTCAATTGCGAGAGCCATCTCACACAAGGCTGAATCTCTAGAAAAGAGATGGGTCTATCCCGAAATCGAAGAAGCAATACAAAAGGAAGACATCTCCTTAACAGCTGATCTCAAGCTTCTATCAAAGATCTCTTTCAAGGCAATACAATTTCCACATTTCGAGAAGCATAACACAATAAACTATGTCTATCCGGAACACTTTATAGAAAAGGGAAATGAAGAAAGAGATTCGGGAACTCTGAGACTTAGAATAAGCATCAATGACAGACATCGGGACAACTATCAAGAGGAGATTGTCAAGTCCGTTGAAGATGCCATTAAAGAGGAATTTGAGAAAGCTGAACTTAGTGATTCTTCAATCAGGAAATTGACATTTAAGGAGGACTGACGATATGAAGATTATCATTACCCCTCTCGGCACATCCCCAGGAGTACTTTACACGCTCATCAGAAGGCTGAATCCGGACAGAGTGATAGTGATCACTTCGCAAGCAGGTAAAGACAACCTTCCAGAGATATGCATGAAGGCCGGATTCGATATTGAGAAGATCAGCCCTTATCTCTTCAAAGATCCATTCACAGGATTTGGAGAGGTTCAAGAGCTTATGAGAAGAATGATCTCGGACTTCCCGGTTGACATCGCATCCAGAATAACTGTAAATCTCGCCGGAGGAACATCCTTCCTGCAATACGTGACAGGTGAGTTTGCAGAGGTTCTTGAATCTAAGATGCTAGATGTCACAAGAGTATTCGCGGTCGACAGAAGAGGAATTGACGCTCAGAAGAAAGAGCCTTATGTCGTGGGCGATGTTGTCGAGCTTCCCGGAGGAAAATCATGGGCAAACAAAGAAGAATAATAACAAACATCGGCGGAACGGTATGGTTCAACCTTAAGAAAACATTCACTGCCCCGGACAGTGAACTCAGCAGTTCAACCATAGTCAGCTATCTCAGAAAAATGAGCGCGGATGACCTTAAAAGGATCTCTCCAGAAATCAACGGGCTCGAAACCTTCGGCGTAAACAAAGACGATTTCCTAATCTTCATAGCGACCAATACTAATGTATCTAAAGCATGTATGGAAGCTTTAACTGAGTTATACAGGTCCAGGGAAATCAACGTTGTCACAAGAGTAGTCGAAGGTTTGACCGACGATTCGAAAACAGCCTTTAAAAAGGGAATCGCAGATTACGTAGATCTAATTATCGGCCTCTTTGATAACGGTGAACAATGGTCATACGACAACTACTTCAATGCCACCTCCGGTTACAGGTCGTTGATTCCATACACTACGATAGTTGCGGCCGTTTTCAATTCCAGGGTGTTCTATCTATATGAGAACTCCCCTCACTTGCTGGAGCTTCCTCCCTTCCCGATAAACTTCGACTTCGGGATATTGGAGCAGCATTCGCCCTTCTTCGAAAAGATCGAGAACGATTGCGTTCCTGTCGAGGAAGCAATAAAGGAATTTGGATATGAACTTTTCACCAAAATAGTCCCCCAAGTGCTTCTTGAAGAAGATGGACTGGTCTATCTCTCTAACTTTGGAAAGATTCTCTGGGGAAGGTACACTGTTTCGAACCCTGAACTCTACTTCAGCGACTCCGCACAGAAGGTCATCGACAAAGACCCAGTCTACTTGGACTACATCAGGAAAATGCTAAGGGGAGAGGCCGAGGCAGAGCATCAGCTTCATGAATATGTTGGTGATGCCCAGTGCTACAAGTTTCCGGCAAAGGGTGTGAGAGTGTTCTATATAAGACAGGGGGAAGAGCCCTTCAAAATAGCCACGATACTAAGAAATCACGATGAATATGAAAGGTACATCAGAACTGAGCAACACGAAGCTAGCTTCAACTATACGAAAACAAGAGTAAGTATCTGAACAATTCGCGTTCATGCTCTTCCGCGAAAACTCTTCAGGGCACACCTCAGGCAAGGAAGCCGGTGTGCCCTTTTGTTGTTGAGGCAATCGAAGATCCACTATTCTGTGTCAGTTGCCTTCATGATCTTGCTTCATATCTTCGCAATATTATCATTTCAAATAAACCACTTAACACACTCGACTTGATAGTTGTAGCTATCGTTAAAAGGATTTCCTGAAGCGCATATCACATCGTAGCCCGTTATGCTTATTGTCGGATCGCATTACATACCGTCGATCTTGTTGAACCCCATATTGCGGATTATTCTCATCGGCTTTCATGAATCGAATTGTACAATGCTCCTGGAAAGTCTTCCCCGGCTTAATAATTCTGTTACCATTTCTCGTCGGATCTATCATGAATCAGTTTTGGCGCTGT
>NPIF01002918.1_pt1 | contig 17515 bp, 7 predicted proteins | sample 8637461 | NCBI WGS metagenome assembly NPIF01 (sample SAMN07420641, study PRJNA396082) | bioreactor metagenome | isolation source: sample BR12 brine-fed electro-methanogenic bioreactor BR | place: Japan: Kochi | collected 2016-12-09
GCGGTCAATTCTTTAGCCCCTGGAGGCGCATTTAACCGCGAACGGCGCGAACGGCACGAAAATCGTGAAAATTGGTGTTGCCCATGCAGTGCCCCATCTCCCGGTCGCCATCGCACACCGCCCCTTGAATGACCAAGCCTGTCTCTCAAAAAAAAACAGGACCTTTTCGTGTGTTTCGCGTTTTTCGCGGTCAATTCTTTAGCCCCTGGTTCAGACCTTCCTCGGTGTGTTTTTCGAGCTAGTTTTCCCCGGAGTTCATCCGGCGTCCAAGTTCTCTTATCGGACAACGTATTTGGTTATCTCGATTGCTAAATTAGCAAGTTTTCAGAAAAATTTTAAGGTTTTTTTGAAGCGTGATTGAAAGTTCGTTTTGGGAACGCAGGGGGAATAGAGCTGAGACAGGCGCGCACAAACAAAAAGGGGTTACGTCAATGACGTAACCCCTTGGATTAGCTGGTTCGCAAACGAAAATGCCGGACAGAGACTTAGCTCAAAAAACGACAAACGGCAGAGTTACCAGCTTAGCTCTCACGGCCGACTGCAGTGAATCGCCGACAAGACGCCGGAATCGCTGAGCGGTGATCAGTCTTCCGAGTATCTGCTCCACTGAGGGCGTTTCGTGTTCTGTGGATGGTGACAAATAAAATGAAAAGGCTTTAGTTTGTCGTCTCTGTCACCGATGCCTGCTGTTTCGACTTTATCTGCTCTTCCAACTGAGTTAATGCATTGGCCAGTCCGTTGACGAAGTTTGGCGCCATACCGGCCGGTACAATCAATGTCGCTACCTCAACCGGCTCATTGTCGGGACCGTTCTGCGCCAGCTTGATCCGCAGGTTGCCATTGGTCAAAGATACGCTGGTAAAGCCATCTGTAAAAATATGCATGGGTGCATCTCCTTGATGTTGTCAAAACCCGGGCAGTGCATTTAACACCGCCCATAAAAATGTCAGGGTGTTAGCGCTTCATCCATCAGAAGCTGTACCCCAAGGTGGCCCAAACTCGCGGATCACGATCTTTGCTGTCGGACAGCGGCTCACCACCTCGGGTACGCCAGGCGACGGCGATATCGGTCGTGAATTTTTTGTAGTTGGCGCGCACACCCATTCCTCCGCCGTCAATGCGGCGATGGTTGTCGGAACCATCGGCGAACTTATTGATGCGGACATGACCGATGTCATAGAACAGATAGGGGCTGAGCTGTCTGATCTGGTAGCGCAGTTCGATCTGGGCGAGCCCCCCCTGATCACCATAGCCTTCGCCACTGGGGTAAGCCCTGACCCCATAAACGCCACCGACACCGAAATCTTCCGATGAATCAAGGTTGCTGTCACTTTTCTGAGCGCTGATACGGGCAAACAGGGTCAGGTTGCTGGTGATCTGCTGCAATCGGGCAACATCAAGGGTGATCTTGTGGAAGTTGCCTGCGGGACGGTCGCTGACGTTGTTGTTGAACTTGACCCGCCCCGTGGTCCAGGTCAGGCTGCCGTAGGTGATGCCGGCACCTAAGATGCCGTCACGATGATCAAACAACAGACTGACGGGAACACTGTCGCTGGTGCGGCGGGTACGTTCGGCCAAGCTTTCATCGGTCAGGCGTTTATGCTGATAGATGGCGCTCAGGGTCAGGTTGCTGCGCTGGGAGCGGACCAGCGGATAACTCAAACCGGCGCTGGTGATGTGGGCCTTGCCGGTACTGTCGAGGGAGGAATATTCCTTGCCAAGCTCGTAGTCGGTATGGGCGTAACCCACCTGGCCGCGCAGTCCCGAGTAGCCGAGAGGAACGCTGTAGGTAGCGGAGCCGAACAGCAGAGTTTCGCTGGTGACCATCGCGCGCAGCTGTAATTGATCGCCGACCAGCACCAGGGGGTTGAGGTTGAGTTCCAAGCGGGTGCGGTATGCGCCGGTGTAGCGGTTGCCATGATTATCGACGGCGATATCACCGCTATAGCGCTGATCGGCTTCGACCGCCACCAGCAGATCGCCACTGCCAAGCTCCTGACCGGGGCGGATCAAAGGAGCGGTACGCAAACCGGGCAGATCATCGAGAATCAGGGTGGCACGCTCTAAAGGGGCAGAGGCAATAACGTCACCAGGCTTAAGACGACGAAGGTGACGCTGGGCACTAGCGGCCAGCTTGTCATCCCCCTGGGTGACAATTTGACCGTAGCGCCCTTCGACAACCTCAATCCGCAAGGTGCCGTCGCTTAAGGTCTGGGCGGGCAAAAATGCGCGGGCAAAGGGGTAACCGTTGCTCTGATAAAAACGGGTGATCTGCCAGGCGATATCGCGCATGCCCGCCAGATCGTAGGATTGATTCAGCAACGGCTCAACAACCTGCTCAAGCTGTGCAGTATTAAAGGCGCTGTTGCCGCTGAAGTCAACCCGGGCAACCTCTGCCGTTGGACCACCGGGAGCGGTGGGTTCTTGGGTCTGGGGTGCGATAACCAGCCCGTCACTAGGTGTCGGCAACTGCGGTGGCGTCTGCAGCTGCTGCAGGGTCTGACCGGTATCGGGTGGTGTCTGGCCGAAGGCCGGCAGGGCCATGAGGATAAGGGCAAATATAACAATGATGTGTCGCATCAGGTTCATGGGGTCTTTCCTCTAATTTCTATAGGGAGATAAAATTAATTGATGGAAGTCAGCGCCGAGTGAGCGCAGGCTCGATCCCATTTACGGAATCGGGCCTGTTGCGTCAGATCAGTTGTCGTCGCTACTGAATGCGCCGTAATTGATGCCGCCACGCACGACGAACACATTCATGAACCCGGAAGCATCGCGTCCGGACGGTATGCCACTTGCTGCGACTATGGGGGAATCGCCGTCACCACCGACATCACCATCAACCGCGACAAAGTGAAGACCACCACTGATGCCGGCGCTGGGACGGTCATCGCCGACCGTCGGGGCTTGCGGCGGCATCGTCAGGGCAATGGGAGCGCCAGTAGGGGTTGCGGAACCATTAGTGAGTCCGCTGACCATCTGGGTAACGGTATTTTGTGCTACCGTGTGAGCTGCCTGCTGTTGCTCATTGAACGGCGGTGGAACCACCGGGTCAGGGTCAATAATTACAGCTGCAATCGTCAAATTGGCTCCAACATAGCTGATGTCGTAGTTGGGGTTACCGGTGTTGGTGACGGTGCCTTGTTCGATAGCGTAACTGCCGGTATCTTCTCCAGCCTCCCGGATCAGACTACCGCTGATGCTGTCACCAGAGACCAAACCACGGTCAGTGCTTTGCGCTTCGGTCTGGAAGGTCAGCTCAGGGTCGCTCTGGCCTTGCTGTTTACTTTTATCGTCAGCGGTTATCGTGATGGGGCGCGCGGTGATGGTCAGGGCGCCGTCGTTGGCGGTGATCAGGTAGTTGCCGTTGGCAAGCGCCGAGGCGTCGATGCTGTAGCTGCCGACGTTCTCCCCGGCGGTGCGGGTCAACACGCCACTGAGCGTGTCGTCGCCGACCAGCGTGCCGTCCATGATCTGCCAGCTCAGGGTCGGATCATCGTTGCCGTAGATTTTGTTCTTGTCGTCAGCGGTTATCGTGATGGGGCGGACAATAATTTCGGCGGTCAGGCCGTCCTGCTGAATCAGGTTGTAGTTGTCAGCGTCGGTGCCAGATAGGGTATTACCGGTGACGGTGATCGCTTTGCCGGTGCCGACATTTTTGTCTGCAAAGGCACCGGCTGCCGTGCCGCCGATGGCGACGTCGTCACTGCCCAGTTTGCTGATCGCTGCGGTCCCACCCAGGGCGGCGGTGCTGGTGGCATTGTAGACCCGGTCATTGGCGGTCAGGCCGGAGACGGTCAGGTCGTAAGGTGTGATTTGCGCTGATCCTGACAGGTTATAACTGATGTCATAACCCTGCTGGTTAGAATAGCGTCCCGATCCGGTGAATCCACTTGTGTAGGTCGCGACATTCTTGCTGCTGGTGTTGATGGCCAAGGTGCCAAGCAGGGTGGAATCGGGAGGTGTGCTGTAGGTTACCTCACCCAAAGAAGTCACATCGGTGGTGCCATCATAGACCCGACTCCCGGAAACTGTAGCGCTGACGATCAGCTCAGTCAGGAAACTGCGCAAAAGGGGAGAGATGGAACCTTCGTAGATACGCCAGATTTTTGCGCTACCGCCCTCAGCGTCGATGTCCCATCCGCTGAAGGTGGCAAGCTGCATCATCTCTGCCGTGGTCTTGCCGGTGCCACCGTCGCTGGTTGCTTGCCCGCTGATTTCGGTATCCCAGAAGCTGCCAGTGACGCGAGCAAGATTTTCGTTCTCTCCCACCAGTCCGCCAACGTCGCTTGTGCCAGTGACCGTCCCGCTAGCGTAGCTGTTTGTGACGTTGGCGTTGGCGTTCTCTCCCACCAGCCCGCCGACGTAGTTTATGCCTTCGACCGCGCCGCTGGCGTAGCTGTTGCTGATAGTGGAAGAAGACCCGTAGTTAGCTCCGACCAGCCCGCCGACGGCATAATTGCCACCTTCGACCGCCCCGCTGGCATAGCTGTTGCTGATGGTGGAGCCGAAGTTAGCTCCGACCAGCCCGCCGACGACGTTTTGAGTGCCTGTGACCGCACCGCTTGCGTAGCTGCTGCTGATGGCGGAAGACTCGTTCCACCCCACTAGCCCGCCGACGAAACTTTGCCCTGTGAGGTCGATATTGGTCAACCCGATATTGCGTATGGTCGCGCCATCGGTGTAGCCGAACAGCCCCTGCCAATCAGTACTTGGGCGATTAATGGTGAGACCGTCGATGGTGTGACCGAGGCCATCGAAGGTGCCAGTGAATTTTGTTGTGCCGTTGCCAATGGGCATCCAGCCGGTGCCGCTGTTGGCGAGGGTGTCGCCGTCTTTCACCAGGGTGGCATAGCCCTCAGTCGCACTGTCCAGATCATTGGACAGGGTAAAATCATAGCCTTGGTTTACAACGATGTTGATATTCTGCAGCTGCTGCCAGTTAGTGATGGTGTAAGCCCCGAGACCAGCGGTATAACCATAGCCACCGGCAAAGAGGGAAGAGCGTATGGCAGCTTTATCTGCTTCAGTCGTGACGTTGGTAAGATAGGGAGAAGCCACTCCGTAACCTGCTCCTACCCCACCACTGCCAGCGTCAAATGACCAGATCGCCCCGTCCCAGGCACTAAAAGTTGTACTATTGGTCATCTCCGCCGTGGTTTTGCCAGTGCCGCCGGCGCTGCTTGCTTGCCCGCTGGTTTCGGTACCCCAGAAGCTGTTGGTAACACTTGCAACATTATCGTTCTCTCCCACCAGCCCACCGACCAGAGAAAGCCCTGTTACCGCGCCGCCGGCGTAGCTGTTGCTGATAGTGGAAGACCCGTTCAACCCCACCAGCCCGCCGACGGTGTTTATGCCTTCGACCGTCCCGCTGGCGTAGCTGTTGCTGATAGTGGTGTTGCGGTAATTATACCCCACCAGCCCGCCGACGTAGTCTCCAGTCCCTGTGACTGCCCCGTTAGCGTAGCTGTTTTCGATGGAGGCGTAGTAGTCGTTATACCCCACTAGCCCGCCGACGTAGTCTCCAGTCCCTGTGACTGCGCCGTTGGCGTAGCTGTTGTCGATGGAGGAGGAGGAGTAGTTATACCCCACCAGCCCGCCGACGTGGGCTGAACCTGTAACTGCCCCGCTGGCGAAGCTGTTTTCGATGGAGGCGTAATAGTCGTTATATCCCACCAGTCCACCGACGCTGTCGGTGCCTGTGACTGCCCCGCTGGCGTAGCTGTTGCTGATGGTGGAGGATTCATTATGCCCCACCAGTCCGCCGACGTAGTCTCCAGCACCTGTGACCGCGCCGCTGGCGTAGCTGTTGCTGATGGTGGAGATGGTGGAGAAGGACAAGCTCCACCCGACCAGCCCGCCGACATAGCTTTGCCCTGTGATATCGATATTGGTCAACCCGATATTGCGGATCGTGGCGCTATCGATATGGCCGAACAACCCTTGGTAGTCAGTGTTGAGGCGATTGATAGCCAGGCCATCGATGGTGTGATCACCGCCGTCAAAGGTGCCGGTGAAGGTGCCGGTGAGGCCGCCAATAGGCATCCAGCCGGTGCCGCCGTTGGCGAGGGCGTCACCGTCTTTCACCTGGGTGGTATAGCCGTCGGTTGCCGTGCCCAGATTGTTGGACAGGGCAAAATCATAGCTTTGATCTGCAACGGCGTTGATATTTTGCAGCTGCTGCCAGTTGGTGATGGTGTAGGGGTTGCCATTGATTCCCATGCCACCAGCAAAAAAAGTGTTGTCAAACTTTGTGACACTGAGCAAAAAAGGTAAAGTAATGGCGCCGGTTGCATAGCCTTTTACTTGAGAACCTTGCGTTCCCCAGATAGTGTTATCATAAGGTCCATCTGTGACTAACGCTAAAAGCTCGGCTTTGGTTCTACCAAAACCAGTGTCAATCATAGTAACTACATTATTGGCTTCATTGTCGTAGTAAGAGTTTGTGACACCTACTGTACCACCACTATGATATCCTACCAAACCACCCACATGAGTAGTTGTTCCACTTACTGTTCCTGAAGCATACGAATTAATGATGGGTGAATTTGAGGCACGATTTCCTACTAATCCACCTACTTGTTCATCAGTTCCACTTACCGTTACGATGGCGTAGGAGTTTTTGATGGTTGAAAAATTTCTATTTTCTCCAACTAAACCACCTACCCAACTAGCTCCACTCACAGAACCTGTGGCATAAGCATTTTCAATGGTTGATGTACCATTATTTATTCCTACCAATGTTCCTACAGAATCTTTACCTGTGATAGCAACATTCACCAAGCCAACATTTTTTATCGTAGCACCATCTGTTTCTCCAAAAAAACCTACTTTATCTCTTGTAGGATCATTGATAGTTAAGTTTGAGATGGTATGCCCTAAGCCATCAAAGGTTCCTGAGAAGACATAGTAAACAGTTTGGAATGGGTTCGTAGGTGAGCCATCACCGATTACTTCGCTTACAATAATAGGTGCCCATGTAAAGCCGTTTAAATTTATATCGCTTCCTAATTCATAGCTACCATTCAGTGCTTGATTCATCCATTGGAGTTGGTAAGGATTGTGGATAATCACTTTGCCTGTGGTTGCATCAAAGATGACTTTATCTCGGACATTTGCAGCATTAAAAAACACACCGCCGTTAGTGGTGTTGGTATTTTCTATAGTAGCATTTACATGTACTTCATTTTCCGCAGTGAGGGTAAGTGTTGTGGGGTTTGACCAAGTGATATCTTCATTGACGTAAATATTTCCACTTCCACCCGCTGTCCCCATTGTCGCTGTTTGTATTTCGAAGTTTGTAGAAGCTAGACTACTCACTACCGTTGCAGCCGTCATGTCGCCACCACTGGCCGCAATGGTAAAATCATTTGGATCTATAAGCCAAAGACCCGTTTTCCCATTTTCAGCCAGTGTGCTAACTTGCACACCGTTGTGAATCTGAACATATGCTGCGCTGGTCTCAACAAACCCACCATCACCCCCATTGGGCGCGCTGGCATCCAGCGTTCCCGCCACTTCGATGCGGCCATTGTCCATATCCCCCATCAGATAGATCTGGCCGTTTTCCCCTGTTGCCAGGGTCTGGGCTTCGGTGATGCCGGTGTGGTTGATGACGGTGCCGGCAAGTTCACCGGCGGCGCGGGCGGTGAGGTAGACCAGACCACCATCGGCTTTGATCGCTCCCCCCTGTTCAATCAGGGCTTCGATGGCGGCCTCTTCAACCTGAATCTTGACCGGGCCACCAAGGTCGAGGGTAACTTTCGACCCTGCACCCATCAGTACGTGGCCGCCGTTGGCGGTGAGGGTACCGTTGTTGTCGATGCGGGCGGCGATCAGGGCGATGGTGCCGCCGTCATGGGTGGTAATATTCCCCTGATTGACGATGGCGTTGCTGGAATGGCCGGCAAAGCGGTAATTCCCGGCCATGAAATCGTCATTGGTGATATTGAGGGTCGAGGCAACCAGCGCACCGACATTGACCTGAGCGGTGGAGGAAAAGAGCACGCCGTTGGGGTTGACCAGAAACACCTGGCCGTTGGCGTTGAGCGCTCCCTGAATCACCGAAGCATCAGCGCCCGTAACCCGGTTCAGTGCCACGGCGCTGCTGGAGGGTTGCTGAAAGTTGACGCTGTTGTTCTGACCGATGGAGAAGGAAGTCCAGTCCGCCGCCATGCGCTGGGTCTCCTGGGTGACGGTCATGGTATTGCCGCTGGTGGCAATGCTGCCGGAACCGGCGACGATCGTGCCGCCCGTGGGCAGGGTTTCGGCTGTTGCTGTGCCGCCGACAATCCAAAAACACAGCAGCAGAGAGGCTGCCAACAACCGCAAGCGGTTGCGCTTGCCCGCCCCACGGCCGCGGCTCGAGACGATTTCGGCAACGGGAACGAAGATCCCCAGGGCATCACTCCAGATCAAACGGAAAATTTTGTTCATGGCGTACTCCTTAATATCTGCCGGATCGGAGCCCCTGAGCTGAACAGGCGCCCGCTAAATATCATTGTGTGGAAATTCCAAAAACTCATTTATCTCCGGGATTTTACTGCCCGACAGAGACCGGGGTTCAGTTGTGCTGCAACGCCGTTGATAGCCTGTAATTTCAGGCCGGACAGGAGGCTCAGTTCGGTTGTGGTCAGCACATAACCTTGCTGCATACAAGCCACCTCCAGTGACTCTTTAGCTGAACGACGAAATCCCTCATCGGTTAAAAGCCTTCCTAATACGCGTTCTACCGCTTCTTGGGACATGACACCCTCCTGCAATACGGACTTGTCCAAATCCGGACACCATTGTCCGATAATGGGCTAACGCACAGAGATACAGCGAAGTCCATGCCAGATATGTAGATTGTGTTATTTCAGCAGGTTAGCTGAATTCAGCAAAAACGAATTGTCCCGTAGGGGACATGTTGTCCCGGTAGGGACAGTGGGTGGTTCGCAGGGAGGTCAGAATCAGTAAAACAGCTTGCGGGAGGCCTTTAGCAGCCGTGCTGCGGAGGATTTGTTGTTGCCACATTTTTCCAGTGCCCAGTCGAGCACTTGACGATTGACGGCATCGAGCGAGAAATCTTCGGGGGAGAAGTTAAATGTGAGGTTGATCCGGTCTTTGGTCGATTTTTCCTGGCAGAAGTTTGAGTTGCGCAGCCCTAGGTGCTCGGGGCGGATCAGTTCGCCACTGGTGACGATGGTTGCGTATTCGATCAGGTTGCGAAGTTCCCGCACATTACCAGGCCAGTCGTAGGACAGCATCAGATCAAGGGCCGCCTGCGAGATGCCGGGCAGCCGTTTGCCCTGATGTTTCCGAAAGTTATCCAAACAATGTTCAGCGAGCTGCGGGATATCCTCGCGGCGGTCGCGCAGTGGCGGAATGGTGATCGGAAAAACATTCAGACGATGGTAGAGGTCCTGGCGAAAGGTTCCTTGATTGCAGCATTCGTCCAGATTGCGGTGGGTGGCGACAATGACCCTGAAATCGGCGCTGGCTGGCCGGTCGGAGCCGACCTTTTCATAGGTCCGCTCTTCCAGCAGGCGCAGCAGTTTTGGCTGCAGCGACAGCGGCATGTCGCCGACCTCATCGAGAAACAGGGTACCGCCCTTTGCTCGGTTGCACTTCCCTTCGCGCTCACGGTCGGCGCCGGTAAAGGCACCTTTTACATGGCCGAACAATTCGCTCTCCAGCAGAGTTTCCGGTATGGCTGCACAGTTGATCGCCACAAAGCTGGTCATACTCAGACCGGAGGCAACATGAATAGCCCGGGCTAGAACTTCCTTGCCCACACCGCTTTCACCGTAGAGTGCGACGGTGGTGTTGGGGAAGGCGGCAACCTGCCGCGCTAAAGTCAGGGTTTTTCCCATGACTGGTGACGTGCTGGAGAGATTCTGAAAACTGAATTTGTCCCGCTCGGAATCGAGCATCCGGTCGTAGCTGATCCGCAAGCGGGCATGTTCCAGCAACCGTTCCACCACCAGCAGAAGCTCTGCCCGGTTGAGTGGCTTGAGCAGAAAATCAGCCGCCCCATCTTTCATGGCTGCCACGGCGCTGTCGATACAACCATGAGCGGTAAACAGGACAAAAGGAAGCTGAGGGTGAAGGTCGAGCACCTTGCGCAGCAACGTGGCTCCGTCCATCCCAGGCATAACCATGTCGGACAGGATGAGGTCAAATTGCTCCTGCGACAATTTTTCAAGTGCTGCGCTCCCATCAGCGGCGCAGCTTGTCTGGTAGCCGGCATCCTCAAGATACCCCTGGATAAGGAAACAGGAACTCTGTTTGTCGTCAACCACCAGTATTCTTGCACCGCGAGTCATGGGCTGTTCTCCTGTGCCAGCTTCAGTTGCAGTTTTTGGATCACTGATCGCAGCTGCTCGGTAGGGGCGGACGGGGCATTGAGCTGAAGCCAGGCTGTGAGTTTGGCCGGTTCTTGGTCGGCCAGGTGTCCACACAAACCTTTCAGGGCATGTGCGGCCTGGCCCAGTTCGGGTCGTGCTTCGCGCTCAATCGCGGCTTGCAGACTTTTCAGTTCATCGTTGATATCAGCCATCAACATTTCCCGATACTGCTGACCGCGTTCAGCATTTCCCCCCAGGTCATGGCAGGTCCGAGTATTCAGCTGTAGTTCAGCTGCGGAGGGCACCGTCATGGATCCTTCGCAGTGTTCTGCAATGGTACTGGCCAATTGATCGGGTATCACCGGTTTTGCCAGCACCGCGTTGATACCGGCGGCGAGACAGGATTTGCGCGTCACGACATCAACATCAGCGGTAATCGCGATGATCGTAACGGGTGTCTGTGCTCCTTCGGCTTCTCTCTGCCTGATTCGACGGGAGACCTCGATACCATCAATGCCGGGCATGCGAATATCCAGCAGCACCAGATCAAAATGTTGCTGCTCCATGAACTGCAGGGCCTGCCTACCATCCTGCGCCAGCACAACCTGTTGCCCCCAACTTGTCAGGATGTCTCCCAACAGCCGGCGATTGAATTCGTTATCCTCAACCACCAGGACCGCACCTATTGTCAGTTTTTCCGTTGCAGCATGCTTTATCTCAGGAAGTGCTTCGGTCTCCGGCAGAGGCAGTTCGACAACGAAGCAGCTTCCTACGTCTTCGCGGCTGGTCAGGGTGAGACTTCCCTCCATCATTCCCACCAGATTCCGGGCAATGGCCAGACCAAGGCCGGTACCGCCAAATTTGCGTGAGATAGTTGGGTCAAGCTGTTGGAAGGGTTGAAACAACAAGGCACATTTGTCGTCAGGGATGCCGATTCCGGTATCCCTGACCTCGAAGCGCACCAACGAAGGACCTTCATCCTCCGTCTTGCCGGACACACTGACGCGACAGGATACCTCTCCATTGTCAGTAAACTTGATTGCATTGGAAAGTAGGTTGGCGAGAACCTGGCGAAGCCGGATCGAATCGCCGAGGACCCATACTGGGACGTTATCAGTTACGGCAAGCTGGAATTTCAACGTTTTTTGGTTAGCCAGAGGCCGATATTGCTCTTCCAGGCTATCGAGAAGCTGTTGCAAGTTAAACGGCACGGTCTCAAATTCCATCCGACCCGCCTCGATCTTGCTCATATCCAGGATACCGTTGACCAGTTCCATTAGCGAGTGGGACGATTGTTCGACGATGGCGTGATATTGATCTTTTTGAACGGGATCGGTTGTCTTGCGGGCCAGGGCACTGAATCCGACCAGAGCATTGAGTGGGGTGCGGATTTCATGGCTAACCAGGGCCAGAAACTTGGACTTGGCCTCCGATTCTAGAGCCGACTGTTGCGCTTCAAGTAGCAACCGCCGGGATCGCTCGTTTAAGATCATGGCAAATATGCCGCCGATCAATATACCGTTAACTACGAGGACCTGTCGGCCTAATAATTTATTTTCGGGGTTATTCGTTATGCTGCTGCCAAACCAGAACAGGGAAAAAAACAGGGTAATCGCCACAAAAAAGATCTGCAGCATACGCCGGCTCGGCAATTGTTCCTTACGCAGCGTAAAAGTCATGATAACAAAATACCACCAAGTGAATCTGATCATCACAGCATTGAGGATGACGGCAAAGAGGACATAGCCCAGAGACATCGCTACCAGTTGCAGGGGAAATGACAGCAAAAACAGGTTGAGTCCGCGCATCATCAGCGGCGCAGGCTGATACGGCTTAAATAGTTCTCGGCAAAAAAGCAGCGTTGTAAAGTTTACTGCGCAATAGAGGAAGGTGGTGGACAGATCCGCCAGCTGTGGAAAACCGTTGGGAAGCCAAGGGGCCAAATAACCGGTTATGGCCAAGCCATATAGGGTGTAAACAGCTTGGTGAACGGCAAACAGGCCGACGACCGGCTGCCGGTCTAGCCGATAACTGTTGATCGCCCAGAGCAATAGAAACAGCATGGCGGTTACGAAAAATACCGCCAGCAGATCAAGCTGGTGGTCACTAAGATCGGCTTCTGCGGGAGTTAGTGCTTCCACACTTAATTGTGATGCGCCCCTGGTCTTAAGGCGCAGATAAAAAGTTGTCTCCGGAGCTGTTACATTGACGACAAAGCTCAGGGTTTGCTGATTTCGATCACGCTCTTCGTAAGGGTAATAGTTACCGGTAACTCTCGATTTCCAGCCCGGAGGATCGCCTGCAACGGACTCATAAAGACGGATTTCATTGAGAAAAGGCTGGCGAATGAACAATACCACCTCGCTCCCTTTGCTTGGCGCCCTGACCTGGAGGCGCAGCCAATGCACGGATTTGGTGAAGCCTTTGGAAATCTTGAATCCGGTTGGTAAAAACTCGCGCTCAGTCACATCGTCGATCGATAGGGTGCCGGTCTTGTCTTCCAGTATGGCGCGCGAAACAGTCAAGTCTCCGGCAATGGCCGGCGGAGCGTTGCTGAAACCGGCAAGCAGGACCAGTATGGAAATAAAGTGTTTCATGATTTGCTCGATAAATAAAAGGGATTGATCGGTTGTGATTGAGAGCTTAAAAATAGAAGCCGCTGATGCTTGAGAGCCCCCAATGTTTTGAGGGGGCAGTGTGAAACTCTGTTCCTGACCAGAAAATTACAGCCTCGTATAAATGGAAGCAATGATTGGTGAGCCGATTATCAAGGAGTTGCCGTAACTTTAGTTTGTCGCTTACATCCATCGAGTCGCCCCTGATTGCTATCTGGTTTGGTAGGACTGATTCCACTGATGACAAAACTAGCCATTATGGCTAGGTAGCCCTTAAGACTTATACGACATTTAGTGGGGAAGTATAAATTCTTTTTCGCTCGCTGTCACCGGCATGCAATTTTGATCCACTTCTGGAAACGCTCAAGGCGGAAAAACTGCGGATCGATCACTGGCGCAACAAAGAAGCCACCCGGGACGCGGTCCGTCTGACGATTCAAGACTATCTCTGGAGCGAACAACCGGGTTGCCGGAGACTTATTCAGAGCAAGAAGTGCGGGACAAAACAGAGGCGGTTTTTGTGCATGTGTTCCGGGCGTATAAAACGGTGCCGTCACCCTACTACGCCAGCAGGGCGTCTTAGAAGGGTGTGAAGCGAGTGGTGCTTAGGCCGAAGTTTGCTGACAGAGAAAAAGAGGTTACCCGAAAGGTTACTCGAAAAGAAAAAGGGGTTACAGCATAAGCCGTAACCCCTTGTTTCTTTATGGTGCCCAGGGACAGAATCGAACTGCCGACACGAGGATTTTCAGTTACCGGAAGGAGAGACAATAGTTTTAGGTTTAAATAGGAAATGTTCGGTTTTACTGGAACGGTGGCAAGGAAGGGGAGTCGGATTTAGGACCGGTTCCCCTTCCTTATGACCTCTCAGATTCACGTTTAGTTCACATCACTATTTTAGGCAGCCATCGACGGTCTTTTTCCTGCGAAGAAAGATCAGCACCATTCCGCCGACGCTGCAAAGCAAAAGTGTCGATGGCTCGGGTACAGGGGTCATCATAAAAGCGTGGGTTTGTCCATTGATCAAGCCATTCCCAACAATCTGGCCGTTTTCATTGATGTCAGCTGCTGATAGAAGCAGCCAATCATCGTTTGCAATTAGATCGTTTAGGTCAAGCATATTGTTGCCATCATAAAGGAAGGCAAGAGAGTGAGAAATCCCTTCCAAGTAATAGTGGCCAACAGCGGCACCATGCTCATTCAGGGCATTTGCATAACTTGTTTTTGCATTTAGGCCTGTCAGGGTGGAGAAAGTCTCATCGCTGAAAATGAAGGCTTGATTCAGGCTGTTGTATGTATCGCGGGCGAAGCCGACGATTTCGCCAGAGTTGTTAATGTCTCTGGCCCAGCTATAAGGAAGTAGGAGCGCTTCCATATTTCCGTCTTCATAAATGAATCCGTTTCCCCATGTTGCGCTTGAATCGCCAACGATATGTCCCTGGTCGTTAATGGCTTGACCATAGCTCTCATAAGAATTCTGATCTGGCCTTAAGGTGTCAAGGTCAGTCATTGTGCCATTTTCATACAGGAATGCGTGGTAGTTGTTAATTGCATCTCCCGAGGTCCAGCCTGTAACTTGCCCATAATTGTTAATGCCTGTTGCCTGGGTTTTCCCGTAGGGTCTTAGGGTGCCGATGTCCTTGATGATTCCATCTTGATAGATAACAGCCCTGCCATCCACATGGCCAACAATCTGACCGCTGTCATTAATGTCCTGTGCATCGCTGCTTGCTATTGTATTGGGTGTCAGGTCTGACATCTGACCATTTTCATAAAGGAAAGCATGTCTGTAAGTGAATGGGCTGTCGTTGGGAAAATATGAATACCCCACAACCTGGCCAAGATTGTTGATGGCAGTCGCGTAGCTTTCCGCGTAAGTCTTCGTGCCCAAGACACCAAGATCGACGATCTCATATGAAACCCCGAATGCTGCAACTGGCACCAAAACGGACAATACAATTAGAATTGTTGATGATGAAATAAGCCGCGCTAATTGCCACATGGAAATGTGCCTCCTTGGATGTAATAAAGAAAAGAGTAGCTGATCAGTTTACCGGCTCCTCTTCTCGTATTTGCCGGTATACCGATTTAAGTAGGTAGTCTGAAGCCACCTTATTGAACTGTTTGTCATTCATCAGGCGAGTGAAGATTTCTTCGTTATCTTCCATTCGATCAATGATGAGATTCTCAAGCGCCTTGTCGAAAACAAACTTGAAATTCTCCAAAGTGTTGACCTTGGCGGCTTGTCGTAGAGCCGAATCCGCAGCGGCTTCCTCCCGGATTTGGTCAAAGAAGAGCTGGTCGGCAGGTTTGAAATCGGTGCCGAAGCGGTCGTTCAGCAAGTTGATCAGAAGAGACAGATCTACATATTCCTCGTGAGTGCCACCGGTCCCTACATCTCCTGGGCCTTTGAGCGGGTTGGCTTCTCCTTCAAACAATGGAATCGAACCCTCGCTAATTTTCTGAAGACGGTAGTATTTTAGCTTCACTTCATCGTCAAAAACATAACCCGGCCCGTTTTTTCGCCGTGGTAGTTTGGAATGCAAAAACCGAAGGTACGCATAGAGCTTTTCAAGTTCAGAATCCTGATACGGGATAATTTGAGAAAGAAATCCATAGAGATTTCGGAAGCTGCTCAAAAGGCTCCGGAACTCCTCTTGGGCCTCTTCATCAAGATATTTGAATCGTGTTATTCCCTGGTCGATAATGGCGTTTATAGCCTTGTGATCGCCCGGCGTATTCTGCAGTTTGAAGAAAATTTTGCAGAAATTTTCTACCTCTTCCTCAAGGAACACGTGGTAGCCGTCAAGTTTGGCCTGTAGCTCGTACAGTTTTTGCGGGTTCACTTCATCGCCCACAGGGGTAACTTCATAATAGGGCTTGAAGGATTCGAATATCTCGCCGGGGTCGTTCACGAAGTCGAGCACAAAGGTGTCTTCCTTGCCCGGTGCAGTGCGATTGAGCCGGGAAAGGGTCTGCACCGCCTGAATGCCGGACAGGCGCTTGTCCACGTACATGGTGTGCAGCAGCGGCTGATCGAAGCCGGTCTGGTACTTCTCGGCAACCAGCAGCACCTGATAGTCATCGCTGGCGAATTTCTCCGGCAGTTCTCGTTCCTTGATGCCGTGATTCATGCCGACTTCGGTGTAACTCTTGCTGGGGAAGTCCGGGTCTTCCACTGATCCTGAAAAGGCCACGAGGCTTTTAATGTCATCATAGCCCTTCTCTGCTATGTACTTGTCAAAGTGCTGTTTGTAACGCACCGCGTGCAGCCGGGAAGAAGTCACCACCATGGCCTTGGCCCTACCGCCGATCTTGTGGCGGGTGAAGGTGCGGAAGTGCTCAATCATCACCTCGGTTTTCTGGGCGAGGTTGTGCGGGTGGAAGCTCATGAACCGGGCCAGTGCCTTGGCAGCCTTCTTCTTCTCGACCTGTGGGTCATCCTCAATCGACTTGATCAGGCCGTAATACGCCTTGTAGGTCGTATAGTGCTTGAGCACGTCCAAGATGAACCCTTCCTCAATCGCTTGCCGCATGGTGTACAGGTGGAAGGGGGCTTGACCGTTCGGTCCCGGCTCATCGAAGACCTTGAGGGTTTTGTATTTGGGGGTGGCCGTGAAGGCGAAGAAGCTGATGTTCGGCTGCTGCCCCCGCTTGAGCATGGTCTTCAGAATCGCCTCTTCGGCGTCATCCAGCCCCTGCTCTTCCGCCTCCTGCTTGGCCTTGTCCTTGATACCGGCAGCAGCCAGCACACCCTTCATCTCGGTGGCCGTCTCGCCGGATTGGGAGCTGTGCGCCTCATCGATTATCACCGCATAGCGCCGGTCGGGCAGGTCGCCCACCTTCTGGGTGACGAAGGGGAACTTCTGCAGGGTGGTGATGATGATCGGCGTGCCCTGCTTCAGGCACTCGGCCAGTTGGGTAGAGTCCTCATCGATCTTCTGCACCACGCCCTTCTTGTGCTCGAACTGATAGATGGTGTCCTGCAGCTGCTTATCGAGCACCAGCCGGTCGGTAATGACCACCACTGAATCAAAGACCTTCTCGTCTTTATCGTTGTGCAGGCTCGCCAGCCGGTGGGCAATCCATGCGATGGAATTGCTCTTACCGCTGCCTGCCGAGTGCTGCACAAGATAGTTGTGCCCCGGTCCCTTCTGGCGAGCGTCTGCCACCATCTTGCGTACCGAATCGAGCTGGTGGTACCGGGGGAAGATCATCGTCTCCTTGGTCTGGGTCTTGATGCCCCGAGCCGTGGCAATCTTCTTCTCCTCGACCTGCAGGTGCATGAACCGCCCGATGATGTCGAGCAGGCTGTCACGTTGCCAGACCTCTTCCCACAGGTAGGCGCTGCGGTACCCGTCGGGGTTCTCCGGGTTCCCCGCCCCGCCGTTGGCGCCCTTGTTGAACGGCAAAAAGTAAGTGCTCGTCCCGGCCAGCCGGGTGGTCATGTAGACCAAATCCGGGTCAACGGCGAAGTGCACCAAGGCCCGCTTCTTGAACTGGAAAAGCAGCTCTTTGGGGTCACGGTCTTTCTTGTACTGCCACTTGGCGTGTTCGACCGTCTGCCCGCTCATG
>NPIF01005476.1_pt6 | contig 17497 bp, 12 predicted proteins | sample 8637461 | NCBI WGS metagenome assembly NPIF01 (sample SAMN07420641, study PRJNA396082) | bioreactor metagenome | isolation source: sample BR12 brine-fed electro-methanogenic bioreactor BR | place: Japan: Kochi | collected 2016-12-09
GGTCCAGAACAGCTCTTTGCGGGGGTTCTCCCCCGCCGGGCAGTTCTCGGCGAGCGTCTCCCAGAAGCGTTGGATGAACACGCTTCGTTGATACTTCGAGCGCAGCCGGTCGTACTCGATGACTTCCGCGGGTTCGAGCAGCATGACCGCCGCGCCGCGCGTGAACGCGAGCACGCCGCGGTCGCCGACCTGGCGCGGCGAGAGGGGCAAGACGATCACTTCCCCCGGGGTAGCGGCTTGTTCGGCCAGAGCCGGAGCGAGCGGCAGTGTCGTCGCAGCAAGCAGGAACGCAAGGATCAGCTTCCGGGCCAGACCCCGGTCGGTGCAGAGTCGGTACATGACGTGAATCCCTCTCCCTCGCACCCCCATGGACGCTGGGGAGGCAGAGACTATCACTGTCGGTGCAGGGGATGAAGCGCCCAGCGCAGGGGACTCAATCGCGCGCAGGAGCCGCGCCGGACCACACGCTCCGACAGGAGTCTTCCGCGTCGCCCGGACGCACGCGCACGAGCGTCTCGACGGTCCAAGGCACCTGGACGCGCGTCTCTTCCGTGCGTACCGGACAGTCCGGAACGGCGCAGAAGCGGCACACCGTCTCCGAGCACGGGTCGACGTGGACCAGAACCTCGCCCACCTGCCCCAGCTCGGCGAGCAACGCCGCGGCCAGCACCTGCTGCGTCTCGTGGACGCGGTCGAGGTCCCAGTACCGCGGCACCGTCAGATGGAAGTCCGTGTGAAGACGTCCCCCCGCGGTCCAAGCCCGTAGCAGGTGGATGTCGATCCACTCCGGCCGGCGCAAGCCCGCCAGGATCCCGGTCAGACGGGAGAGCAGCTCGGGGTCCGCGCGATCCATCAGGCGGTCGGCCGCACCGCGCAGCAGCGTGAAGCCGGACCAGGCGATCGACACCGCGACGAGGCATGCGACGAACGGGTCGATCCACGGCGCGTCGAAGAGCGCCGCGAGGCCGAGCCCGACGAGAACACCCACTGTGGTCACCGTATCGGTGAGCAGGTGTTTGCCTTCGGCTTCGAAGGCGACCCTGCCCCGTATCCTACCCAGCCTCCACAGCGCGATCCCCGCGATGCCGTTGACGCTCCCCGCGATGCCCGCGAGTACGAGGCCGAGATCGAGGTTGCCCACCGGTTCGGGGGCGAAGAGCGAAGGGATGGCCTCGCGCAGGATTCCCGCCGCGGCGACGAGGATCAACGCGCCGGCCAGCGCCGCGGCGAAGAACTCGATCTTCCCGTGGCCGTAGGGGTGCCCTTCGTCGGGAGGCGTGGACGCGATGCGGACGCAGAACAGGGCGAACAGACCCGTGAAGACGTTGACGACGGACTCTGCGGCGTCGGAGAGGAGCGCCTGACTCCCCGTCAGCCACCACGCGGCCGCCTTGACGAAGAGCAGGACGACGGCGAGTCCGATGACTCCCGCGGCCAGGCCCAAGTCCGGTAGTGCGTCTCCTCGGTGTCGCCCCATACCACCCACCCTGCACGGCGCATCGCGGCCGCTCGGCGCATTGTGCGCCATGGGATCGGGTTCGTCATTCGTCGTGAACGTCCGCCTCCCCATGGAGCGATTTGCTCGGAGGGGTCGCGCCAGAGAGAATCGCAGCGCATGACCGAGCCGACTGGAGCCTCCGAGAAGATGAGCCCGCTCGACGCCCCCCCGCGGAGCGGCGTCAAGCGTCGTGTCTTCGGCGTGCTCCTGCTCGCTGTCGCGCTGGCATTCCTCGCCTGGCAGATCCGGGCGGCCGGCCCGGCCGCGATCGCGGCGAGCCTCGCGGAGGCCTCCCTGCCCTGGATCGGGGTCGTCATCCTGCTGACCGGACTGCGCTACATCGTCGCCGCCTGGCGCCTCGCTACGTTGACGCGCCGCATCTTCGACACGACCCGTCGCCTCCCCTTCCTCCGTTTCGTCTTCGTGTCTCAGCTCCTCGGGATCGCGATCCCCGGACTCAAGGCGGGCGCGACCGTGCTGCGCTCGCACATGGCGAACCAACGATTCGGCGGAGGCCTCGCTCTCCACATGGGGCCGAACCTGCTCGACCAGCTCGTGCTCGCCCTCTCGTGGGTCGTCGTTGGAGCCGCGCTCCTTCCCGTGCTCGCCCTCGGCGGCGGACCGCTCCCGAGCGGCGCGGCGCTGACACTCTCGGCCACCTGCGCCGCAGCGCTCGTGCTCTTGATCGCGGTCAAACGCGGGCGGCACCGCCTCGTCGCGTGGCTCGAACGTCCCCGGCCCGGACGGCGCGGCCGCGTGGCCCAAGCGAGCGCTACCTCGATCGAGGCGCTGGGAGACCTGATCGACGACCCGAAGGCGCTCTTCGTCGGGCTCTCGGGCGGCATCACCTTCGTGCTCCTGACCGGCTGGGCGCAGCACGCGGCCCTGCTCGCCGTCGGAGAGCCCGTGCACTGGTGGATTGCCGTGCTCGCGACGATCGTCGGTACGACGCTCGGCACGGCCTCGGGCACTCCCGGCGGTCTCGGCGTCACCGAGTTCGCGCAGGTCGCCTTCCTCGAGGGGCACGGCGTCCCGGTCGAGACGGCGACGGCGGCGGTGCTGATCGCGCGAGGCGCGTACTTCGCGCTGATCCTTGCCGGGGGGAGCTTTGCTCTGTGCTGGGAGATCTCCCATGGCCGCCTGCGGGAGCTGATCGGCGGACGGTCGAATCCCAGTACGTAAGTGAGCTTGGCCCGAAGACGANNACGAGTTAGAACGCGTCAGGGACGACGCCAGCCGCCTCCCGTCAGCCAACTTGCGCTTGCGAAGGCTTCGGCGCGCAGCGCCGCAACGGCCATCGCCGGGCTCGCGTCGGCGTCGAGCTCCGTCGCCCTCGCGCGCATCGCGTAGAGCGTGAAGCGCAAGCGGTGTTTGAAGAGGGCCTCGAGCGCCGGGGCGTCGTAACCAGGCCGGGCGTCGCGGGCCTGCCCCTGAACGAACTCGCTCCCCGAGCTCGTCGCGCGGGGAAGCCCCGGCGGCAGCGACTCACGCTCTGGGTCGATGTTCCACACGACCCACAGGATGCGCTCCTCGGGCTCCGCGTCGAGATCCTCGGCGACCAGGGCCAGCGCGGCGCTGTCCGCGGGGGCGCCGCACCACGTCATGGCGGGCGAGCTTCCGAAGCGGCTGCTCATCGTCACCGTGGTCAACGCGCCGAGCGCGGCACCTCCCGGCTCGACCCGAAAGACGCCGGACGGGGACGCGACGGCATCGTGAACCCGCCCCGCCAGCACGAGCGCGGCGAGCAACATGACCACCGGGAGAATGAGCCGGGACTCCATGATCCCGGAAATGTACCGCGAGCCGCGCGAAGGGCCAGAGGGATGCGCGTGGTCGCTCCCGCCAGCGGGGGGTATCCTCACTCCCATGGCGCGGGAACCCCAGCGAGTCGATCCCGGTGAGTTCGAGATCCGTCGCAGGATCCGCGACACCCTTGCGCAGCTCCTGCGCCGCGGATGGTGGGAAGCGCGGGAGTTCGAAGAGGCGATGCGCTGGCTCTCCGAGCAGCGCGGCCTCGCGCTGCGCCAGTTGCTCGCCGTCCTGAGATCCGGGAAGAGCATCGACGAAGTCGCGGCGCTCGAGGTCCTCGGTGGCCTCGCCCTCCCCGAAGACGCGGACGCTCTCGCCGAGATCGCGAACGACCCCTCGTCGCCGGAGCAGGCGCGTGTCGCCACCGCGTTGACCCTGCTCGGGCAGCGCTGCGGTGACCGGCTCCTCGCTGGCGACGTCACCCGTCTCGTCATCCGCTGGCAGGCCCGCTTCCTCGTCGACGAGCCCGGTCTTCGCCCACCGCTGCTCAAGCTCTACCGCGAAGCGGGGCGCGAGGAGCGCGCGCGCTGGGCCGTCCTTCAGGATCAAGAGATCGACGACGCGGAGAGCCGCGCGGCGATATTCGAGATGCTCCTCGCCGTCGAGAGCGACGACGAGCTGCGCCGCGTCCTGCTCGAGGCGCTCGGCCGGCATCTGCACCCGTCGACGCGCGCGAGTCTGCGGCGCGTCGAAGCCCAGACCCCCGAGGAGCGGGACTGGATCACCGCGCGCCTCGCGGAGATCGCGGCAGAGACCGACCCGAGCTCGGTGCCCACGGGATGGCGCGCGCGCATCGGCTTCTGCGACGGCTCCGGCACCTTCCCGCTCCGCATCGACTTCCGTCCGAAGGAGCCGACGAAGAAGGCGCGCACGGTCATCGTCATCCTCGACCTCGTCACGGGTGTGCGGGAGTCACTCTCGCTCGTCGGCGACGAGGTCGAACGCTACGACGGCCTCGGCGACCAGGACGGTACCGGCTGCGCCGACGAGCCCGCGATCCCAGAAGTCGGCGTCCCTGAAGCCCTCGAGATCCTCCATCGCGCCGAAGAGCGAAGCGTGAAGCGCGGGAGCTCGCTCCCGCACGACCACGCACGCGCACGGCGCCTCCTCGACGGTCTCGCGGATGTCCACCCGCGCGCCCCCGAGCTCTCGCTCCCCATCGAGCCCGCCTTGTGGAAGGACACGGCTCAGGNNNNATACTCCGGGTGGTTCTACGACGCGGGAGACCACGAGCTCGACGGGCTTCGCCTCGAGGTGCTCGGCAACGACGCGAGTTCGCGCGCGCCGAGCGCCGATCAGATCACGCGCGCAGCGGCGTGCCTGGCCCGCTCCGGAGAGCGCGATCACCTCAGCCAGCGCCTGATGCACAACGCCCGCGTTCACGAGCTTGCCGGCGAGTCCGAGCTCGCAAGACGTGCCGCCGCCGCTGCCGCGGCCTGCAAGAGCGAGGACTTCTCGGAGTTGCCTCTCGCCCGCATGATGCTGCGCGAGAGCTTGCACCCCGGGCACTACTTCTTCTCCCCCGTCCCCGACACGACACGCCGCTCCGATCTCGTCGCGCTGCTCGTCGGCTCCGACCGGCCCACGCGCCGCCGGGTCTTCGCCGTCGATCTCGCGTGGATCCTGACCCGCGCCACCGATGTCTGGCTCTCCCGGCTCCCCTACTGCGAGCGGATGCACGGCGACGAGTCCCAGGCGATGGTGCTCGCGCTCGCCGAGGCGGGGGTGCGCTGGGTCACGCACTGGCTCGAACAGAACGCGGACGCGGAACCCCGGCGCTCGGAGCGCGTCGGCTTCGGGCCGTACCGCCGGTACCTCGCACGCAGCTACCGCGAGGCCCTCGACCGACACGGCTGGACGGGTCCACCACACGACGCGCGCTTCCACCGCTACGCGGAGCTCCTGACGGGCGCAACGGAACAACTCGTCTTCCGCACCTGCCTCGGAGAGTGCGCACTGCGCTGCCCGGCGCACCCGCGGCGCCTCGGGCTCGAGGGACTCGGCGACGCACTCCCGGCGGGCGACGACGCGGAGAACCGCGTGCGGACATGGCCCGGTCTCTTCGTGCATCGACCGAGCGCCGTTCAGGAGGCGGCCCTCGCCGCCCTCCTGTCTCCGGCCGACACCGGACGCGGGACTTTCCGTTGCGGAGTCTGTGGGGAGGAGCGGCCGCTCAGCGCGCGCTCGCGCTCGTTCGTTCTCTCCGTCCAGGGAGGCGATCGCGAACCCGTCTGCCGCCGCTGCCAGGGGCGATACCGCAGGGACCCGGAGTTCCAGACCGAGGTCATCCGTGGCCAGGGCCGCATTCTCGTCTGACCCCACCTCCGCTTCGAAACTAACGCACGTTCTCCCGCGCGCGATCGATCGCCCTGAGCAAGGTGTCGCTCGTGAAGGGTTTCTGTAGAAAGACCTCGATGTCCCCGAGCGAACCCGCGCTCTCCGTGTAGCCGGACACGAAGAGCACACCGATCTCCGGGCGTTGGCGCCGCAGGGTCTCGGCGAGCTCGACCCCGCTCATCCCCGGCATGGTCACGTCGGTGACCAGAACGTCGAAGTCCAAGTCTCCGGCCCGCGACAGCGCCTCTTCGGCGTCGGAGCACTCCGTGACCTCGTAACCCCGCCTTCTGAGCAGCCGCGTCGCGACCGTGCGCACGGCGACCTCGTCCTCGACGAGCAGGATGTGGCCGCTGCGCTCACCCTCTCCCTGCGCCTTCTCCTGCGCTCTCGCCCGTCGACGGGACTCGGCCGCGAAGGGGAGCAGAAGCTCGAAGATCGACCCGACCCCTCGCTCGCTGGTCACGCGAATGTCGCCACCGCTCTGCCGGACGATGCCGTGCACGGTCGAGAGCCCGAGCCCCGAGCCCCCGTGCTCCTTCTTCGTAGTGAAGAACGGCGTGAAGACGTTGCCGAGCACCTCGGGGTCCATCCCTTCTCCGTCGTCGGCGACGGAGAGGCTGACGTAGGAACCGGCGGGGAGCGCTTCGGCACTCTGCTCCGCCCCGAGCTCGCGGTTCCGGGTCTGGATCGTCAGCCGGCCGCCACCGGGCATGGCATCCCGTGCGTTGACCACGAGGTTGAGTAGCACTTGCCCGGCTTGGCTCCGGTCGATCACCACTTCACCGAGCTGCTCGGCCAATCGGAGGTCGACGGCGATGTCCTCGCCGATGATGCGCCCGAACATCCGGCTCATCTCGAGGACGACCTCGTTGAGCGAGAGCAGCTCCGGCTCGAGAACCTGCCTGCGGCTGAAAGCTAGGAGCTGCTTCGTCAGCGACGCGGCCTGCTCCGCCGCATGCCTGATGTCCCGCATCTCGCGGGCCAGGTCGCTGTCGACGGCGCGAGTGTCGACGACGAACTCGACCGTGCCGAGGATGACGGTGAGCAAGTTGTTGAAGTCGTGTGCGATGCCCCCCGCGAGCCGCCCCACCGCCTCCATCTTCTGCGAATGCCGGAGCTGCTCTTCGGCCTGACGCCGCGCCGTGATGTCGAGGTTGACGCCGAGATAGCTCTGCACCTCGCCATGCTCGTCGAGCACCTTCGCGGCCACGCCGTAGACCCAGGTCACCACGCCGTCCGGTCGACGGAACCGTAGCTCCGAGCCCCATCGCCCACCCGCATCCACCGTCCGGTGCCACGTGTCGAACACGCGCTGCCGATCATCTGGGTGGATGGCCTCGACCCAGCCCTGACCAAGCGCCTGCTCGAGCCCCATACCCGCCATCTCGAGCCAGCGCCGGTTGGCGTGGAGGCAGTCCCCCTTCGCGTCGGTGAGGTAGATCCCGACGGGAGCCACCTCGGCGAGCGCCTGGAAGAGCTCCTCTCCGCGGCCTAGACGGATTGGCGCCGCGGTGCGTGCGAAGCCGAGCCGCGTGAGGATCAATCCCTCGAGCCCCACCACCCGAACGAGCACCGGGCGCCCTCCCACCTCCCGGTGAGTGATGCGCGTGGTGCCCGGCTCGAGATCACGCCTGAGCTCGCGCCAGATCTCGAAGAGTCCCGCGGGCTCGAGCATCGCTGCGAGCTCCGGCTTCGCGCCCAGTGGCGGACATCCGAGGATCCTGCTCACCGCGTCGTTGTGCGCGAGCACCTGCCCCGCCCGGTCGGTGACGAAGACACCATCGTCCGACGAATCGAGCAGTGCGAGGACGAGACGCGGATCTCCGAGCTCTTTCGATGGGTTCTTTTTCGCCATGACCCGGGTAGCTTAACTCGGATCCCCTCCGAGCTAACACCGATCCAAGAGGCGGCCTCCCGAGAGGCCTCGGACCATGCGGCGTTCTGGGAAGGCCCTTCAAGCACCGGCGCCGCGGACACTGCCAGAACCGTGCGAACTCCTCCGGACGACCCGTCGCAAAGAGTGGCGCTCACCCTTGCTTTCCCTAGCACCGCTATACATATTGCCTCTAGGTATCCTTCACGAAGCAAGGAGGCATCGTGAGCTTGTCCAAGGAACTCGTCGCCGCCTCGGCGACCCCTCTCGTCCTCTCGATCCTCACGCAGGGTGAGAGCTACGGCTACGCGATCCTCGGTCGCGTCCGGGAGCTCTCGGACGGCGCGATGGAGTGGAAGGACGGGATGCTCTATCCGGTCTTGCACCGGCTCGAGCAAGGCGGCCTCGTCGCCGCCAAGTGGGGGCGCTCCGAGAGTGGGCGTCGGCGCAAGTACTACAGCATCACGGACGAAGGTCAGAAGGCGCTCGAGCGGCAGCGCGCGGAGTGGCTCGCCGTTCACCGCACCCTGGCCTCGCTGTGGGAGGAAGACACATGTTCGATCTCGACCGCGCGGTAGCCGAGTGGAAGCGCTCGCTCCTCGAAGAGTCGCCCTGCTCGCTCGGCGACGTCCGGGAGCTCGAAGCGCATCTCTTCGATCTGATGGAGGACTTCCGTCTCTCCGGGTTGACCGACGAGGAGGCCTTCGCGATGGCGTTGCACCGCATCGGCGACGGCGCCTGCCTCAAACGGGAGTTCACCAAGGTGCACAGGAAGCGCCTCGTCCGCAGCACCGCGCTCCGCATGAGCCTCGCGTGGCTGTTCTGGGCTGGGATCTGGGCCGTCGTCACGTGGCAGTCCGGACGCTTCCTGCTCAGCCTGCCCGCGCTCGGTGTCGTCCTGGGCGGAACTCTCGCGATCCTGCTCGTCAACTTCACGCCGCGCGAGATCGCCGGCCTGGGACGCGGCACCTTCCGCCTCGCCACGCTCCCCCCAGGGCAGCATCTGCGCGCCGTTCTCCTGTGGCAGACGGCGACCCGCGCCGCGCTGGCCACGGGCGCGCTCGCCTTCTTCGTCGGCGTCGTCGTGCTGCTCTCACACGCGGCCGGACTCGCCGAGATCGGCCCCTATCTCGCTTTCTCGCTGCTCAGTGTGATCTACGCGCTGACGCTGGTGTGCGCGGTGACGATCCCTGCGGAGACTCTCGCACGCAAGAACGGGCTCGACCTCGACCCGGCGCGCCACGCCGAGAGCCGGGCTCCCGCGAGCCCTCCGGCCGATACGCCGGCGCGTGAAGAGGAGAAGGCACCCGTCCTCTGTTAGACCGCCGGGGCCCGCCGCCTGGCGGGCCCCGCGCTCAACCGAGCTCGGGCTCCTCGAGAGGGACCGGGCAGTGCTCCCGCCGCCCGCAGTCCTCACACTCCCGCCCTTCCCACACTTCGTCGAACCAAGAGAGAAGCGGCTCGATCAGCGCGGGGTCCTCCGTCCAGATTCCTGCCTCGAAGTTGCGCCGCGTCCCGGCCTTGGCACCGAGCCCGGCTCCGGTCAGGTTGGCGCTGCCGAGGTACATCGCCTGAGCGTCGACGATGACGACCTTGGTGTGGACGCGTGGACAACGCCGCACGACGAAGCCCTCGGGCAACTCCTCGCGCAGCTCGTCGAGCGCCGCACGGCTCGGCACACCCGCGTGCAGCAGCCGCACCTCGATACCACGTCGGGCCAGCTTCCTGAGATGCGCGAGGATGGAGCGAGCGCGGCGCCGCTCGTCGGGGACGAGCAGCGCCTTGAGGTCGGCCGTCGCGAGCGCGACGCTGAACTCGGCGCGAAGAACCCCGTCGCGGATGACCCGCGCGAAGTGCTCCGCGCCGAGCACGACGCTCGTCGAGAGCGCCGGATCGAGGCCTAGGCCATCCGGATCCACTTGATCAGCGTCCCGAAGGTCGGCGGCTTCCCGTGAAGCAGGAGGCCGATGCGGAAGATCTTCGCGGCGGCCTTGAGCATCAGGTAGGCGCTCAGGCCCATCACCGCGATCGAGAGCCAGACCTGCCACAGCGGCGGCGGGCTGGTCGAAGAGAGGCGGATCAGCGTGACGAAGGAGCCCATCGGCGGCACGAAGCTGAGAATCGTCGCGAAGAGCGAGTCCGGGTCGCGCGAGATCGGCATCCAGAACAGCCACGGCACCATCAACGTGCTCATCACGGGCATCATCAGCGACTGCGCTTCACTCGCCTCGTTGACCGCGGCACCGATCGCAGCGAAGCACGACGCGAAGAAGACGTAGGTCACGAAGAAGAAGATCCCGAGGTAGAACACGAGCGCGAAGTCGACGAGGTCGAAGACGGACGCGAAGACGAGACCGAAGACGCCGAGCCCCGCGTAGACCGAGAGCAGCAGCAGGCCCACGCCCATCTGACCGAGCACCTTGCCCGCCATCAGCTCGAGCGGAGAGACCGCTGAGAGGATGATCTCGACGACGCGGCTCGACTTCTCCTCGATCGTCGAGGTCATGAGCTGCGTCGCGCTGCTCATCACCGACATCAGGAGGAGCAACATGAAGGCGAGCGGGATCATGATGTTGAAGATCTCGTTCGTCTCCTTCTCCCCACCCTCGGTCACCGTCGTCGAACGCACGCGCGGCAGACTGGTCAGCGCGCGCACCCGCTCGGCGTCGAGGTCCGCGGCCGCGATGCGCGCCGCGATGATCGACGAGCGCAGCCCGCCGCGGAGCTCGTCCTCGATCCGGTCGTCGAGCTTCTCCTGGACGTAGAGGTCGTAGCTGCCGAACTTCGTCTCTCCATCGAGCGGCGTGACCGCGTCGTCATGGATCACCGCGACGGCGAGGCGTGAGCTCTGCTTCTGCCCTTCCGCGGCGATCAGCGCGGCCTTCTCCTCCTCGATGTCGGCCCCTTCTTCGAGCGGGACGACCTTGATCGCCGGCACGCCCTCCATCGCCTGGTCGAGCGCTTGATCGAAGGAGTCGCCCTGGACCTCCGCGATCGCCTTGACGGCCTCGGGCATCGCTTCCTTGGCCTTCTCCTTGAAGCCTTCCCGGCGCTCGCGGATCGCCTGTGGAGCGAGGTACTCGGCGACACCCTCCGTGACCGCTCCGCTCGGGTCGAGGATCGCGAAGTCCCCATGCACCTCCGGCGCCTTCTCGTTGAAGAGCATCGGTGTCACGACGATCGCGACGGCGACCATCACCGGGACGAACGCGACGCCGATGACGAAACCCTTGGTGCAGACCGTCGCGAGGAAGTCCCGCTTGGCCACCTGCCAGATTCTTCTCATGCCTGCACCTCCTCGTCGGAAGCCGTGCCGGCGCGCAGGCGCTCGCGCAGCTCACTCGCCGACTCACCGTCCCGGGCCTTACCGGCGACGATCTCGACGAAGATGTCCTCGAGCGACGGGCGCTCCTGCTCGATACGAAGGGGCGTCACACGCTCGAGCACCCCGGACATCACCTTCGAGAGCTCGGCACCCTCCTCGAGGTCGAGCGCGAGGTGCCGCTTCTCGATGTCGACGGAGCGCACTCCGGGAATTCCGCCGAGGGCAGCGTACGCCGCGGCGTTGTCGCTGGTCTCGACGAGGATGCGCTGCGGGTTGTACTGCGCGCGGATCCCCTCGAGCTTGCCGTCGAGCACCTTCCGCCCGTCGTGGATCATGATGATGTGCTCGCAGAGCTCCTCGGCCTGCTGCATCACGTGTGTGGAGAAGATCACCGTCGCCCCGCGCTCGTGCTCCTCGACGATCAGGTCGCGGAGGAGGCGCATGTTCACCGGGTCGAGGCCGCTGAAAGGCTCGTCGAGGATGATCAGCTCGGGCCGGTGCAACACCGCCGCGACGAACTGGATCTTCTGCTGCATCCCCTTCGAGAGCTCTTCGCAGCGCTTCTTCGCGACGTCCTGCAGCCCGACCCTCTCGAGCCAGGCGGGCACGCGCTGCTTGAGCTCGGAGCGGGAGACGCCCTTCAGGAGGCCCATGTGGTAGAGGAAGCCGGAGACCTTCATCTTGCGGTAGACGCCGCGCTCTTCGGGCAGATACCCGATGCGGTCCTTGGCGTCGAGCGCGCTCTTGTTGCCGAGCACGCTGAGGTCGCCGCAATCCGGGAAGAGGATCGACATCACCATGCGGATCGTCGTCGTCTTGCCGGCACCATTCGGCCCGATGAAGCCACACACCGAGCCCGTCGGTACCATGAGGTCGAGTCCTTCGACAGCGACCTTGGGACCGAAGGTCTTCCGGACGCCGTGGATCTCGATCGCGTTCGTGTTCAAGGATCCTCCAGGTGGGGAAAAGGCAGCAGAGCCACGAGGCTCAGCCGCCGAGCATGATCTCGCGCTTTTCTGCACGATCGAAAGCGAGCGCGAGCAGGCCCGCGATCGCCAGAGCGTAGCCGATTCGATTGCGCACCGCCGTCGCGAGGAGCTGCGCCGCCGTCTTGTCTGGTACGTCGAGCGGGTCCCAGAACGGTGTGATCACGGAGACGGCCTCCGTACTGGAGAGCGTGAGCGCGAGCGCCAGCGGGACGATGCCGACCAGGATCGCGCTGAGTTCGCCGCGCAGGCGCGCGCCGGCCCAGCATCCGAGAGCGAGGAAGAAGAGCGCCGCCTCGAAGACCGACAGAGCCGAAACCCACTCCACCTCCGCCATCATCACGCGCACGACCGCGAGTGCGACGAACTCCGCGGCGAGGAGGAGCAGGCCCGCGGCGATCAGCTTCGCCGTCCAGACGCGCCGCGTGCCACCGGGCACCGTGTACGCGACCTCGAGAGTGCGCTGATCGATCTCCCCGGCGATGACGCGCACGCCGAGGAAGAGCGCGAGCAGCGCGAGCGGCGCGCCGACGAGCAGCTCCGTCACGTCGTCCGCCTCGTAGCGCGCCTCCCAACCGGGCACCATGCTGAGGCCCGCGAGGAAGAGCGGCCAGAGCGCCGGGAGGAGCGCGGTGACGAAGTAGCGCCGCCCACCGACGAAGCGCGCCGCGGGCAGGAGCGCGGCGAAGAGGCCGCCCACTCTCGTCATCCATCCATTCATGCCCCTCCCTCCGCGCGCGTCAGCACGAGGTAGCCCTCTTCGAGCCGCGGCTCCGCCGCCTTCGCGGCTGGGTGCGGCACACCATCGGCGACGATGCGCAGGCGCACGCCACCGTCGGCGAGCGGCGCCTGCTCGACGACGAGCGCGCTCTCGATCTCGGGGCCGGCTTCGTCCGGCGCGATGTCGAGTTCGAAGACCCGGCCTGCGGCGAGATCCGCGAGCCCGTCCGGGGCGCCGTCGTAGACGAGACGCCCGCCGGTCAGGACGAGCACGCGCTCGCACGAGACGGCGACGTCCTCGAGGACGTGTGTCGAGAAGAGCACGATGCGTCCACGCGCCAGGCGCGCGAGGAGGTTGCGGAAGCGGATGCGTTCGCGCGGGTCGAGGCCGACCGTCGGCTCGTCGACGATGATGATCGGCGGCAGGCGCAGGAGGGTCCGGGCAATCGCCACGCGTTGGCGCATGCCGCCGCTGTAGCTGCCGATCGGCTCGTCGGCGCGTTCACCGAGCCCCACTTCCTCGAGTAGAGTGCGGACGCGTTCCCGGCGGGCGGCGGTATCGCCAACCTCGTAGAGCAACGCGAAGTAGTCGAGGTACTCGCGCGCGCTCATCGTCGCAGGAAGGCCGAAGTCCTGCGGGAGATAACCGACCCAGCGCGCGAGGCGCTTGCGCAGAGCCCCCAAGGGGACCCCGCCGAAGAGGATGCGGCCGCGACTCGGGTCGAGGATGCCCGCGAGCAGACGCAGCAGCGTGGTCTTCCCGGCGCCGTTCGGCCCGAGCACGCCGATCATGCCGCGCTCGGCACGGAACGCGACGCGCACGAGCGCGCGCGCCTGGTCGCGTGGGAGGTCGAGGCCGAAGACGCGGCTCGCGATGCGGCGCCACAATCCTCGCGGCCCCGCGAAGCGCGCGTCCGGGCCGAGCTCGGGCAGCAAGCCTTCGGCCGAGCGCCGCGCGGTCCGGCGGCCCGCCTGCACGAGCGCGACGAGCATCGCGAGCAGCAGGAGCCCGGTGACGACGAGGAAGCGCGGAGCTTGGTGCTCGCGAGCGCACCAGGGCACCGCGACCCAGAACAAGGTCACCCAGGTGTAAGCCACCCAGGGGGCCGCGCCGATCAGGACACCGAGCGCACGGGACAGTGGGTCGCCGCGTTTCGCGCTCAAGGAAGCGCCGACGGCGTCGAGGAGAACACGTCCGAGCACCGCCGCGACAAAGAGAGCGACGAGCGACCAGAAGCCGCTCTGCACGCTCGCGCTGAGGTAGAGCGCGGCTGCCGTCAGCAGACCGAGCGGGATGAGACGCCGCCGCGCGTCCGAGGCCGCGAACGCCTCCCCGCCCCGCCGCGCCACACGCGCCGCGTACTCCTCGAAACAGCGCCAAGCGCGGCCGATCGGGCCGGGCTGCCCGTAGGTCTTCGACAGCTCGCGCAGCTCGAGCACGGGCGGCCCGTCGGCCGTCTCGGGTTCGGGGAGAGGCGGCCGGCGCCAAGCTCCTGCGATGACGAGGAGCCAGAGCCCGCCGACGAGCGCGCCAGTCACGAGGCGCCACAACACGTGGGTGACGACGCCGGTACCGAAGAGCGGCAACACGGTGCCGAGGGTCAGACCGAGCCAGGCGAGTACGACCCACGGTCCGAGACGTCCGAAGAGTGCGTCGAGGCGGCGCAGGATCACGAAGCCGACGGGCACGACGAGCAGGGTCAGAGCCGTCGAAGCGACGAGTCCCCCCATCACGACCGTCGCGAAGGGTGGCCAGATCTCGTTCTGGCGCCCGGTGGAGAGCGCGAGCGGCCACAGGCCGGCGAGCGTCGTCACCGTCGTCATCAAGACGGGCCGCGCGCGTTCTCGAACCGCGGCGAGCGCCGCGGCGCCGGGGCCGAGCGCGCCGCCACGCACGCGCTGCTGCATGCGGTCGACGAGGAGGATCGCGGGATTGACCGTCAGACCGAGCAGCGCGAGCGCGCCGACGAAGACCATCAAATCGGGCGGCGTGCCGCTCAGCAGCAGGACCCAGGTGCTGCCGACGATCGCCAGGGGCAGCGCAAGCAGGACGAGCAGCGGCAGAAGCAGCGACTCGAAGGTGATCGCGAGCACGATGTACAGCAGCAGGAGGACGGGAATCAGCGCTTTCTTGAACCAAGTGCCTCCCGCGTCCTGTTCGACGTTCTCGATCGTGTATCCGGTCGGCCGCCGGCTCGACGCGAGGGTCTGGCGCAGCCGCCTGTCGAGCTCGACCCGTGCGGGACCGACCTCGGGCACGTCGGGCGCGAGATGGTAGTGCACCTCGAGTTCACGGCGGCCGTCGTGATGGCGGATTTCGACCGGTGGCGGCCTGCGTTCGACATCGAGGAGCTCGCCGAGTTCGATCGAACTCCCCGCGATCGGCAGGCGCATCCCCTCGAGGTCGCGCCGAGTCAGCGTCTCCTTCTCGCGGCTCACCCGCACGGGGATCTCGCGCCCGTCGGGCTGGACGAGACCGGTCTCGAGTAGCGTGCCCTCCCGCCGCAGCGCCGCGAGCGCGGGCAGGACGGCGTCGCTCGTCAGCCCGAAGGCGTCGAGCAGCTCGCGGCGCGCGCTGAGCTCGAGCTCCTCCGCGGAGCGCTGGACGACCGCATTGGCCGAGATCTCCGGCAACGCGTCGAGCGCGGCCGCGACGTCCCGGGTCACGCGCTCGAGCTGCCGCGCGTCGGGGCCGGAGACGACGACCTTGGCCGGGCTCTCGCCGAACATCGCCTCGGCACCGCCGCCGCCGTGGCCTCCACCCTGGCCTTCGCCCTGGCCGAGCAGCTCGAGCTCGGGCAGCTCGCGGCGGACGATGCGGCGCAGGTCTCTGCGAACGCTCGCCGCGTTGAATCCCGGCGGCCGCTCGTCCTTGTCCGCGAAACGCACGGTGAGCGAGCCCCCACCCTCCTGGACGAAGGTGGAGACGTGCTCCACGCCGGCGCGGCCGGTGAGCTCGCCCTCGAGCCGCGCCATCGCTGCACTCGCGCGTTCGAGCGACCAACCGCGCGGCATCTCGGCCGAGAGCCGGAGCTCGCTCGCCTCGGGCGCCTGACGCCCGGTAACACCCGTACCGAGCCACGTCACCATCACGATGATCGAGACGAGGATCATGACGACGACGGTCCCGAGCCACGAGCCCGGGCGGCGCAGTGCGACGGTGACGAGACCGGAGAAGAGCTCCTGCCCGCGGTGCGGCGGCAGGAGACCGCCTCGGCGCGCGCGCTCCCGGGTGCGTTCCGCGATCGCGGCCCCAGCCGCCGGCGCAGCGAGGTGCTGCGCGAGCATCGGCACGAGGCCGAGCGCGACGAGCAAGGACGCGGCGAGCGGCACGAGGTACGCGAAAGCCAACACGCCGAGCAAGGCACGCGTCGCGCTGTCGCTGACATCGACGAAGAGGAGCGGCGCGAAGACGATCGCGTTCGTCGCGGTCGCGGCGAGGATCGCGCGCGCGGTGCGCCGGGTCCCCTCTTCCGCGGCGGCGGCCGGGGCGACCCCGCGCTCGAGCTGCCTCTGCACCGCCTCGTAGACGACGATCGCGTTGTCGACGAGCATCCCGATCCCGACCGCGAGCCCGAAGAGCGTGACGAGGTTGAGCGTCTGCCCGCAGAGGTAGAGCAGCGCGAATGCGACGAGGAGGCTGACCGGCACGCTGAGAGCGACGACGAGCACCGCGCGCAAGCGACGGATGAAGAGGTAGAGCGCGAGCAGCGCGATGAAGAATCCGGTGATCCCGAGCTTGCGCAGCCGGGTGATCTGCTCCTCGATGAGCTCGGCGCCGTCGAAGTTGATCGAGAAGCTCAGCCCACGCTCGCTGAACTCCTCGCCGAGCTCGTCGAAGCGGGTGCGCAGCGCGCGCCCGAGCGCGACGAGGTTCGCGTCCTCCTTCTTGAAGATCAGCGCCCCGAGCGCGCTCTGCCCGTCGACGCGGTAGATCGTCTCGACGCGGCCCGGGCTCCACTCGATCTCCCCGACGTGAGCGAGCGTCGCCGCCTTGCCCGGCTCGAGGCGAATGCGGCTCAGGGAGTCGAGCCCCCGCGGGCGCCCATCGACGAACACCGCCTCGCGCGAGCGCTCGCCCTCGAGCGAGCCGACGTAACGTGGTCTTTCGAGCACCTCGCCGACCCGCGCGACGACAGCCTGCGGCGGGACGCCGAGCGCGGCGCTGCGGTCGGGGTCGATGCGGACCTGGATCCCCTCTTCCCCGCCCCCGAAGAAGATGACGCGGCTGACGCCGGGGACGGCGGAGAGCCGCGCCTCGATCTCTTCGTCGGCGAACGCGCGCAGCGTGTCCTGATCGACCGGCGCGCGCAGCTCCGCGATCATGACGAAGCGGCTCATCGCGGAGAAGTTCGCCGCGGCTCCCGCCTCGACGAACGTCCCCCGCGGCTGTGTGTGCGCGAGGCGCGCCGCGATCTCCTGCAGCTCGAGCTCGCGCACCTTGAGATCGGCTCCCGGCTCGAAGCGGATCTCGAGACTCCCCGAAGCTCCAGTGACGACCCCGCGGGTCTCCGCGACGCCGCGGAGCTCGCCGACGCGGCTCTCGAGCGGGATCAGGATCTCGCGCTCGACGAGTTCGGGCTCGCTGCCGGGCCGCACGAAACGCACGTAGAGCGAGTCGCCCTCGACGTCTGGGAAGAGCTCGACGGGGATNNGGGATGATACCGAGCGCGACGACGCCGACGAGCGCGAGTGCCGCGAAGAGCATCGCGGTCGCGACGGGCCGCCGCCCGGGCCAAGCGAACGGGCTCACGCGTCCCCCTGGCGTCCGCGAAGACGATCGACGAGCTCGTAGATCGCAGGGATGACGAAGAGCGACGCGAGCGTCGAGGCCGCGATTCCGCCGATCACCGTCCAGGCGAGCGGCGCACGCAGCCGCGCCGCGTCGTCGGTGCCGAGCGCGAGCGGCAACATCGCGAGCACCGTCGTCGCCGTCGTCATCAGGATCG
>NPIF01001335.1_pt1 | contig 17462 bp, 17 predicted proteins | sample 8637461 | NCBI WGS metagenome assembly NPIF01 (sample SAMN07420641, study PRJNA396082) | bioreactor metagenome | isolation source: sample BR12 brine-fed electro-methanogenic bioreactor BR | place: Japan: Kochi | collected 2016-12-09
GGGACAAGGCTGAAAATAGGGTAAAAGCATCCCGCGGCAGACCGGTGGCTTCGAGGATCGGTTGAATTTGTTTCTCTCGCCGACCGCGGCTGATTTTATCAACCTTGGTGATCACCGGGATGGTCGGCACCTCGAGCTCCTCTAACCAGTCGAGCAGCTGCAATTCTTCCTGCTGGGGAACCCTGCGGATATCAAAAAGCAATAATAGTGCCCGAAGATTATCCCGTCCTTCCAGATAGGTGCGGACCATCGGTCCCCATTCCTTTTTGACCGCCAGAGGCACCTTGGCAAAACCGTACCCCGGCAGATCGACCAGATAAAATTCGCCGTTTATATCGAAAAAATTCAGCAGCTGGGTTCGGCCCGGCGTAGACGACGTCCGAACCAGGGCTCGGCGATTGACCAGAACGTTGATCAGTGAGCTTTTCCCCACGTTGCTCCGCCCGGCAAATGCCACTTCCTTGAACTCCGCCGGCGGATAATTTCCCGGGCGGGTGGCGCTTTTGACAAAACTAGTTGATTTGATAATCACCGAGAGGCTCCTTGACTCGTGGAACGCGACTCTTCATGGGTCGCAAATATGCAGACACGATAGCTTAGTAGAGGCGAGGATTGCAATGAATTCAAGTCCTTTGATCAAAAACAGAAGCAAAATAAAAACTCCGAGCCGCCGCCCTGGAGAAGCTCTGGGACCTTAAACGGAGCAGACCGGGGAAATATACCGCAGACACAGCCTGCTGAAAACTGACACCCTTGGCAAAAGTTCATCCTGCGACCCTGCGGCCTGTTTACAATTCCTCCTCAATACGCGCTGGTGGCCTTCGCCCCTGAAGCAAGCCAAACTTGCTAAAGAAGGACCGTAAAATTGACAGTCGCCTTCGGATAGATAATGATAAAGAATAGAACTGTCAACTGTGCTCAGACAAATAAAGGAGGTCGCTTATGTATAACCCGGTTGAGGTGCAGGACGCCATCAAGCTCTCGATCCAGACCGAAAAAAAGGCTATGCTTTTTTATCGCATGGCGGCCCGACACATGAAAAAAGCAGAGGCTGTGCGTCTTTTCGAGATGCTGGCCGATGAAGAAAGGCTCCATGCCAGCCAATTCTATCAACTTTACCAAGGTACGGATATCCCCGACTTTGATCGTTTTATGAACAACATCAGCCAAACAGAACAAGACTGGCTGTTGGTTCGGGAAAAAGAACTTTTGATCGACCTCGGAGTCCGCAAGGCGATGGAACTCGCCATGCACAAAGAACTGAAGCTTGAGAAGCAATTGCGCCAGCTGGCCGCAGCCATTAAAAACCCCGAGGTGCGCTCGATCTTTGAAGAAAATGCCAAATCGACCAACCATCACTATCAGCTTATCGAATCCGAATACGCTCATTTGATGGGCATGGTTCACGAAACAGACATCGATACCTATGTCAGGGAATGAAAAACCAAGGGCTGACCTTTTTTCCGCTGCCGGAAGGTGGTAGAATAAAGATGTGGAGCAAGCCTCTCAGGCCTGTTCCGACAGGTTAATCAGGAAACCGGCATTGCTCGGTCTTATGCCAGAAGCCTTGTCTTCTCATCCGTCGGTTGCCAGCGGAAGCCCTGTTGTTCTTCGGGTCTGTAAAGGAGCCGAAAAAGCAGCGGGTGGAAGATGGACGGCCTGCGAATTAGCATAAAGCTGGCCGTAGCAATGTCGGTGTTTTTTTGCCCCGCAAATTTGTTCCCACCCTGCTTCCCAGCACGGCCTAAGCAAGCCGCCTCTTCAGAAACCTTTTCATCCAGCCCTTCCAACAATGGCTTGCCCAAAGACAGAGTCGCTGCTATTGTTCCGACCGTTCCAACCGTTGTCCCAAGGGATCCGCTGTCGTGACCAGTAGTGTAAAAGGAGCCTGACCATGAAACCTGCCGTCGTTTCTATAGCTGCGAAAAGCGGCACCGGAAAAACCACCCTGCTGGTGAAGCTGATTGTGGAATTGAAAAAACGGGGGTATCGGGTCGGTGCCGTAAAACACGACGGACACGGTTTTTCCATGGATCGAGAAGGGAAGGATTCCTGGCGCTTCACCCAAGCGGGTTCGGATATTACCATGATTACTTCCCGGGACCAGATCGCCATGATCCGGCAGAATCCCGACCACCAGGAGCCGCCACTGGAAGAAACCCTCTCTCGCTATTTCGCTGATGTCGATATTGTCCTGACCGAAGGCTTTAAAACAAATCCCCTCCCCAAAATCGAGGTTCACCGTCGGCAATGCCGCAGCCAGCTCCTGTACCGGGGAGAAAACAACGATCCGCTGTTGCTGGCCGTCGCTTCCGACGAACCTCTGGATCTCGACGTGCCGGTCTTTGACCTCAACGATGTCCAGGGGCTGTGCGATCTGATCGAAAAACGTTTTCTACGCTGAACCCCTTTTTACAGTGAGCCGCCGCTAGCGGTGGAACAGGCTTGCATATCCCACCACCAGCAAAAGCAATATCCCCCACCCGCTCCCCAGCACACCCCCCAACTTTAGCCCCTGTCCTGCTGGCAGCCTATCAATGGCTTCGCTTGTGGGACGGATAATACCGTCTTCGCACAGCACATAATTGAAGCGTTTGGCTTTTTGCCGGGCCGCCAATATCTGGCTAAAGGTAAGCCCGTCGGCTTGCGGATGGCCCCTTGTCGGACAGGCGGGCGCCCGGGGAGAAGATTCGGCTTTTCTTATCCGGGAGGGGGGAATTCCCTTGCTAGCGGTTAATTTTTCTTTCAGCCATCGCCAGCCGATGCACCCCATTTGACCCCGGAGACGCTGAAGCAAGCTACCCGGAGTCTGCTCCATAGCGGCCAGGCTTCGGTCATAAAGCGCTCGTTTGGAAGGGGAACTCAGGATTCGATAGGCGCACAGCAGTTCATGGAAACGTCCCGCATCAGCGGCTCCAGGCGGCGCGGTATCGGGATGGCTTTGTCGGGCAAGACGATGAAAGGCACGGCGGATGTCGACAGGACTCGCATCGACAGACACTGCGAGGAGGTGATAGAAATTCTTCTCCATGGACGAACCCCTGGTCGGCAGGGTCTCCTTCCCTGGAGAACCTTCAGCAATATCAGAATCGGGTCTGAACTCCTTTCATCGACCGGCCCGAGGGATTTCTTTAGCTTGGCGAACAGTCCAACAGTATCGACGCAGGATGCGAATCAGGAATATGGAAGAAAGCGGCTCTCGTCGATTGAAAAATCCCGGCGAGCTGCCATGCCTCTTGCAGAGGGGTGAGGGGCCCGGTCCTGTTGCGGGATAAACGCTGGCGAAAGGCAGGATCTCTATCCAGAATCAGGGCCTGTTGAACCAGCATCTGCGCAGAATCGTACAATAACCCGTTGCAGCCCGGGGAAAAGGCCGCCCGATTGCCAGGGATATCCCGGGCCAGAATCGGTCGGCCGACAGCCACCGCTTCGAGGAGTGTATTGGGCAATCCTTCGCTGACGGAATGATTCAAAACCACGTCCGCAGCCCGCAGTACCGAAGCCATGGCGGCGGCCGGGATCTCCCCTAGATAATGGGCCCAGGGGCGGGCCCGCAAGGCAGCCAAAAACTCCCGGCCATAAACCTGATCAAGAATCGGACCGCAAAAGAGCAGCCTGCAGGAGGGGGAGGCAGCAGCCACCGGATCAAAACACCGCAGAAGGTCCAGGTTGGCCTTCACCGGGCGGATACCTGCAGGATGCAGGAACACGGTGCTGGAGGCCGGAATTTGGTGGCGTTCCCGCAGCGGATACGCTTCGTTTCCCAGAACCACCGCTGGCGGCACATGATGCACATTGACGGCCCATTCAGGGTAGCTGGCCGCAAAGCTCTCAACGGACAATCGGTTTTGAATGATAATCGCCCCGGCTCTGGCAAGCACGGTGCGGATCGTCGGACTTTGCTCGGCGGATTCGAGACCTTGGTTGAGATCGGTGCCGGTGAGAGTAACCACCAGCGGCAGGGTATCGCTTTGTCGACAGGCCAGCCAGGGGCGGCCCGCCCGATAAGCGTGCAGAAGATGAACAACATTCGGTGCCAATTCGGCCACCTGTCTCTCCAGACAGGCAGCGTCTCCGCCGGTCTCTATCAGGTGCACCAGATGGCCGATGGATTCCAAGCCCTGCTGCTGGCGCAGGGCCGTCACCCAGTTTCCCGTGGTGCGCGGTTGCCTGGGGACCACAATCAGTATGCGCACGGCAGCTCTCCAAAGAAACGGGGATATCAAACAGACCCCATATATGCTAGTGAAAAGGTCGGGTTCTGTCAATCCTGTCGCTGAGAAGGCGCCAGCTCCACCTAAAAAGCCCCCCGCCGAAGGGCGGGGGGCTCTCTCACCGGAGGAGCTTAGGTATGGCGTACTTAAGTATCCAGGTAAGATGCAGAATTATCCCTGAACAACACGACGGGCAGCGCGTTTGATGCTGACCAGATTACGGAAACTGACGTTGTCCGTGGTGATGTTGTTGCCCTGGGAACCACAACCGAGGGTCAGGGAGGGGATCATGACGTTGAACAGACCACCGATGGCGCCATGGCTGGTCANNGAGTTGAAGGTGACGCGATTGGCGTCGACCCGGCTGGCAAACTCGACGCAGGTGGCGTCGTCCGCAGAATGAATGCCGGCGGTGTGACCGGCGCCACCTTTTTTCAGCAGCTCCGCGCAACGCTCGATGGCAGCTTCCTTGCCGTCCACAACCATATAACCCAGTACCGGGGAAAGCTTTTCACGGCTCATGGGCTCCACATCCTGCATCCCCTTGAGGGGACCGACCAGCAGAGCGCGGGTGCCTTCAGGAACGGAGAAACCTGCCATTTCAGCGATCTTGGGCGCGGACTGGCCGACCACCTTTCCGGAAACTACCGTGCAATCTCCGAAATAAAGCTTTTCCAGTTTAGCTTTTTCATCCTCTGTGACCAGATAGGCACCGATTTGCTGCAGCTTGGCCACGGCCTTTTCAGCTATGGTAGCGTCGTCAAAAATAAGGTTCTGCTCAGAGGCGCATACCACGCCGTTGTCAAAACACTTGGACAGCAGAGTGTCTTCCATGGCCTGATCAAGATCGGCATCACTGGCCACATAGACGGGGCAGCCGCCGGCACCAACGCCAAAGGCAGGGTTGCCTGAGCTGTAAGCGGCTTTGACCATGGCACCGCCACCGGTAGCCAGGATAACGTCTACGCCGGGATTGGTCATCAGAGCGTTGGTGGCCTCGATTGAAGGTTGGGCAATCCACTGAACGCAGTTGGCCGGAGCACCGGCCGCTACTGCGGCATCAAGACACAGCTGAGCCGTCGCGACGCAGCATTTCTGGGCGCGGGGATGAAAACCAAGCACGATCACATTGCGCGCCTTGAGAGCGGACAGGATCTTAAAGCAGACGGTAGAGGTAGGGTTGGTGGTCGGGGTAATACCCGCGACAACCCCAACCGGCTCGGCGATTTCGATGATGTCGTTTTCGTCCTTAACCACGCCGACCGTCTTGACGTCCTTCATGTCGTTCCAGATCACCGTAGAACCAAAATGGTTTTTGATGATTTTGTCCGCGACATTGCCAAGCCCGGTCTCTTCCACCGCCATTATGGCCAGTTCCTCTTTTTTGGCTTCGACAGCCTTGGCGACGGCTTCACAAATGACGTCAGTCTGCTCCTGATTGAGTTTCTTGAACTGCTGCAGAGCCGCTTTTGCCGTTTCGATCATGGTGTTGATCTGTTGTTCTACCATGGTGTTCCTCCTAGCATTCTTGGTTTGAACTACCCTAAAAGCCCGATCTTCCAGATCGAGCGAGAACCTACCTATTCACCGGAAAACCAGACCGGACCTCCTCGAGGCGCAAGAACAGCCCTCAAAACCGAACATTCAGGACTCCGCGGCTGTGCTTTTCTAGTGCGCTTGAGGGGCTCTGTCAAGGACAAAACACCAAAAAGGACTTTAGGGCAAGTGTCCGGATTTTTTATATTTTTAAGGCAACTATGGGATGCGAAAGGAGAAAACAGCAGTTTGAAATACCAGCTTAAAATTTTATGTCCGGGCCCTGCTATACAGGTTCCGCAACACAAACTCCTTAACCACAAAACTTTCACCGACCATTATCGACCATAGCCTTCGATAACCCTTTTAAAACCTGTTTGAAAACAACTGCTTTCGGCATACCGTCCCGCTTTCTACTGCACATAACGCTTTTTTAGTAGAGAGTCCTGCTTGCAAAGGAGGCTTATGCGAAGAATTCTTCTGACCGGCCAGACGGGCCGACCAAACGGCCCGGAAATAATTGATTTAATTTCTCCCAGCAGCTAAAGTCGAGTCTCAACACTGGTCTACCTCCCCTGGCAAAAGGTGCGACGATGCCTCCTTTCTTTTCTTTTCTGGCCGACCCTGCCCGGCTGTCTGGCCCCCTGACTCTCAATCCCGGCCTACCCCTGACCAATCTGCTGAGTTGCGCCCAGTGCGCCGCCAGCGGCCATTCAAAACCGCTGCGAATTCTGGCCTTCGGGGACAGTCTGGTCGCTGGCTTCGGCCTGTCGCACAGCGCAGGCTTTACGGTACAGCTGGAAAAGACCCTCAAGGCTGAAGGGTTTGCAGTCACGGTGATCAATGCCGGCATCCCTGGGGACACCAGTGAAGGTGGTCGGCGGCGCCTGGAACAGGCTCTGCAGCCCCCTCCGGACCTGCTGCTCCTTGAGCTGGGGGCCAATGACAATCTGCTCGGCCTGCCACCAGCCCATCTCGAAGCCAATCTTGAAGCGATCATCCTGCGCCTTCAACAGAACCGCATTCCGGTGCTGTTGGCCGGCATTGAACCATTGCGGGATCTTGGGGAAGCTTATCGGGCTGATTTTACGGCGGTTTTTGTCCGTCTTGCGACACGACACAACCTGGCCCTTTATGCCGATTTTCTCGCCGGTGTCGCCGGCCAGCCAGACCTTCTTAAACGAGACGGCATCCATCCCAACCCCAAGGGAGTCAAAACCATTGTTCGCCAGTTGACCCCAGTGATCGCCGAGATCCTGCGCCGTCTGCAAACAGATTCGTCTTGACAGTGATAAGCGACGCGATATCGTTTTTTTATCCGTATTCGCTGCAACACGCCAAGGAGGCCTGACCATGCAAAGAGCCATTGTCGCTGTGACTCTGTTGAGTCTGGTTACTACAGGCTGTGCCCCTGCCATGGGCCCCAAGGAAACCGGGGGAACCCTCATCGGCGCCGGGGCCGGCGCCCTGCTTGGATCACAAATTGGTGGCGGTTCCGGAAAACTGGTGGCGGTGGCCGTCGGCACCCTGGCCGGAGCGCTGGTGGGCCAGGAAACCGGGCGTTCTCTGGATCGGGCCGATCAACTGGCCATGCAGCACAATGCCCAATACGCCCTGGAACATACCCGCACCAATCAAGCCACCGGCTGGCGTAATCCGGATACCGGCAACTATGGTAGCGTCACCCCCGTTGAAACCTACCAGAGCCGCAGTGGCCAATACTGTCGTGAATATCTCCAGACCGTGGTGATCGATGGCCGGCAACAGCAGGCCTACGGAACCGCCTGCCGACAACCCGATGGCAGCTGGCAGATTATTCGCTGAGCCTGACCGAGACCGGTGGTCTTTTCTTCTGCACCGGGGCCTGCTTAGCCATCGTATGTATTTTTGCGAAAGTATCAGTGAAGGGGAATGTTTTTTTGATGACCCTCAGACCAGAAGACCGATCCCCTTCCACCGCCACCCTCGGTGTGGACGATAGCCGTGGGGATCAGCTGCTGCTGACCATTGCCGGTCGTCTCGACCTGGCCGGTGCCACTGCCCTGTGGCAGACAGTCTGCGATCTGATCGAACAGCACCGGCCGCGTCATTTACGGCTTGTAGCAACGGATGTCCTTTATTGCGACGGAACCGGCGTCGGCCTGCTGATCGAAGCAGAACGGCGCACCACGCTACACGGGGGCCACTTCGAATTGGTTGGTTTGCCGGCCGAGTTCAACAAGCTTCGAGAGCAGTTCGATCTGGATTTGCTTGCTGAACTGCCAAGCTATAAAACCAAGCCCTGTTGTCTGCCGGAAACTACCGGCCAGGCCGTGGTCGACATCTGGCAGGCCGTGCGGGCTCTGATTTCTTTTACCGGTGAATTGAGCGCAGCACTGCTACTGGCGCTGCGCCGGCCCCGGATCGTGCGCTGGCGCGATGTCTGGCTGACAGTGGAAAAGGCCGGTGTCGACGCCTTGCCTATTATCGCCTTGCTGAGTTTCCTGGTTGGCCTGATCATGGCTTTTCAAGCAGCCATTCCCATGCGTCAGTTCGGCACCGAGATCTATGTGGCCAATCTTATCGGCCTGGCGACCCTCCGCGAACTCGGCCCATTGATGACCGCGATCATCCTGGCAGGACGTTCCGCCTCGGCTTTTGCCGCCGAAATCGGCACCATGAAAGTTAACGAGGAGATCGATGCCCTCACCACCATGGGGCTTAAGCCGGTGCCTTTTCTGGTGGTGACCCGGGTTTTGGCCGCACTTTTGGTCACTCCCCTTTTAACCTTGTTTGCCAACCTGTTTGGCCTGGCCGGCGGCTCGGTGGTATTGCTATCGCTCAACTATCCGCTGGTGACCTATGTTCAACAGGTGCAATCGGCGGTAAGCTTGGGAGACTGTTTGGGCGGGCTGGCCAAATCTGTGGTGTTCGGCTTCATTATCGCCGCCATAGGCTGCCTGCAAGGACTGCGGGCAGGGACTGGGGCCAGCGCCGTTGGTGAAGCGGCCACCCGGGCCGTGGTCAGCGGTATCGTGCTGATCGTTATCGGCGACGGCATCTTTAGCGTTCTCTACTATTATCTGGGCATCTGACAACCTCTGACACCTTTGGGATCCCTCTGCAATGGCTCTGCACAGAACAGCCCCTTTAACAGACCGAAGCTCTGCAGCGATTATCGAAGTTGCAGGACTAACCGCTGCCTACGGTGAGGAAACCATCCTCGAGAATCTGAATTTTACGGTAGAGCCCGGTGAAGTCTTTGTTATTCTGGGGGGATCGGGATGCGGCAAAAGCACGCTGCTCAAACATTTAATCGGTCTCTATGCTCCGGCTGCCGGGCGTATCTACATCGACGGCATCGATCTGATTTCAGCCCATGGCGCAGAGCGTCTTGAGCTGCTACGCCATATCGGCGTGATGTACCAACAGGGCGCCCTGTTCGGTTCGATGACCCTGCTGGAGAACCTGTGTCTGCCCCTGGAAGAGCTCACTGAGTTGCCCGAAACGGCCCGCATTTTGCTGGCTACCATGAATCTATCGCTGGTGGGCCTTGCGACTCACGAACACCGTTATCCAGCGGAAATCAGCGGCGGCATGCGCAAACGGGCCGCTATTGCCCGGGCTCTGGTGCTAGCCCCGCAGATTTTATTTCTTGACGAGCCCTCGGCGGGGCTCGATCCCGTTACCTCGGCGGAAATGGACGCCTTGATCCTGCGTCTGGCCTCCAGCCTGGGCATGACGTTTGTGATCGTCAGCCACGAACTGCCAAGCATCTTCACCATCGCCGACAGGGTCATCATGCTCGACAAGGTCAGCAAGGGTATCATCGCCAGCGGAACGCCTCAGCAACTCAGGGAAAGCAGCATCCCTCAGGTTCGGCAATTTTTTACCCGTCAGGCGGGAACCTGATTAATTTATACATTTGGATCGGACGGCTAAAAGAAGGGGAAGGATGTTGTTATGAGAGCGCGTGCCAATTATTTTAAAATCGGCCTGTTTGTATTGTGCGGTCTGGCTATCGCCGTGACGGGTCTGATCGCTCTCGGTGTTGGCTCGCTTTGGCAGGAAAAATTTTATGCTGAATCCTATTTCGAACAATCCGTTCAGGGGCTGGACATTGGATCGCCGGTCAAATTTCGCGGGGTTCAGATCGGCCGCGTCGAAACCATCGGCTTGGTAGGATCCGAATATGCCACCCTCAAGCGCTACGTACTGGTTCGTTTTTCACTGTACCGGGACACCGTCGGCGCCCTGAACCAGGCGGCCTTAAAACGTTTCGTGGACAACGAAACTGAAAAAGGGCTACGGGTACGATTGGCCTTTCAAGGCATAACCGGTGCGGCCTATCTCGAAGCGGATTATATCGACGCACAAGCAGGCCCCGTGCTGCCTATCGACTGGCAACCGGAGTACCCCCTGCTGCCATCGACACCGAGCACTATTTCCCGCTATAGCGATGCGATCGACGGCATCCTGAAGAACATTAACCAGATCGACCTGCAGGGCCTCGGTAGCGGCCTTGAGAAAGCCGTGACCACCCTTAACCAACTGATGACCGACGGCCAGGTGGATGAAATCACTCTCCAGACGATCCAGTTGCTCAGCGAGCTGCGTGCGACCAACCAGCGCCTGGAGGGCCTGTTGATCCGAGCCGAAACTCCTGTCGATGAGCTATTGAGCGCATTGCCCGTGACGGTCAACAATCTCAACCGCCTGGCAACGCAGCTTAATCTCCTTGCTGATGACTTGCCAGCCAGCATCGCCCCATTCAACAGCACCTTGCAACGCCTCAACAGCCTGATCGCTGCCGAACAGCAAACCATTCGGCAAACCCTTTCAAACTTTCAACAGGTGTCGGAAAACCTGCGCGCTATTACCGATGATGGTCGTCGTTATCCAGCGCAGATGCTATTCGGAGCGCCGCCACCAGCTGTGGAGCCTTAGCACCATGCCTAGTTTCCGTTTTTCTTTGGGATTGTGGATGATCTTCGCTGTTCTGGTGCTGACGACCGGCTGCGTGCGTCTGGAGAAAACCTATCCCCAGAAAAAGGCGTATGCCCTTGCAACGCCCTCGACCGTCGCCCGGCAGACGCCTCTATCCGACCGGGTGCTGCAGATCGATTCCTTTAACAGCGCTCCCGCCTACCGCGACAGGGGGTTTGTCTATCGCACCGGGGACCAGACCTGGCAGAGCGACTATTATCATGAATTCTTCACCCCGCCGGTCGCCATGTTCAGCGAAATTATCCGCGACTGGTTGCAAAAAACAGGGCTGTTCGGCCAAATTAGTCAGGCCGGCTATCCGACAGCCAGCGACCTGCTTCAGGGCCGCATTGTGGCTCTGCATGGAGATTATCGTCCCGGACGTACGCCGATGGCGGTTCTGGAACTGCAGCTGAGCCTCACGGATCTGCAAACCACCCCGCCTCGCAATCTGTTTCATCGCTCTTATCGCCGGAGTTTGCCCCTGGCGGATAAACAACCGACCACTTTGGTTCAGACCTGGAATACAGCCCTAGCCGATATTCTGCAGGAATTCGAGGAGCATCTGCAGAAAAATCTGCACCCGGACACATCCTCCGCTAAGGGATCTCCGTCCCCAATAAAGTAGCCAGCCAACGGCACTCTTCACGACTGTCAAGGGCGATCTTGGCGGTCATGGTCAAAGGTACCGATAAAAGCATCCCCACAGGGCCGAGCAACCAGCCCCAGAAAAGTAGTGATAAAAACACCACCAAGGTGGACAGACCGAGGCCGCGCCCCAAAAAGCGCGGCTCTAGAAAACTGCCCAGCAGCAGGTTGATAAGCACATAGCCGGCGGCGACCATCAAAGCCCGTAGCGGTCCAAGCTGCACCAGAGTCAGCGCCACCGCCGGTATACCGGCAATGAGTGAACCGATATTCGGAACATAATTGAGGGCAAAAGCCAGCAAGCCCCACAACAGGGGCAGGTCCACACCGATGATGACCATCATCAGCGTCACCAGAACCCCGGTTGCAAGGCTGACCAGGGTTTTAATGAGCATATAGTGCTTGAGGTTGCGAAGAAAAGAATTGATTCGAAAACTGGCGGACTCGCCGCCGAAAACGCCATTGAACTTGCGGGGAAAACTGGAAGCCTCCAGCAACATAAAGATCACCGTCATCAGAACCAGAAACCCGTTGGTAACCACATTTCCCAAAGCATTGAGCAGAATGGAAACCAGCTTGATCAGGGCACCGGGATCAAACAGTTCGGTGAGCACGGGAACGGAAGCCTTGATCCCCAATCCCTGAAGCCAGCTAACCGTTAAGGAGGTCAGTTCCTGCAACTTGATCTCATAGGTCGGCAAACTGCCGCTGAGGTCCCGTATCGAGGTAAGGATCATTCCGGCCAACAGAAGACCCACCAGTACCACTAACAAAATCACGCTCAACAGCGCCAGCCAGGTCGGCAGGCCCTTTCGTTTCAGCCAGAACATCGGCGTCGCGCTGATAACGGCAATAAAAGCCGACAACAAAAAGGGCACGACAATCGCCTTGGCCGCTTGCAGTCCGCCCAGGATAAGCACCATCGCGGCCAAAATTATCACGACCTGGGCCGCTTTGGCTTGGCGAGCTTTCATTGTCTCTCCACCTCTGAAGACAGTCTCTCCCGTGTTGGTTTCCCGCCTCTCACCGAGCGCTGAGGTACCCGGCCAGAGATAATGGCACTGTTGCGGGGTGCCCTTGCGACCAACGCCGTAATGACACAAGAAGAATTTTGGGCAATGCCATCAATCTTTTTTGCGGCAATAGAGAACATGACGAAATGACGCATAGTCCTGTTCTTCTACCTGCTGCCACTGCTGCGGATCGTATTCGGGGAAATAGGTGTCTCCGGAATATTCCCCCCGGATCCAGGAAATAGACAGTTGATCCACCAGGGGCAAGGCCCTTCGGTAGATCTCGACCCCACCGGCAAAAAAAATCTTCCGTCCATACCACTCCGCCAGCGCAAGGGCATCGCTCAGATTCGAACACACCTCACACCCCGGAGCGGCCTGCAGGGTACGGCTAACAACTATAGTCCTGCGATCAGGCAGAGCGCGGCCGATGGATACAAAGGTATGACGTCCCATTATCAGAGTATGACCGCTGGTCAGCCTGCGAAAAAGCTTGAGTTCTTCGGGAATATGCCAGGGAATTCGTCCTGCGGCACCGATCAGAAGATCCCGGGTCATGGCAACGATAAGAATTTTGGGTTGACTGGACATGAGATCCAACTGAATCAAAATATCTGAAGAGCCGGGAATGTGATGAGCCGCTCGCAGCAGATCATCGAGCTATCCGGAACCAGGCGAAAAACATGGCGTCTGAGCACAGATTTTAGCTCGTTTTAAGCTTCATGGCCATAACGATGGGCTAACAATGGGTCAAAAAGCGGAATCTGCAGCCAGCCGCCCCTGGGGCACCTCGAACAGCGTCCTGGCGTGAGCAAAACGGAGCGGAGAAAATCGGGACGGCGGGAGAGGAATGCAGGAGCATGAAAAAGCCGCCGCCTTTTCACAAAATTAAGTCACCGGGATGGAGCCAGCCCCACAGGTCCGGCCTGCCCCTCCCCGGTACAGCCTGTCCCCAAAGCTACTCAGCAACTTTGCCATAAAGCAGGGAGCAGTGGCGAAAAACACGGGGCATGTCACTGCCTACCGCTCCAATCACCATCGCAATCCAGACCATTTCGACGCAGTAGGCCGGCCAGAGATGCAACAGAACCACCGGCAGCATATGGCCCAAAGCGGCCAATCCTCGTCCTTCGTGGGGCCAGCGTAAACTGTGATGAAGTTCGGTAGCGATCAGACCGCAGCCGGTCACCACCACCAGCAGGGCGTAATGATGAAGCGGCACCAGCGGTGCCTCAAAAACTGCGCCGCCCAGCAAAATTCCAGCCACGCCAAGATGACCGGTGCGGAACAGTATATCCAGCCCCCGGGACCATCCGGGACGCTTCCCCTTAGGCGGTCCAGCCTTCTTGTCGCCAGTCATGCTCTCCTGCTTTCTCATCCGTAATATTAGGGCGCGCGCTGCTGCCCCTGGATGGTCCTGTGCAACAAACCCCTGTTCAGCTTCCGCTTGAAACAGGGGTTTGTTATAACACAAGCTGAACAAAGGAGTGGGACTTTTCCTCAGGAAAAGTCCCACCGTCAAAACCTTTTTCAATTACGAAGCAGCGCCCTTTTCAGGACTCTGAATCGCTAAAACCTGCAGCGGATTACTCGTCACGCTCGTAATCGACGATACGGGAAGCTACGGTCTTGATGCTGAGCAGGTCTTTGTAGTTGATGTTGTTGCCCAGGTAGTTGCCACCATCGGTACCGCAACCGAGGGTCAGTGAAGGCGGCAGCTTGTTGTAGATGAGACCGACGCTGCCGTGTACTGCAGGCTGGTTCAACAACAGACGGTTGGCCGGGATTTCCATGGCGAATTTGTCGAGGACTTCTTCATCCTGAGCGTGGACAACAGCAGTATGGCCGGCACCACCCCAGAGAAGCTGGTTTTTAGCAGCGGCAATAGCTTCATCGGTGCTGTTGTAGCTGATGTAACCCAGAACCGGAGACAGTTTTTCATGGCTGAACCAGTCTTCAGGACCAATGCTTTCCAAAGGCACCAGAAGCAGTTTGGCATCATCGGGAACGTTAATTCCGGCCAGCTTGCCAATGGCCTGGGGCGACTTGCCGACAATGGCCATCGCCGGAACGCCTCTTTCCTTGTCAAACATGACCGCTTCGAGCTGAGCTTTTTCTTCCGGCTTAACCAGGTAGGCGCCACGCTCGATCAGCATTTTAACGGCTTTTTCTGCTATTTCCTTGTCGTCGAAAATCATCGACTGGTCAGAAGAGCAGATGGTGCCGTTGTCAAAGGTCTTGGAAGCGATAACGTTATTAACCGCAACGGAAAGATTGGCGGACTTGGAAACAAAGACCGGGGTGTTACCGGCGCCGACGCCGATGGCGGGATGGCCGGAGCTGTAAGCGGATTTGACCATGGCGTTACCGCCGGTGGCCAGAATCAGATTGACGTCTTTGTGGTTGAACAGCATGCCAGTTGCTTCGATGGAAGGAGTTTCGATCCACTGGATGCAGTTCTTGGGAGCGCCGGCCGAGATGGCGGCATCGTACATGATTTTAGCGGCTGCAACACTGCACTTCTGGGCGCGGGGGTGGCAGGCAAAAATAATGACGTTACGGGTCTTCATGGCGATCAAAGACTTAAACATAACCGTCGAAGTCGGGTTAGTGGTCGGCGTAGCGGCCGCGAGCACACCAAAGGGCTCGGCCACATATTTCACGCCATCGCTTTCCTCAATAACGCCAACGGATTTTTTGTCCTTGAAATACTCATAAACAATGTGAGCGCCAAGGTGGTTTTTGATGGCTTTGTGGTCGGCCCGGCCGATACCGGTTTCTTCAACGGCCATTTCGGCAAGCTTAACTTCATTCGCTACACTGGCCTCATCCATAGCCGCGGTAATCTTGTCGACCTGGGCCTGGGTAAAGGTTTTGAACTCGTCAGCAGCTTTTCTTGCATTAGCTACCAATTGATCGATCATTGCCTGTGCCATACCTAATTCCTCCTAGTTCTTGTGTTGATGAAGCTTCTCGCTTATCCCGATTGCCAGAAATGCCTAAAAGAGCAGGTGAGCATTCAAAAAAAAAGAGACGGGCAGCACGCATCTCCAGAACCTCAGGGTCCGTCCATGCCATAGCCACCGACTCCTTTCCAAACACGGGAGGCGTCACCGTTTCCGGCAAAACCCACAGCCTGNNAGCCCATCCTCTCGTAGCACCAGGCCTTAGAGCAGACAGGTCAGAGCCGATTCCCGCCAGTTTGCTTCTGGATGCGCACGACGTGTCACCGCATTCAGTGCTCCATAGGCGATATTCCTTAGAAACTAGCACTGCAACTTATACCAAAACGGCTAATGACATGCAAGGAAATAATTGTTTTTTCCAGGGGACAAAAATCTGCTTTTATGGTCCTCAAAGTCAGCGTTCAGGCCTTAGAACAGGGTTTTTTCACGGCTCTTTCCGTGACAGCTTCTTTATGGATATTCGATAATCTTAAAAAAAGCGCGCCGGTCAGGAGGGGAAAACCGGGCGCGCAAAAAAAACTTCCAAATCTGTTATCGGTGGGCCTCATGGCGAAGAGTCTATCACCATGAACGATCTTTGCAATGAACCCTCAGAATCACTTCGACCAGACGGGCCGGTTTGGCTTTGTTTCCCGTTGGGCTACAGCCAGACGAAGGATAAAGCGAGCGCCCCGCTCGCCATTCAATACCTCAAGATCGCCGTGGTGATGCTCGATGATGCGATGGACAATGGACAAGCCCAGTCCGGTGCCATCCTGGCGGGTGGTGAAAAATGGGTTAAAGATATTTCTCATCACGGAGGGCTCAATCCCTCCGCCGGTATCTTCCACCTCCACAGCCACGGCCGGTTCACCCCGCAACACCGCAACATAGGCCCTGATGGTCAGCACCCCGCCGCTGGCCATTGCCTGACGGGCATTGGCAATCAGATTCAAGAAAACCTGCCGCAGTTTTTGTTCATCTCCCTGAATCGGCGGCAGATTCTGCGCAATCTCTTCTCGCAAAATGATGGAGGCCCGCTGTAGAGCCTCCATTTCCAGAGCCAGCACCTCAAAAAGAATCTCTTGCAGATGGCAATTGATGAGACACAGCATCTGCTTCTTGGAAAAAGCCAGGATGTTGGTAAGCATCTCCTCCATGCGACGAACCTCCCGGACAATGATCTGACTGTACTCATAGGCCTTGCTTTCCGAAGGCATGAGTCGGGCAAGACGATTGGCATACCCCCCAACCGAGACCAGGGGGTTACGCAGCTCATGGGTGACAGATGCCGCCGTCTCACCCAGGGCCGCCATTTTTTCGACCTGGATCATCTGCTCCTGGGTTTCCCGTAAGTGGCGGTGAGATTCCTCCAGACGCTGCAACAAAAGGCTGTTCTCCATGGCCTGCGCCGCCTGATTGGCAAACAGCCCCAGAAACCGCCGCCGCTCGGAATCGATTTCGTCGCGGTTGCCCGGAGAGTCGACCAACAACACGCCAAGCACCCTGTCATGGCCGACCAGTGGCGCACAGGCACAGTGGCCAATGCCAAACCGATCTTTCAGGTCGGCAAAAGAAGCAGACTTTTGTTCATGGGCCGATACCAGTAATACCCGCTCCTGCCTTATGGCTTGAACCAGGGGATGTTCCGTATCCTCGAGAGATAATCGCTGCTCGGAGACTTGACGAGAAAAAGGATGATTTCGCTGAGCCTGCCGGACCTCCGGGGAAACCAGCGGCTCATTCCATGCGGCCAGCCCCCGGGCTGCAGNNGGCTGCCGCTTCGGCGGAAACGACACCGAGCATGCCCTGCAAAAACCCGCTGCGCTCATTGACCATAAACAGCATGGCCCGCTCAAAGCCCGCACCACTCTCCACCGTAGCGGCCGACAGCACCAGATGCATCAACGCATCCAGCTGCAGGGTGCTGTGCATGGCCCGGGAGATCCGGTACAACAAGGAAATCTCTTGCAGCTTTGTAATGTTTTGCTTCGACAACTCGGCCAGTCGCTCTAACGCCTCCACGCGCTCCAGAGCCTGGGTGATCTGTTCCGCGATGAGCGATAACATCTCGATGGACGCAGAGCCTGAAGTTAAAGCCAGAAGTTTGGCTTCAGGCCCTTCGAAAAGGCTAAAAATCC
>NPIF01003565.1_pt2 | contig 17457 bp, 10 predicted proteins | sample 8637461 | NCBI WGS metagenome assembly NPIF01 (sample SAMN07420641, study PRJNA396082) | bioreactor metagenome | isolation source: sample BR12 brine-fed electro-methanogenic bioreactor BR | place: Japan: Kochi | collected 2016-12-09
CGCAGAACAGACGATCAAGGGGATCTTGCTGTTACCGGAAGGTCCCCTGTTGTTTGCCGCCCGGCCGATACTGACCAGCGAGGGGCAAGGTCCCCCCCGGGGAACGGTTTTCATGGGGCGTTTTCTGGACCGCGCCGAGTTGGATCGTCTCTCCGATATCACCCAGCTTTCTTTCAGTATTTTTCGATACACCGACCCCAGACTGCCAGACGATGCGATCCAGGTGCGCGAGCTCCTGATTGAAGAGAACTCTCCCCTCATCCGGCCCCTGGACAAGGCATCGCTCACCAGCTATACCCTGCTGTCCGATGTTTTTGGTCAGCCGGCCCTGCTGCTGCAGATCAACATGCCTCGGGATATTTACCAGCAGGGCAAAAAATCGATCTACTATCTTCTGATTTGGATGACGCTTATCGGTTTGGGCGGCGTCGCCCTGACCTATTGGCTGGTGGGCAAACTGGTTCTCTCCCGCAAGCGGCAGGAACAAAGCGAGCAGCGTCTGGAATTTCTCGTGACCCATGATCCGATTACCGGCTTGCCCAACCGCACTCTGTTCCTCGACCTGCTCAGCCAGGCGCTGGCCTACGCCCAACGCAACCAGTTTGTGGTGGCGGTTCTGCAAATGGATCTCGATCATTTTAAGGTCGTCAACGACAGTTTAGGTCACTCCGTCGGTGATCTGATGCTCAAGGCCGTTACCGCCCGTCTCCAAAAATGCTGTCGAGCCGGGGACACTGTGGCTCATCTGGGTGGGGACGATTTCGTCATTCTCCTGCCCGATCTCAACGATGTGCAAAATGCGGCCACAGTCGCCCAGAAACTCCAAGCCGCCTTGAAAGCGCCCTTTTTCCTGGCGGGGCAGGAAATTTTTACGACCATCAGTATCGGTATCACCATCGCTCCATTAGATGCGCAAGATGCCGAAACCCTTTTGAAAAATGCCGATACGGCCGTCTACCAGGCTAAAGCCCAGGGCCGCAACACCTACCAGTTTTTCGCCACGGAGATGAATACACGTACCCTGACTCGGTTGGGGCTGGAAACGGGCCTGCGACGGGCACTGGATCGGCAGGAGTTTCTTCTTCACTATCAGCCACGAATCGATTTGGCCAGCAATCGAATTACCGGCATGGAGGCCCTGGTACGTTGGCAACATCCCGAGCGGGGGCTGATGCCGCCGCTGGAGTTCATTTCGCTGGCGGAGGAAACCGGTCTTATTCTCCCTCTCGGCGAGTGGGTGCTGCGCACCGCCTGTGCGCAAAATCGAGCCTGGCAGCAGGCGGGGTTACCTGCTCTGCGAGTCTCGGTCAATCTTTCGGCCTGTCAGCTTCGGCAGGCCGACCTGGTCAATCGCATCGATCGAATACTGGCCGAGACCGGGCTTAAACCCGAGTACCTGGAACTGGAAATCACCGAAAGCGTGCTCATGACGGATATCCAATCGACGCTCCAGGTCCTGATGGCCATTCGCGAAAAAGGAATTACCCTGGCCATGGATGATTTCGGCACCGGCTACTCCTCCCTCTCCTACCTGAAGCTTTTCCCTCTCGATAATGTCAAAATCGACCGTTCTTTTGTCCGCGACATGACCCAAAACCCCAACGATGCGGCGCTGGTCCGAACCATCATCGCCATGACTGAAAATCTCAACCTGCACTCGGTGGCCGAAGGTGTGGAAACGGCGGAACAACTGGCTTTTCTAAGGCGTTACGGGTGTACAGTGGTTCAAGGATACTATTTTTCGCCGCCGGTCCCGGCGGAGGAATTTGCCAATCTGCTGCAACCGGGGGCTTTTTTGACCCGAATCGAAGACGAACTTGCCACGCCCCCTGCGGATTAGTCCTCGACCCCGACCCTGGTCTTTAGCAGAACCACGCCGGTCCCGCTTAGAAATCCGATGAAGGGCCGGCTTCAGTGATTTACTTGGCCGGTTTTTTGCTGATACTGTAGTCTGGCTCCCGATTTATGGCGCGAAGACTTTATTGTTGGCATCCAGGTAGCGAATTTTATACATTAAGATCCGATACCTGCTCCGGACCTCCTTTGGTTGAATAGACTGTCTTCGCCGAAATAGGCATCGTTGTTTTTCGTGTGCAGGGAGCGTTATGACCTGCCACTTCTGCCCGGAGTGTGACAGGTCCATCCCCCTCCGAGCACGACAGCATCTGGTGAGGAACCATGATCCACGCCGCTTTTGAAGGGTTGATTCATAGTGCAGCGCTGCTTATCGCCACGGCCTTCGTCTACGATCTTCTCACGACGCGTTACCAGGACCGGCAAAGCCTTTTAGGAAAACTCCTGATCGGTTTTTTATTTGGCATCCTGGGCATAATTCTTATGCTGGTGCCTTGGTATTACGTTCCCGGTATCATTTTCGATACCCGTTCGGTGGTGATAAGTATCGCCGGTCTCTATTTCGGTCTGGTTCCAACGGCGGTCGCCATGACTATGACCTGTATTTTGCGGGTTGTTCAGGGTGGCGCGGCCACGCTGACAGGTGTTTCAGTAATCATCGCCTCAGGCATGCTGGGGATTGTCTGGCGGCGGTTTCGCGGAAGAGACAAAAAAGAGTTTTCCGTTTTCGAGCTGTACCTGTTCGGCCTCCTGGTGCATGGAGTCATGCTGGCCTTGATGTTCACCCTGCCAAAGGCGACGGCGTGGGCAGTCCTGGGCGTTATCAGTCTTCCGGTTCTTATTATTTATCCCCTGGCCACCGTGTTTTTCGGCCTGCTGATCAATTTCCGTCACCGTCGGGAACAGGCCTCTCATAACCTGCGGGAAAGTGAACAACGGCTCCGCCTGGCCCTTGAGGCATCCCATCAAGGCATATACGATTTCAACATCAGCACCGGGGCTATTATCATTAGTGACGAATACGCGCGGATGCTGGGACACGAGCCCACCGAATACCGAATCACCTTCGACACCTGGCTGGGCCAACTCCATCCGGATGACCGGGAGCAGACCCGGCTGGCCTATGATGAATATATTTCCGGGCATCGGGAAGCGTATTGCCAGGAGTTCCGCATGCGAACCCGCAGCGGCGACTGGAAATGGATTTATTCGACGGGCAAGGTGGTGGAGAGAGACCAACAGGGGCACCCTGTGCGCATGCTGGGGACTCACAAGGATATCAGCGAACAGAAAAAAAATGTCGCCCGGCTCGAATATCTGGCCACCCATGATGTACTCACCGGTCTGGCGAACCGGGTTCTGCTTCGCGACCGCCTCGAGCAGTCTATCCTTTTCGCCCAACGCTCCCGGCGACTGGTGGCGGTTTTGCTTATCGACCTGGATCGCTTTAAGGTTATCAATGACTGTCTTGGTCATGATTCAGGCGATGAAATACTGAAGAAAGTGGCCAGGCGGCTGCGGGAATCGGTGCGCGAGGCCGATACGGTCGCCCGTTTCGGCGGGGACGAATTTGTCATTCTGCTGGCAGAGGTGGCCGATATAAAGGATGTGGAACCTGTTGCAGAAAAAATCCTGCGTTGTCTAAGCCGGCCCTATCATCTTAGCGGCCGAGAGCTGACTATTACCGGCAGCCTCGGGATCAGCATCTACCCCAACAATGACGCCGACAGTGAAAATCTCATCCGGCATGCGGACATCGCCATGTACCGGGCCAAGGAGGAGACCAACTCCTTCTGCTTCTACGCACCTGGGATGGGGTTGCTCAGCAGCGAAACCATGGAACTGGAAGTTGATCTGCGGCGGGCTCTGGAGCGAGGAGAGCTGGCGGTTCACTATCAACCGAAGGTTGATTTGGCCATGGGCCGAATCATCGGCTCCGAAGCGCTGCTGCGCTGGCACCACCCGCAAAAGGGTATGATTTCTCCCAGCCGGTTTATTCCCATGGCGGAAGAGACCGGCCTGATTCTGCCAATCGGGGAATGGGTTCTGCTGGAGGTTTGTCGGCAGATAGGGATATGGCAAAGACAAGGGTTTCCGCCCCTGCCGGTGGCCGTCAATCTATCGGCCCGGCAATTTCGGAAAAACGATCTGGTGGATTCCATGCAGCGCATCTTTGTGGAAACAGGCACCGAGCCGGGTTTGCTGGAACTGGAACTAACCGAAAGTATGATCATGCACAACCCGGAGGCGGCCGTAGCGACCATGCAGCAGCTGAAAAAACTGGGGGTCAAACTGGCCCTCGACGACTTTGGCACAGGCTATTCATCCCTCAATTACCTGCGACGGTTTCCCGTCGACTGCCTGAAAATCGACAAATCCTTTATTCGCGACGTGCCCGGCGACCCAAGTGCCGCCGCCGTCGCCGCGAGTATCGTCGCCATCGCCCAACGTCTCGGTCTCAGTTCCATTGCCGAAGGGGTGGAAACCCGGGAACAGGTCGATTTCCTGGTCGAGTGCGGCTGCGACGGATTTCAGGGATTTCTGTTCAGCGCTCCGGTTCTGGGGGAAGAGTTTTCCGCCATTCTGCGCAGCGCACAGCCAAGCCAAAGAAACGAAACCGAACAGCCTGGTAACCCCTTGAAACCCTCGTCTTAATCCTTGGAGCAGGTTCTGCAGGTCCTGCAGTGGCCACTGGGGACTTCAAAAAACCACACAGACATCCTTCCATTTCATGGGTCCCTCCGGGTAGTTATTTTACGTTTGTTAAGAGCTTGAGGTGACCGGCTGGCTGGTGCAGCATGGCTCGATGTGTTTATTCAAAACTCTGCAAGGCTTAAAAATGCTGCTATAGGATAAGATTGATAAACGGCCGGTGCCCGAGTGTTCACCACCGACCAGCTGACACGCCTAAAAAAGGGGGATCTATGCAAGACACATCGTACTATCAACTTCCAGCGAAAAAGGTGTTGGAAGCTTTAAAAACCTCTGGAACCGGACTTTCGAGTTCAGAGGCGCAGAAAAGGCTGCAGCGCGATGGGAAAAATGAATTGGTCACGGTGGAAAAGACCCCGGCGCTCATCAAATTTCTGCTGCAGTTTAAAGATGTGTTGATGATTTTATTGCTTGTGGCCGCCGGAATGTCGTTTCTGATCCAAAATTACCGTGATGGAATGGTCATGCTGATGATCACGGTAATCAATGCGATTATCGGATTTGTACAGGAATTCAAGGCAGAAAAGACCATGGATTCCCTCAAGCAATTGGTGCAATCATCCTCAAAGGTTTATCGAGATGGCGATCTTAAGGAACTTCCCCAATCGGAACTTGTGTGCGGCGATGTAGTCAGTCTGGAAGAAGGGGACAAAGTGCCTGCGGATTTGCGCATTCTGGAATCCTTTAATTTGCGAACCAACGATGTCTCGCTGACCGGCGAATCGCTGCCTCAAAATAAAAATAACGAGGCGGTTCCGGAGCCATGCGGTTTAGCGGATCGCGACAACATGGCCTACTTGGGGACGACGGTAGCCGCCGGAAGCGCCAAGGGCGTGGTTGTCGCCACCGGCATGGCGACTGAAATGGGAAAGATCGCCGACCTGGCCCAAACCGAAGAAAAGTCTACCTCGCCGCTGCAGCAAGAATTGCAGGTTATGGCGAATCGGATCGCCGTGTTTGCCGTAATTATCGGCGCAGCCCTTTTCGGCGTCAGTTTGTTCCAGGGGCTAGGCTTGAACTTTGCGGTTCTTTATGGACTTGGCATCGCGGTGGCGGTCGTACCGCAAGCACTGCCCATGCAAATTACGGTGGCGTTGGCCAATGGTCTGGCCCGGTTGGCGAAAAAAAACGCAGTTGTAAAAAAACTTTCATCGGTCGAAACGCTTGGCTCAACGGATGTGATCTGCACGGATAAAACCGGCACCCTGACCAAAAATGAAATGACAGTCAGAACCGTTTGGTTCGACGGCGAAGAATATACGGTGACCGGGCTCGGCTACAAGCCGGAAGGGAATATCCTGGGAGCGGATGAACGTCCACTGACCCAAGAACAGATTGCTAAACTCGAAATCATGCTGGACGCCGCGACCATGGCTTCGAATGCCGAAATTCATCCCCCGGACGAGAACCATCCAACCTGGTATCCCATCGGCGATCCCACTGAAGCCGCGCTCGTGACGCTCGCGACAAAATTGGGCACGCGCTCTCCAAACGAGGATGAGGAGAACCCGGAGCTGCACCAATTCGGCTTTGATTCCGACCGGAAACGGATGAGTTCGATCCGGCAAATCGGTGATGAAGAAGTCATGACCATGAAAGGCGCATTGGGCAGGGTCCTATCAATCAGCAAACATATCTGGAAACAGGGCAAGGCCGAGCCGATCACCGAAGAGGATATTGCCGAGCTGAAGAGCTTGAACGAACGGTACTCCAAGAAGGCTATGCGGGTGTTGGCGATTGCCTATCGGAAATTAGGCCCGGAACACAAGGATTATGTTCTGGAAGAAATTGAAAAAGACGTGGTGATGCTGGGACTGACCGCCATGATTGACCCGCCTAAAGAAGGCGTGAAACAGGCGCTGGAAGACGCCCGTTCCGCCCATTTCAGCACCTTTATTATGACCGGAGACTACGAACTTACAGCGCAAGCGATCGGCCGAGAAATTCATCTGAGTGAGAAAGATGAAGATACGCCTGTACTCAAAGGGCAAGAGTTAGAACAGCTTCCTGATGAGGAACTGCGCCAGATGATGATGACGCATGACGCCCTGATTTTTTCGCGGGTCTCGCCAACGGATAAACTGCGAATTGTCAAAACGCTTAAGGCGGGGCAGCGCGTTGTGGCGATGACCGGCGACGGCGTCAATGACGCGCCGGCGTTGAAAAGCGCGCACATCGGCGTGGCGATGGGGCGGATGGGCACGGATGTGTCGAAACAGGCCTCAGAACTGATTCTGCTAGACGACAGCTTCCCCACCTTAGTGCATGCGATCCGTGAGGGACGCACCATTTACTACAACCTGAAGAAAACGGTCATCGCGTCGTTAACCAGTAATGCGGGGGAATTGGTGATTGTCCTGCTGGGGTTGGTGGGGGTGGGCTTTTTCAATTGGCCGATCCCGATTTTGGCCATTCAGATTTTGGCAATTGACTTGCTGGCGGAAATTCTGCCCCTGACCGCCTTAACCTTCGATCCCGGCTCAGGCGAACTGATGACGGCCACGCCGCGCAGCAAAGATGAACACATGATCAACTGGGCCACCGCGAGTGAAATTGCCTTGTTTGGCCTGTTGATGGGCGCCCTGGCCTTTGCCAATTACGCCTGGTTTATTCTTCAGCAGGGAGACGGATTTTCCGACACGCACCGTCTCTATGCCCGTGCTACCACGATTAGCTATACCACGATTGCGGCGACCCAGTTCATCAATATCTTATCGCGCCGTTACGAATGGGCATCGCTGTTCAATCGGAATTTTTTCAGCAGTCCTAAAATGCTGCTCTCGATTTTGCTCTCCATCGGGTTTACCTGTACGGCAATTTATACCCCGGTGATCAATCGTTTCCTGGGATTTGCGCCGTTAACAATAGGAGACTGGGTGACCATTTTGATGGCCATGGGCGTATTCTTAGGCGCGCATGAAACGCTGAAAGTGTTCAAACGCCTCAGTAGAAAAAAGAAAATGGCCGGATGAGCGCCGCCGTTGTTTGGCATAGTCGGTTGCGCAGCTCTGACGCCGCCATATTGGGCTAACTTTTAAGCAAGTCTGCCATTGCTACGGTGCTGAATTTAAGGCACTATCACGGTCGGCACGGCCCGTCCCCTCTGCGGAGGGAGAATCCTGACGGGGCATTTAATAATCATATAAAATCAGGGCACGGACTCTATGACAAACAACGATATTATGCGTCGCCTCCGCTATATCTTCGACTTTAACGATTCAAAAATGATCGCCCTGTTTGGACTGGCAGGGCAGCAGGTCAGCCGGGAACAGATCAGCGCCTGGTTAAAGAAAGAAGACGATCCCGGATATGAGAAATGCAGCGACCGTTTGTTGGCGATTTTTCTTAACGGACTGATTATTGACAAGCGAGGCAGAAGGGAAGGCCCGCAGCCCGAACCCGAGAGGCGTTTAAACAACAACATTATTTTCATGAAGTTGAAAATTGCCTTAAACTTGAAAGCCGAAGACGTGTTGGCGATTCTCGGAATAGCGGAGTTCTGTTTGAGCAAGCACGAATTGAGCGCGTTTTTCCGTAAACCGGGGCATCCCCAATATCGTGAATGTCAGGACCAGATCTTGCGCAATTTTCTTAAGGGTTTGCAGCTTAAATACCGCGATAACCTCGAACTGAAAACACCGCAGAATTAAGACATTCTGCCAGCGAAGAAAGACAGACCATGGACTATATGATTATTCAGAAAATTGTCTATTCGGCGGTCGCCATGCTGGCCATCCATCTGCTGTTTCATCTCCTTAAGCGCTACGCCAAGCAGACCCAGCACAAGTTCGGTATTCGCAAATCCCGTTACTTCGCCCTCAAACGCCTGCTCACCATGGCTTCTTTGTTGCTGAGCCTGGTGATCCTGATTCTGATCTGGAATGTGGACTTGAGGCATGTCTGGGTTACCGCCACCGGCCTTCTGGCGCTGATTGCCGTCGCCTTCGTGGCCGTCTGGAGCCTGGTGGGAAATATTTTAGCCGGAGTGATTATCTATTTCACCTCTCCCTTCAAAATAGAGGACGCTATCGAGGTGATGCCGGACGAAATCCGAGGCACGGTGCTGGCCATCAACACCTTCTATACGGTGCTTATGACTGAAGACAAAAACTACATCAATATCCCCAACACCTTGTTATTTCAGAAATACATAAAGGTCATAAAAACCCCCTCGTCCCCGAAACAGGCGACATCGTCTGAGGCTGCAGATACCCAGACAAAATAACCGAATTACGAGGGTAATAGCCTGGCGGGGCGCGTCCCGCCAGGCTTGAGTTTGATTTAAACGGGCAATTCACACTTCAACTTCCATAAAAAATCTTTAAATTTTATTGGTTTCAAGAATGGCCAGGATTCCCTTCATGGGAATAGACGCCCAATCCGGGCGGTTATTGAGTTCGTAGCCAAGCTCGTAGACCGCTTTTTCCAACATGAAAGAATCCAGCAGGAGATTGAACTGTTGCGGGTCTCTCGGAACCAGATTGGACTCCCCCAGACGCTCGCGATAGGCTCCCAGAAACGCTCCGCTGACGCTTCCGTACCAGGCTTTCAGCCACCCTTCAAGCAAGACAACATCCTCCTCCCGATTCGTTTCGATACGCCGTAAAAGCGTGTGTGCTGCATAATCGAAGGAGCGCATCATCCCCGCTATATCGCGCAGAGCCGAACGTTTCAAGCGGCGCTCGCTGAGAGGGCGCGCCGGCTCCCCTTCAAAATCGATAATCACGAAATCCTTACCGGTAAAAAGAACCTGGCCGAGGTGATAGTCACCGTGGATTCGGATCTTCATGGCAGACATCTTCTGTTTGAGAATTCGTTCCTGGCACTCCAGGATGGCCGATTCCGCCGACAGCACCTGTTGCGCCAGGCATAACGCTTCTTCAGAAAGATTCTTTTTTTGTTGTTCCAGGTGTTGCAGATTCCTCCGGGTCAAACTACGCATCGATTGATAAACGGATCGTTGATAAAGAGTGGAAAACTCTTCTGGTCGCCAGGCCGGATCCCTCATGTTCGATGCGAGAGCAAGGTGCATTTCAGCGGTTCTTTTTCCTAAAAGGGCTATCATTTCAAGATAAAAAGAGCCGAATAGCGCCAAACCATCCGGTGGTATCTCTCCCTCTTCCTGTTCCAGGGGGGCCAATTCGGTGTGGTGCGCCAAGAGCTGTTCCTGAAAGTGTTCTAAAATGTTTATGGTGAACTGCCAGCCATCCCCCTGGTTGGGAACATAACCCTGCAACAGCGCAAGAGTTATGGAGTTTTCGCCGGGTCGATTATATTCGATAGTTCCCGCAAAGGGCGGCACGTTCTGAAAGGTGGTTTTTTCGGTGAGGAAACGGATGATTTCCAGATCGGGGTTCAGGCCCATTTCGGCTCGACGATATAGTTTGAGAAAATACTTCTCGCCATAGAGAATGGAACTATTGCTCTGTTCTGTTTTAAAAACTCTTGAAACGATAGTTTCCTTTTGCATGTCGGATGGACGGAAGGTTATTCCCCGCTGCGAGCTCACTTCTCCCAGTTCTCCTTTTAATTTTTTTCTCCCGGACACCAGTTGCAACAGAAGGTCCCTAACCTCTTGCTGATACAGGGCGTCTATCAAAAAGCCGGGTTCCTCCCCGATTTGCAGGGCGGCGACCTTGGCTTGAGGAAATTCGGAGAGAAGAGCCTTGGCCGAGACTTCTCGGGCCCAGGTCAGCGGCAGGACATAAAATTCCGGAGCGCCATCCGTGTAGCTGGCCTGGAAAAGAACCAGGTATGGGGAACTGTCGGTTTTAAAAAGGGGGATGATGTCGAGGAGCTTAATTTGACTCAGAATACGGGCTTTGCTGCGAAACCAGCGGCAACCAGGCAAATAGGTGGTAAGCGTCTCCTCCAAACGTTCCCTGGCTTTGGTTTTTAGGATAGCCGACCAAGGCTGATGTTTTTTTAGAACCAACCGAGAGGTTTCTATAATATCCGGTTGTTTCCCCTGTTCCTCCTTGAGCGAAAACCAGTAATAGTCGAAGACCCCGGGAGTCAGAACATAAGGTGTTTCACGGATGAGCGGGTAACGATTGCGACTGAAGACCTCAACGGGAACCATCCCCGCATATTCGGAAAGATCAAGCTGAACCACCTGAGAAAAGCGCGAAAGATTGACCACCACCAGCAGGGTCTCGTCCTCGTACTTCCGGAGAAAGGTCAGTACTTTCGGGTTGTCCGAATGGAGCATTTCTATGGTGCCGAGACCGAAAGCACGGAAACGGCGCCGCATGGCGATGGTCCGCCGCAGCCACCACAACAAGGAGGAGGGATTCCGGACCTGATTTTCGACATTTAAAGACTGGAAATGATATTCGGGCTCGATAATCACCGGCAGGTAAAGTTTTTGCGGGCTCGCCGAGGAAAACCCGGCATTGCGATCCGGGCTCCATTGCATCGGCGTGCGCACCCCGTCCCGATCACCGAGGTAATAATTATCCCCCATGCCGAGTTCGTCCCCATAATAGATAATCGGTGTTCCGGGCAAGGAAAAGAGTAGAAAATTCATCAGTTCCATCCGCCGTCGGCTGTTGCCTACCAGTGGCGCCAGTCGACGGCGGATGCCGAGATTGATCCGCGCTCGAGGATCGCTGGCGTACACGCGGTACATGTAATCGCGCTCCTCATCGGTGACCATTTCCAGGGTCAACTCGTCGTGGTTACGTAAGAAAAGGGCCCACTGACAGTCTTCCGGGATGGCTGGCGTCTGATCGAGGATATCGGTGAGGGGGAAACGGTCCTCCATGTGCAGTGCCATGAACATGCGCGGCATGATAGGAAAATGAAAAGCCATGTGGCATTCGTCACCGGAACCGAAATAAGCGACGGCGTCTTCGGGCCATTGGTTGGCTTCAGCCAGCAACATGCGATTTTGAAACTTGCTGTCGACATGGGCTCGCAATTTCTTGAGAAAGGCGTGAGTTTCCGGAAGATTCTCACAGTTCGTCCCCTCCCTCTCGTAGAGATAAGGCACGGCATCGAGACGCACCCCATCGACCCCCATGGCGAACCAGTAATCGATCACCCGCAACATTTCGTCTTGCACCGACGGATTGTCGAAGTTGAGATCGGGTTGATGGGAATAAAAACGGTGCCAGTAATAGGCTTTGGCTACCGGGTCCCAGCTCCAGTTGGAGGTCTCGAAGTCCTGGAAAATAATCCGGGCATCCTGGTATTTTTCGGGGGTATCGCTCCAGACGTAATAATCGCGATAGACCGAGCCTTTCTTGGCGGTGCGGGACCGTTGAAACCAGGGATGCTGGTCCGAGGTGTGATTCAATACCAGCTCCGTGATGACCTTTATTCCCCGCTTATGGGCGGCGCGAAGAAAGTTTTTGAAATCTTTTATGGTGTTGTAATCCGGATGGACTTTGCGGTAATCGGCGATGTCATAGCCGTCGTCGCGAAGAGGCGAAGGATAAAAGGGCAGTAGCCAGACCGCGGTCACTCCCAGATCATGGAGGTAATCGAGTTTCTGAATCAGTCCCCGAAAGTCTCCGATCCCGTTACCGTCCGAATCGAAAAAGGCCTTGATGTGAAGTTGATAAATGATCGCTTCGCGATACCAATGAGGTTGCGTTTCGTCTTGCCTGACGGCTGGCATGCCAGACCTCCCTTTACATAAAATAGTCGAAGTTATGTTCTCTCCGGAGCCTCGAACGCAGCAGGCAGACCCGTGCGGGCAGATTTTGCGGATCGAACTCGACGGGATTCCAGGCGGAGTGCCAGATGTTCTTGCTGCCGGACAGTAAATCGTCCACCAGGAAGGGGTGTTCTTCTTCGATATCCAGCATTTCCACCGGTACCCGGATATTACCGACCTGGCCATTGAAGGGGTCCAGGTTTACGGCCACCAGGATATGATTGTTGCTGACCGGGTCGCTCTTGAGATAACAGATGATGTTGTCGTTGTCGGATTCACAGAAATGCAGATTCCGGGTCGTCTGAAGGGCCGGGTTGTTGCGGCGGATCGCGTTGATGCAGGCGATGAGATCTCGCAGATGCCGGGGGTTGTGCCAGTCCCAGCGATGAATCTGGTATTTTTCGGAATCGACATATTCCTCTTTGGCAGGAAGGGCCTCCTTGACGAAGAGTTCAAAAGGCGGACCATAAATTCCGTAACTCGCGGAAAGCGTTGCCGCCAGTATCAGCCGGATCGCAAACCCCGGATGGCCGCTGTATTGCAAAAATTCCGGCAGAATGTCCGGAGTGTTCGGCCAGAAATTGGGACGGAAAAATTCCCTTACTGGCGGCCGGCAGAGTTCCGACAGGTACTGTTCCAGTTCCCGGCGGGTATTTCGCCAGGTAAAATAGGTATAGGACTGACTAAAACCGGCTTTCGCCAGTCGATACATGACTTTTGGCCGGGTAAAAGCCTCGGCGAGGAAGATAACTTCAGGATGATCATGTCTGATTTCGCGAATCAGGTATTCCCAAAAAGCAAAAGGTTTCGTGTGGGGATTGTCCACACGAAAAATGGTTACGCCCTGCTCGATCCAGAAGCTGACGACTCGCCTCAGTTCCATCCAGAGGGAGGACCAGTGTTCGCACTCAAAATCAAAGGGAACGATATCCTCATACTTTTTCGGCGGGTTTTCGGCGAATTGTACCGTGCCGTCCGGCCGCCAGCGGAACCACTCGGGGTGCTCCTTGATGTAAGGATGGTCGGGGGAGCACTGAAATGCGATATCCAGGGCCACTTCGAGGCTATATTCTGCCGCTTTGGCTACAAAGCTCCGAAAATCTTCCAGAGTCCCCAGGGCGGGATGCACGGCCATGTGACCGCCTTCCTCGGCGCCGATGGCCCAGGGGCTTCCGGGATCTTCCGCTTCGGCTACAGTGGAATTGTTCTTTCCCTTACGGCGAGTCCTCCCGATGGGATGAATCGGGGGAAAGTAGATGACATCAAAACCCATCCGGCTAATTTCAGGCAACAGCTTTTGACATTCGGCAAACGTGCCGTGAGACCCATGCTCCGGGCAACAGGAGCGGGGAAAAATCTCGTACCAGCTGCTGAACAAAGCCAAAGGGCGTTCTACCATGACCTCCAGCTCAAAAGGATAAACGTCAGCCAGGATAGGGTCGTAATGGATGGCCATCAGTTCAGCCAGTTCCTCGCTTTTTTTTTTTTTTTTTTCATGGATTTCATCAGCGGCTTCGGCAAGGGAATCGGCCAGCTTTTCAAGGTGCAGGGCATCCGTGCCTTTAGCGCGCCGGGCCGTATCCGTTATTAACTCAATGCCGATCAGGAGATCTGCCGCGATATCCTGCCCGGCCTGGTGTTTTTTCTGGAGATCTTTTATCCAAGTCGCAAAATGGTCGAGATATCCTTCGACCGTGTACCAGATGGAACCTAGCTCTTCAACGGGAAAGGTTCCCTGCCAGCGGTCGTTGCCTAGAAATTGCATGGGATATTTGTGCCACTGAAACTCTCCTTCATGGCGATATAGAAGCAGAGCCGTCACTTCATCGTGTCCATCGCTGAAGACGTCCGCTTCAACCCTTACGGCTTCTCCCACCACCCGTTTAATGGGAAAACGTCCGCTGTCCACCACGGGCGTCACATTTTCAATGACCACTCTTTTCCGGCCTTCTTCCGGTAAATTATCAGGCTCCCTGCGGTCGTTTGATTCCCTTTCATGGTTCCCTGTTATCATTAAAGACCTCCTCAAAAATTAAAACGGTGGATTTCCTATCAATATTAACGGATTTCTGCCGAAGTACGAGTTGACGAGGATAATGAATCAGGATGACTGGAAATTCGTCGGGAAGCAGGTACTCTTTAGAACATTCGAATAAAAGAATGAGGGCGCAATTGAGGCGGGGGTCACGGAGCAAATTTGCAAAGACATCTCGAGGCCAGGACCGTTTCAAGAACAGGTTTTTTTGCAAAGGAGAATTTTTATGGTCAACGGCAAGCAGGTTATATTGGGCGTTTATCTCAAGGATCGCCAAAAAGATGCTGAAGAAGTGCAAAAGTTTCTCACTGATTATGGTTGCTATATAGCCGCCCGTGTTGGTCTGCACGAAACCCAGGACGATTTTTGCGCCGGATACGGACTTATTCTGCTGCAGATGAGGGGGGAGGAGCGGTTCACCGATGAATTGCTTGCAGTATTGAACGCCATTCAAGATGTCGAAGCCAAAAAACTGGTGTTCAAGGGCGAGGGTTGAGACTGGGAAATTTTGCGGCATCTGGCGGGGCGCGTCCCGCCGGTCTCGAAGTGGATTTAAGGGGTTTTCCAAACCCAAGACAAAGCGTTAACTTCGCCGGTCCCGGCCGGCCAGCCGGGATACTTTCTTTACTGGCCCCAAAGAAAGTACCCAAAGAAAGGGCGTGGCTGTCGCCGAGACTTCTGTTGCGAAAGATTGCGGATCAAACCTCCTGCGGTGCTTTATCGGCGTGAAGCCGCTTCGTTAGCAATTGTCCCATGATTGGAACATCATGCAGGCAGCCACCGGCAGAGGGTGGCGTAGCGACGTTGCAGATGCGTTATGGGTGTTAAGACCCAACAGCCCTTTCGATCACTGTTTGGAAAAGAAGCGGACCGATACTTTCAGCAAACACCTTTCATAAGAGGGGCCGCGCAAAGCAATGACTGCCGCTGGAGGATGGCACAAGCCTTGTTAACCTCCTCCTTAGCTGCGCGGCAGCATGCTCCACGCAGTGGCAGCCATTTTTGCTTACTTTTGTTGGCTTGGACAAAAGTAAGGCGGCTGGCGGGGCGCGACCCGCCGGTCTTGAAGTTGATTTAAAGATTTCTCCAAAAAATCCACCAAAACTTATAACTTGGTCGGTCCCGGCCGACCGCCAGGTTACCTTTCTGAAACATCCTAGTAGACCCTGAACATGTCTGGTCAAAACCCAGCAATTACCTTAAATTCGTCTCGACATGGCCAAGGGGGCGCTGGTAAGCTATGTAACATTTTGAATTTACATAACTTGTCACATCGAAAATAGTTAAATCGATCCTCTTGATCATTGTCTTCTGGCGCTCATATGCTCAGAAAACGCTCTGAGCTAACTTCTGGACGGAGCAGGCGTCAAATAACTTCATTTGGTTTGGAAACACGATGCACCGATTTTTAGAATTCATTTTATTCGCATGCTGCCTTCTTTTAACCTTTTCCTGTTCAGGCGACGACGCAACGAGAGAGGAATTAAAAGAGGATTTTTCCGAGATAATGGCAAGAATAGGGTCGGAAACCGGCATCCCCGGCGTAGCGGTCTATGTCAAAACCTCCACTTACGGTGATTTTTCCCTTGCCTGGGGAATGGCCGACCTGGATGCCGAGACACCGGTGCGCAGAGATCAGCCGTTTCGTATCGGCAGTCTGACCAAAAGTTTTACCGCTGCTGCAGTTCTCTTGTTGGCTGAAAGGGGGCTGATCGAACTGGATGCTCCAATTACTGAATATCTGGGACTGGTAAACGGCTATACCCCCCTGGAAGACATCAGCGTGCGCCAGTTGCTTAATATGGGCAGCGGCCTTGCTCCCTATCTCAGCATCCCGTTTATTACGGAATCGGTGCTGGCCCACCCCGAACAAAACTATGATCCCGAAGAATTGCTTGCCGAGGCTTTCGATGTTACCCCCGAGCATCTTTTTATCCCGGGCAGCGAATTTCTTTACACCAACACCAATTATATCCTGCTCGGTATGCTGGTCGAATATGCCGCGGGGATGAGTTACGCCGACTTTATCACTGACGCATTGATTACGCCCCTTGGTCTGAACGAAACCCGGGTGATGGTCGACAGCGGGATTCCCTCGAATCTGGCGCTCGGATACTACGACTACGACGAAGACGGTCGCTACGAAGACTGGACCGCCATTCACATGTCCTATGTCTGGTCGGCAGGCTGCATTGTTTCGACGGCACGGGATGTCGCTGTCTGGATGGATACCCTGGCCAGGGGAGATTTGTTAACGGAATCTTTTCGACCCTTCCTGCTTCAGGGCCAGTATATTGACGAGGGCGTGGTTTATGGCGCCGGAATACTTGACGATAAAGGGTTTGGGATCGGCCATAATGGAACGGTGATCGGTTATCATGCCGATGCCTGGCACGATCCCGTCACGGGAGTTACGGTTGCTGTCCTTAGCAATACCAATGCTCCCCTCCTAAGTGACGAACGCGACCCCACGCGAGAGATCGCTGCCCAAATCCTGGCCCAATTTTACTAAATCGTGGGCTGCCGGGGACGTTGTTTATTTGTCTATTAAACAATCAGTGGACTATTAAACAATGTCCCGGAGATCCCCCCGAGACTTCTGCTGCGAAAGATTGCGGGTCAAACCTCCTGCGGTGCGTTATTATCCTGAAGCCGCTTCGTTAGCAGTTCTCCCGTGGCTGGAATAGCATGCAGGCAGCCATCGGCAGAGCGTGGCGTAGCGACGTTGCAGATGCGTTATGGGTGTTAAAATCCAACAGCCCCTTCGGTCACTGTTGCGAAAGAGGCTGGAACCAATCGTTTGTGCAGCCACCTTTCATAAGAGGGGCCGCCCAAAGAAATCTCTCTCGCTGGAGAATGACACAAGCCTTGTTAACCTCCTCCTTAGCTGCACGGCAGCATGCCCCACGCAGTGGCAGCCATTTTTGCTTACTTTTGTTGGCTTGGACAAAAGTAAGGCGGCTGGCGGGGCGCGTCCCGCCGGTCTTGAACGCCTTTCGGAAATAAAAAACCTACAAATTTCAACTTTTTATCCCGTGGCAACGCATCACCGCGGCATCAGCGCGAACACACCCCAGCCCAGGTATTCACGCGTGTAAGAGGCATAGCGCTCGGGTTCCGAGGTCAGTTTGGCCCGAATCTCCTTTGCTAACTCGTCGTCGGGATTGGCTTCAAGCCATCGGCGCATGGTGAG
>NPIF01001389.1_pt1 | contig 17446 bp, 18 predicted proteins | sample 8637461 | NCBI WGS metagenome assembly NPIF01 (sample SAMN07420641, study PRJNA396082) | bioreactor metagenome | isolation source: sample BR12 brine-fed electro-methanogenic bioreactor BR | place: Japan: Kochi | collected 2016-12-09
GGTTCCTCGTGCGGAGCGAACATTTCGAACAACAGAAACCCCAGCGAAATGAACACGCACGAGTGCACCGCCCACCGCGGGATATACGGCTCGCCACTCGATTCGTAGGCGAACCAACTGCCGATCGCGCCGGCAAGGGCGATCACCAGCACGTACCACGAGGCCTCGGCCTCCACGATGGGCAGCATGTTCACCAGCACCAGCAGCAGAAGCCCGAAATGAAGTCTGCTTCTGGGCTTCATGCCACGGCCCCCGTGATCGGCAGAGTCTCGCCCGGACTCGGCGGCAGCGCGACGGCCGGGCTGAAGGCGGCATCGAAAGCCGGCGAACCGGCCACATACACGCTCGTCGGCCCCAGCACGCGGCGCAGCGAATTCGCCGCGCGGCGCAGGTCATCCGATTCAACCCCAGCGAACAACATGCAGCGCCCGCGCCAGCGCGCCGGCCAACCAACCTTCTCCAGGTGCGGCGAGAGCGGGTCATCGGTATTCTCTTCTCGCTCCGCCAGCTCTCTCAACAGTCGCGGACGATGGGCGCGCCCCCCGCCGGGCGGCAGCACCACCAGCGGCCGGCCGTTGCAGATCAAACCGACCTTTACTCCCCGCTCCAGGCCGTCGCAGATCACGGTCGCCGCAAAACAGATGGCCGCTTCGAGGGCGTCCGCCGATTTGCGATCGTCCGGATGCACGCGCGTATCGACGACGCACCAGAGCTGGCGCTCGCTCGAGCGCGCCATCTCGCGAACCATGAGCTGCCCCGTTCGCGCCGTGCGACGCCAGTGGATGCGCCGCGGATTATCGCCCTCGCGATACTCGCGAACGCCGTAGTATTCCTCGTCGCCCAGCGCGCGGGCCTGCACGCCGCCTCCCTGTCCGTCCAACGAGTGCGACGTCGCCATGACATCCGCCAGCAGCCTGCCCAGCGCCGGAAACGCGATGACCTCGCGCGGCTCTTCGATCTCGACGTACTTCGTGACGAATCCGAACGGGAAACGCGTCTCGACGCGGAGCCGATTGAACTCGATGCGGCCGCGTCGCAAGACGCGCACCGGTGCGTGCGCGATCAGCGATTCTCCCGGCGGCACCGATCCCACGTAAGTCTCTACGTCCGTCACCGGCGAATAGGCTCCGACGTGCTCGACGATTTGAAGCCCGCGGGCATGCCCCCATCGCCGCCGATTACGGATCGTGTAGCGCACCTCGAAGAGTTGCCCGGCGACGAGCGTATCCGGAACCTGCCGCGACACCTCCAGGGCGCGAAGGGATTTCCAGCCCGAGAAAATGCTGACTGCCATCGCGGACAGACACAAGCCGAACACGATCATCAGCAGATTGATGTCCGCGTCGACGGCCGCCATGCCGATGAGCGCAGTACCGACCACGAACATCACGCTGCCGGCCGAGATCCCGAAGCCGGACCTGCGTCGCCTGCGCGAACCGGACTTTCGTGTAAACCACCTACGCATGGCTGAACGGCTCTATGTCCAACGGTATGAAGAACGGCCGCGCGCCTACGAGGGCACGGGAATCTGTTCGAGAAGCTCGACGAACACCTGCTCCGTCGATGCGGCCCGCCCGTCGTGCAGGTAGGATTTGCTGACGATCCGGTGTGAGAAGCAGGGCTGTACGAGCATCTTGAAATCGTCCGGCACCGTGTAGTCGCGACCGGCCAGCACCGCCGACGCCCGGGCCGCCCGCAGCAACGCCAGCGCCCCGCGCGGCGAAACGCCGACCTCGATCGAATCATGATCGCGCGTCGCGTCGACGATGTCCTGAAGATAATCCATCAGCGCATCATCCACCCGAACCCGATCGGCCAGCGCCTGCAATTGAATCACGTCCTGGGCGCTCATCACCGGCCGCAGAGCATCCAGCGGCTCGCGATCGGGCTGTTCACGCAGAACGCGGCGCTCGTCCTCGCGCGACGGATAGCCGATCCGAATCCGCAGCATAAAGCGATCAAGCTGATTCTCCGGAAGGAAGTAGGTGCCCTCGAATTCGAACGGGTTCTGCGTCGCGACGACCATGAACGGCTGTTCGAGTTCGAACACCCGGCCGTCGACGCTGATCTGGCCTTCGTTCATCGCTTCCAGCAGTGCCGACTGCGTGCGCGGCGTGGTGCGATTAATCTCGTCGGCGAGGAGGATATTGCTGAAGATCGGGCCGGGCTTGTAGTCAAACAACCCCGTCTTCTCGCTGTAGACGCTGATGCCCAGTATGTCCGACGGCAGCAGGTCGGGCGTCAACTGAATCCGCGAGAAACGGCAGTCGATGCTTCGGGCCACCGTCCGCGCAAGCACTGTCTTCCCCACGCCCGGCACGTCCTCGATGAGAACGTGACCTCGGCCGATGAGTCCGATGACGATCTGCGAGACCGCCTCCGTCTTGCCGAGAAAGACCGATTCAATATTCGCCCGCAGTTGCTGGAGTTTCTCCAGCAGCTCAGCATTCTCAGCCACACTCATGATGCTCATCGATCTCGCTAGCTCCGGCTCAATGCTCGCCGACCGCCGTGCCGCACGGCCGATCAACCCATTATACGCCGGCGAGGCTGTGATTCCCATACTCCCTCACAGCGGGCGGAGCATATCGGCGCGAAGATTGGGTTACGCCGCGTTGCAGCGCGTCATCACGGCGCATGTACCGGACTGGAGTGCGATTCGGCGGCTGCCATGACGACGGCAGTCAGGCCTGCTGCGACAGAGGAGATACAAAAGTCGCTCGATTCTATCGTGCGGTGCGAACACGACCGCGGAGCCGGCAATCGTTCATTTGAAACGACCCCGAAACCTGTCCGCTGGATACTTCTTCGCGTTCTTGATCGACTTCTCGCGAACCGCCGAGGCGACGTCGATATCCAGTGCGTTCGCGAACGACAGCGCGAAGCACAACACGTCTGCCAGTTCTTCGCGGATCTGCTGCATATCTTCCGGCGAATGTCTGACCTCGCGCGACGCCTCCGCTCCGAGCCACTGGAAGTGCTCCATCAACTCGGCCGCCTCGATCGCCATCGCCATCGACAGATTCTTCGGACTGTGAAACTGCGACCAGTCGCGCTCATCAACAAAGCGCTGCATGAGTTGCCGCAACTCGGCGATGGTTGTGGTGTCGTCCGTCATCTCTCACCTCCGTCGCCGCGTCCCGCAGCACCGCCGGCCCTTTGATTTCAACCCGTCTCCGCGGCGGCCGGCTTTTCTTCAATCTGTTCCGCGTCTTCGCTCGGTGGGCGCTGGAAGCCCATCCACGGCGCGATGACGCCGGGCAGCGACCAGAGCATCTGGAATACGCGAATGCCCATCGTCAAGGCGAGCATCTGATTGATGTTGCACCAGCCGCCCTCCACCATCACGCGATAGTACACCGCCTCGATCAGCCCGATGCCCTGATAGCTGATCGGAATCGCCGCAAACAGATAGCCCACGACGACCGAGAGCAGACAGGCCAGATACAGGTCGCCCTCCGAGCGGCCCGGTCCCACGCTTACGCCGAGGCTCTTCGCCAGCAGATACGCCGCAGTGATAATGCAGAAGTGGTTGATCAGCGTGATCGCCAGCGCCGCCAGCGTGCGTTTGGGGTGATAGCGAAAACTGAACGCCGTCTCGTCCACGCGGCGGAGCTTGTCCGCGAACGGCAGCTTTGCCAGCAGGCGCTCATAACCAATCAGCTTTCGCAGCCGCGCCGAGAAAAACAGACAACTGCCCAGAACAAACGCCACCATGAAATAGCCGACCCATCGACCGAACTCGCCGATCAGCGGCTTGCCCGCGATCGTCAGGCCGACCAGGCTCACCGTCGCCAGCAGCAGAAAACTGATCAGCCCGATCACGCGGTCCAGCACCACGATCGTGACGCCCTCGGCCCGCTTCGTCGTTCGCTTGGCGATGTGGTACGCCTTGTAGATATCCCCGCCGGTCGTGCCGGGCACCGCGAAGTTGAAGAAGTTGCCCGCGAATGTCAGCCAGATGGCATCGCGGAAACTCAGCGCGATCTTCTGCGTCTTGAGCAACTCGCGCAATCGCCACGCCAGAACCAGCGTCGTCGGCCCCAGTGCGAGCACCGCCCACACCGCCCACGACCAGTCCAGCGTTCGCATGATGCTGCGCAGTCCGGGCTCGATCGGCCGATGCGGCTTGGCCTGCTCGTCCGTCGCCAGTTGATCGCGGGAGATCGTCCGCTCCTGCCCCGTCTGCGCATCGATGATCCGCAGCGAATCAGGGCCCTCTTCGAGTAAAACGTGCTTTAGAGATGGATCGGACGCCAGCCGAACGTGGTCATCCAGAGAAACCAGCCCCGCGAGGTACCACAACGCCCCGACGCACACCGCCAGCTTCAGGAACCTCAGCGACCACTTCTTCAGACCGGATGCCACAAACGCTCCTGTCGGTATGCCGACGCGCCCGGCACGGGCCCCGTCCTCGAGGCGAACGCCCTGCGCCACGCGAGACCGCGTAACCTATCGGCTCGCCCCCGGGAATACCAGTATCGTCGGATCGTACGCCTCGGCGGCAACCTCGAATCCGATGAATCGCCGCGCCGCCGCGGTCGGGAAAAAACAAACGGACGCCGCACGAAGTTCGCCCGCGCAGCGTCCGCTAATGTTGCCGATATCAGGTTTGGCGACGTCGAGGCTATTGCTTCTTCAGCGTCTGCGACTTGCCGTTCGACTTGATGTTCAGCGTAGTGCCCATCCAGATGGTGGCGTCGTAGTCCCGATCAGGCTTGCCCGGCTGCTTGATCTTGAGATGGAAGCCGTTGAACTCGTAGGTGCCGGCCAGTTTCTGGAGATCGTCTCCCTTTCGGGCGATGGCCGTGCAGGTGTTGTCATCCTTGAACGTGGCCGTCGTAATGACAAAGGCCTCCTTTTCAGGCTCCCCTTCGTACTTCCAGGTGCCGTGGAGAGCCTGATTGCAGCCGGTCGCCATGATCGCGCATGCGAAGGTGAAAATCAGGGCCGCCGTCCAGAACGAGCGTGTCGTCTTCATGGGGTCGTCCTCCGAAAAGGGTCCAGCCAGTGCCTTCCATACGATGCGAATGACGCTAACTGGGCCGCCGCCGCCTGTCAACGCGGACAGGCCCACCCTTGTAATCGAGTCCCATCGGTATTACGATTTGGGGTTCTCACGGGGATTGTGACGGCCGATTGCGGCCGCGCGACCCCCCTTCCGGCGCATGGACCGGCCCCGCTTCGCCGCGGATCGGTCCCCGGACCTCATCCCGCCTGCAAATTTGGCCGATGAGAGTTAAAGACGCGGTGGAGTGAACGCCGCACGAAAGGACATATGGCGAAGACAGAAACCATCGAAGTGGAAGCCGATGTGGTCCAGGCTCTGCCGAACACGATGTTCCGGCTGGAGTTCGACCTGGGCGGGAAGAAGCACTCCGTCCTCGGCCACATCTCCGGACGCCTGCGGAAGAACTTCATCCGCATTCTCCCCGGCGACCGCGTCCGCGTAGAGCTCAGCCCCTACGACCTGAACCGCGGCCGCATCACCCGCCGGCTCTAATCTCCCGCCTGATCCGCCTGCCTGCTTACGGATGATTTCTGGGGGTGGCCGTTGTATGCGCGGACGATGTTCGTCACCAGCCGATGACGCACGATGTCCACCTGCGTCAGCCGCACCACCGCGATTCCGTCAACGCCCTCGAGCCGTTGCACCGCATCGATCAGACCGCTGCGAACACCCTTGCCCAGATCGGACTGGCTATCGTCCCCCGTCACGATCATCTTCCTGTGATGCCCCATGCGCGTGAGGAACATCAGCATCTGCTGCGGCGTCGCGTTCTGCGCTTCATCCAGAATGATCGCCGAGTTGTTCAGCGTGCGGCCGCGCATGAACGCCAGCGGGATCACCTCGATCACGTCGTTGACCATGAAACGCTTGATCTGCTCGAATTCCATCATGTCATGCATGGCGTCGAACAGCGGTCGCAGGTAGGGATTCACCTTTGCCTGCAAATCGCCGGGCAGATAGCCGAGCTTCTCGCCCGCCTCCACCGCCGGCCGCGCGAGCACGATCCGCTTGATCTTGTTCGCCTTGAGCAGTGAGAGCGCCAGCGCGACCGCAAGATAGGTCTTGCCGGTTCCCGCGGGACCGAGGCAGAAGCACAGATCGTTCTCGCGGAAGCCGTCTACATAAGCCCGCTGTCCTTCCGTCTTCGGCTTGATGAGCGTGGACTTACGATAGACGGGGATGACGTCGCGGGATTCCTGCTGCCGCGCGATCGCCAGTTCCGCCAGCGCGTCGGCAACGGCATCTCGATTGAGATGTGGATGCTTCTTGACCTTCGACTGGAGCAGGTCGATGACTGCGGCTGCCTTGCCGACGGACTCCGATTCGCCGACCAGCTTCAATGTCGAATCCCGACCGAAGATCTTGACGTCCAACGCCTCGCGAATCGTCCGCAGATTGGTGTCCGCGGGTCCGAACAGCTCCATCCGCTGATCGTCGGACAGATCCAGTGTGACTACCAATTCCAAAGTGCGTTGATCTCCTTCGTCGCGCGCGACGCTGCACACCGTGGGCGGCCCACGTTCGAGCCCCCTTCTATTCATTATAGTAGCATCCAGCAGGCAAACGGGGCGGCCAATAACGGCGAATCGAGCACGTCCAGCACGCCGCCGAACGCGGGAATCGCATTGGCCGAATCCTTCATCTGCGCGTCCCTTTTTATCAGCGATTCAAACAGATCACCGCCCTGCCCGATCAGCGCCATACACAGTCCGAATAGAACGGCATTCCAGCCCGCCGGCATCAGGGCCGAGACCGCCTCGCCGCCGATGTCCCAGTGCCCGAACACCCACGGCACCAGCAGCGCCACGCCGATCGACGCCGCCACGCCGCCCGCCAAGCCCTCCCAGGTTTTCTTGGGGCTGAGCCAAGCAATCATCTTGTGACGTCCCACGGCGTAGCCTGTGAAATACGCCCCGATGTCACATATCTTCACCGTCGCGATGAAGTACAGCAGCAGCCAGATGCCCGCCGACGTACCGAACACGCGCAGCCGGACCAGAAACTGCGGCAGCAATCCCAGATACAGGATCATCAGCAACGTCGTCGCAACGGCTGCGATTGCCCCTTCCGTCCTCTTACGCCGCGCCACCCAGAATGCCGACCCCGCCAGCCCGATCGCCAGCATCGTCACGGTGCCGAATCCGTCCAGCGCGTCGCGCGGGATCTCGTCATGCTTCAGATCATTGCCCGCGATGAAGGGCATGGCGATCAGCCCGACATTCACCAGCACCGGCCAGCATTTGAGCGGCGAATGCCCCGCGGCGACCAGCAGCCGCCGGAGTTCCAGCGTGCCCAGCACGACAAGCAGCGCCACGATCGCCGTGACGATCAGCCCCTCGCAGCGTGCCACCCCCGTGACGCTGCGCCACGCGCTCGCGAAGCCTTCAGGAGGAGACTGCGACAACCAGTGATCGCCATAGAGCAGCAGCGCCAGCACGGCGATCAGGATCGCGCCGAAGAAGATGCGTTGCGTGAGCATGGCGGCAGATTAATCCGCAGAGCCGCTTTCCGCCAGCAATTCCGCCAAGCTGATCTCGATCCGATTGTTTTTCGGCGCGTTCTTCTCCGAAGTCGCGAACGCAACCTGCATCCGACGTCGATCGGGCTCGAAAACCACGCTGTGGTGCGTCAGGATGCCGTCGATCGGCACCCCGCCCAGCAGCCGCCACGCCTTGCTCACGCTCAACGACTTGCCGCCTGTCTGCAATTTCTTGAGCCTCGCTTCGATCTTCTCGAAGCGGCCGCACACCGTCGCCTCGCGCCGCTTGCAGAAGTGATTGGTACACAGGAGGAACGTGTCACCCTTCCGCGGTTCGCGAACCGTCAACCCGTTTGCGTTCTCCCGATTGCCGTCGTATTCAAACACAGTCGCCATCGGCGATCCGCTCTCGGCAGGCCGCGCGACCATCATGTTCGTACCCGCGATGCCGATGCGGGTCCGCAGCAGCTTCGCAACGTCGTCCATCGCCGATTTGCCCGACGCCGTCTCGATCGCCTCGCGATAGGTCAACGCGAGCGGCGAAAAACCGCCCATCTGCGTGAGTTGCAGGCCGTTGGCATCGTGCATCGCAACGGTCACGCCGTCGTCGTTCATGCCGGTGAGACAGCCGATGAAGCCGGGCCACGTGATCGACACCCACCCGTGCCGCTTCTCCTTCTTGTTCGGCAACTGCACAACCACGATCTGCGTCCCGACAAGCGGCCCGTGTTCGGGCCAGTCGAGATTGCGGCCGACGAGCGGCTTGCCGTCTTCCGTCAGCTTGCCCCACACCGCGAACGACGAGCACCCCATTCGCATGAAGTCGGGCACGCAGTTTGTCGCGAGGATGTCCTCGTATTTGAGCGGCCGATTGAGCACATCGACGCGCGCCGGCCCGCCCGCCTTCGCCTCGATGCCCGCGAGAAAACCGCGCATTTCCGCTTCGAACTCCGGGCCGAACGTAAACAGTCTCAGCATCGGCAGGACATGCTGCTCGTAGCCTTCCGCCCCTCCGCCGAGCGCTCCCGTCTCGATGAACGCGCCCCAGAGCCTGATGTACTCCTCGCCGACAAGTTGCCCCTGCGCAAATCCGCGTTCGTGCGGCGTCCCCCAGACCTTGATCACCCGCACGCCGTCGATCTGCGTCAGCAAACCGTTGACCTGAGTCACCGGCGGTTCGGCCCGAACCGCCGCAACAGGCACCACAACAGCAGCGAGAAACAGCAGAATGAAAACCCCCGATTGTCGCCATCGACACGTCATCTCTTCTTCTCCCTGATAGAAGTTCATTCTCCGCTCCTGGGCATCGGATGTCACGCCTGTCGCCCGGGGTGCCACGCCTGTCGGCGAAGCCGCAGGCGTGCTTTAGTCGATACCGCTTCACGCCACGGCCTATGGCCGATGGGCGTGGCACCCCCGAACACGATTCGCGGAGTCTAATCGACCCGCAATCAACGCCTCAGCGCCGAATGGGCTCGCCACACTCCGGACATATGCCGCTCACGTTGCCGGTCAGGTTGTAGCCGCATGACGAACAGAGCAACGAGGACTCGCGATCATCGCGGAGGCGTCGCGCCAATACCGTGGCGATTCCTTGCGTAATCGCCATGAAGCCACACGAATAGACGGCCAGAAAAATCGCCGACTTCCAGGCGACTTCGAAATCCGTGATACGCACGAATATCGTGCGGAATCTGTCGTTAATGTACAGTTCCACGAACACGAACGATTGAATGAGTCCCCATAGGTACCGATCGCGATACGTCACGGCCTTCCACGGGTACGATCCGGCCGCAACACACAGAACTGTCGGGACGACAAAGACTGCGCCCAAACTGCATCGCCACGGGTGCAGCCCAGGCACAAAAACCAGCGTTGCCCACACAGCCGCCAGCATAAAAACCCATGCCTTGATGCGAGCTTTCATTTAATCGCAATCACCGCCCCGCGTACATCTGTTCGTAGTACGTCTGATACGCCCCGGAGACGATATGATCGAGCCAGGTGGTATTCGCTAAATACCAATCGATCGTGCGCTGCAATCCCGTCTCGAAATCGACGCTGGGCTGCCAGCCGAGTTCCGAGCGGATGCGCGTCGCGTCGATCGCGTAGCGTCTGTCGTGCCCCGGTCGATCCTTCACGAACGAAATGAGACTCTCCGGTTTGTCGAGGTGGCGCAGGATCGTCTTTACCACGTCGATGTTTGTCCGCTCGCTGTTGCCGCCGATGTTGTACACGCGCCCCGGCCGCCCCGATCGCAGCACCGTCCACAACGCCCGGCAATGATCCTCGACGTACAACCAGTCGCGCACGTTCAACCCGTCGCCGTAGACCGGCAACGGCTTGTCCTGCCGCGCGTTGTTGATCATGAGCGGGATCATCTTCTCGGGGAACTGATACGGCCCGTAGTTGTTCGAGCAGCGCGTGATCAGCGTCGGCAGACCGTACGTGCAATGGAACGCCGACACGAGGTGATCGGCCGCCGCCTTCGACGCCGAATAGGGCGAGTGCGGATCGAGCGGCGTCGTCTCGCTGAACGCCCCCGTCTCGCCGAGCGAACCGTAAACCTCGTCGGTGCCGACCTGGAGAAAGCGAAGATCGCCGCACGCCCTTGCCGCCTGCAACAGACTGAGCGTGCCCTCGACATTGGTACGGATGAACTCGCCCGGCCCGACGATGGATCGATCGACGTGACTCTCGGCCGCGAAATGCACAATCGCGTCGACCCCGTGCTCGCGACACACAGCAACGACGCGATCGGTATCGCAGATGTCTGCCTTCACGAACACGTAGCGCGAGACGTCCGCGACTTCGGCGAGATTCTCAAGATTGCCCGCATAGGTGAGACAGTCGAGATTCACGACGCGCACGTCGGGCGCCTCGGCCAGCAGGAACCGGACAAAGTTCGATCCGATGAATCCCGCCCCGCCGGTGACGAGGACGCAACGCGGCGCGAATGCAGCCTCGCTCATGACGCCTCGCCCCCTTCAATCAACATCTGCACCTTCGCCAGCGATTCGAACGTCCCCGCGTCACTCCACCAGCCGTTCATAATTCCGTAGGTCAGCTCACCGCGGGCGAGGTACGCGTTGTTTACGTCGGTGATTTCGAGTTCGCCGCGGCCGCTGGGTTTGAGCGTGCGGATGATGTCGTACACCTCGCCATCGTAGAAATAGACGCCCGTCACGGCATAACGGCTCTTTGGTTGCTTGGGCTTCTCCTCGATGCCGACGATGCGATCGCCCTTCAACTCGGCCACGCCGAACCGCTGCGGATCCTCAACTTCTTTCAGCAGGATGCGTGCGCCGCGTGGCTGCTTGCGGAACGCGACGGCGTTTGCGGTGAGATTGTCCTCGAAGATGTTGTCGCCGAGGATGACGGCCACCTTGCGGCCGCCGGCGAAGTTCTCCGCGAGGCTCAGGGCCTGGGCGATGCCGCCCGCCTCGTCCTGCACCTTGTAGGTGAACCGCACGCCGAAGTCGCGGCCGCTGCCGAGCAGGCTGACCACGTCGCCCATGTGCTCGACGCCGGTCACGATCAGAATCTCGTGGATGCCCGCCCGCGCGAGCTTCTCCACCGGGTGGAAGATCATCGGCTTGCGGCCCACGGGCAGCAGGTGCTTGTTCGTCACCTTCGTCAGCGGCAAGAGCCGCGATCCGGTACCGCCGGCGAGTACGATGCCTTTCATGCGATTCACTGCTCCAGCGAGGGGGGAACGGAAAACGATTGCCTGCGCATGGGCGTATTGTCGGAAATGGCGATGAACGCCGCAACCGCCGATTCCGCACGCTCAGGGCCGATGTGAGAGGGGGCGAGAAGACAGCCTCACCCGTCCCGCCGCGTCCAGTCATAAGGAATATCGTTGTCGTGCGGGGCGGCGCGGTGTTCGTCCGGGTCGGCGTAGTTGTAGCACTCGCTCGTGATGTTGATCACGCACGACTCGACATCCGACACGCACATCCAGCCGTGATAGACCCCCGGCGGGATTCGGATCAACCCCGGCAGGTATTCGCTGAGATAGATTTCGTTCACCTCGCCGCGCGTCGGCGAACCGTCGCGTGCGTCATACAGGGCGAGCTTCACGGTCCCGCGCAGGCAGTAGAAATGGTCGGTCTGGAGCTTGTGATAGTGCCACGCCTTCACGACACCGGGATAGGTCGTCGTGAAATAGACCTGCCCGAACTTCTCGAACCACGGATCGTCGGCCCGCATGATCTCGCCCAGCCGGCCGCGCTCATCGGGCAGCACGCGGGCCCGCCGCGCGGCGACGCCGTCGATGACGCTCCGGCGCCCGCGGATGATCAGGGCTTCGTCGTTCCAGACAACGCGCAGCGGAGGCAAAGTATCGGGTGTGGCGCTCATGGGGCTTTCGGCCTGCAAATGGAGGGACGACTCAACAGCGAGTTCGATCCTATGACTGCGTTTTTGGGGTGTCAAGCAAGGGCGTAGCGCGGGACGATCCGCCGACGCGCACGCCGCAGCGGGCCGGCGACGCGGCGCGACTTGACAAGACAATACGATCGTAGCATTCTGCGATTTCGGCAGATATGCATGGCACACGCCTCGCACCTACGCCCCAGGGGGGCACTGGAGTACACGCACATGGCAGTACCGCTGCTGGACTTGAAGGCCCAACTCAAGACGATCGAGCCGGAGTTGAAGCAGGCCGTGATGGAGGTCATCGACTCGACACGCTATATCGGTGGCCCGCAGATCGACGAGCTGGAAGCGAAGATCGCCGATTACGTCGGCGCCAAGCACGGCATCGGCGTCACATCGGGCACAGACGCCCTGCTGGTCGCGATGATGGCGCTGGGCATCGGCCCCGGCGATATCGTCCTCACGCCCACCTATTCGTTCTTCGCGACGGCCGGCGTCGTCGCGCGGCTCAACGCGACGCCCGCCTTCATCGACGTCGATCCCGACACCTACAACATCTGCCCCAACGCCCTGCGCGCGTGGTTCGAGCGCGAGAAAGACAAGCGGGATCGCGTCAAGGCGATCGTGCCGGTCCACCTCTACGGCCAGTGCGCCGACATGGACCCGATCCTCGATATCGCGCGCGAGTACGGCATCCCGGTCATCGAAGACGCGGCACAGGCGATCGGCTCGAAGTATCCGTCGAAGAGCGGCGTCAAGGGCGCGGGCTCGATGGGCACGATCGGCAGCTTCTCGTTCTTCCCCAGCAAGAACCTCGGCTGTGTGGGCGACGGCGGCATGGTTGTGACGAGCGACGCCGCGCTGGCCGAGCGCATCGGATTCCTGCGCAACCACGGCGCGAACCCGAAGTATTACCACAAGATGATCGGCGGCAACTTCCGCCTCGATCCGATCCAGGCCGCCGTGCTGCTGGTCAAACTGCCGCACCTCGACAAGTGGCACCAGGCGCGCCGCGACAACGCCGCCTACTACGACGAGCGGCTGCAACTGCCGGGCGTCAAGCTGCCCAAGGTGGCCTATCAGCGCGAGTATCACATCTACAACCAGTACGTGATCTCGGTCAAGGATCGCGACGGCCTGCGCGCCCGCATGACGGAAGCGAAGATCGGCACGGAGATTTACTATCCCGTCCCGTTCCACTTGCAGGAGTGCTTCAAGGATCTCGGCTACAGGAAGGGCGACTTCCCCAACAGCGAATATGCGGCTGACCACACGCTCGCGCTGCCGATCTACGCCGAACTGACGACTGAACAGAAGGACGAAGTCATCTCGCAGATAAGGGCGTTCCATGGCTAAGCGCGTTTGTGTCGTCGGTGCGGGACGCTGGGGACGGAATCACGTCGCCACGCTGGACTCGCTCGGTTGCCTCGGCGGCATTGTCGAGTCCAACGACGAGTCGTTGCAGGCGCTCGGCGAGAAGTACCCCAATGCGAAACTCTTGTCGCGCGTCGACGACGCCCTGGATGAAGGCTTTGACGGCTTTGTCGTCGCCACGCCGGCGGAACTGCACGCACCGATCACGCGGCGCCTGCTCACCGCCGGCCATCACGTACTCGTCGAAAAGCCGATGGCCTTGAACGCCAAAGACGCGGCGATGCTCCGCGACCTCGCGAAACACCAGGGCGTCAACCTGATGGTCGGGCACGTCATGCTCTTCCATCCGGCAATCCGCAAGATCAAGGAACTCATCGAAGCGGGCAAAATCGGCAAGCTGGAATACCTCTATAGCAACCGGCTCAACCTCGGCACCGTACGGACGGAGGAGAACGTCTTCTGGAGCTTCGCCCCGCACGACATCTCGATCTTCCAGTACATCATCGAAGAGCACCCGGTCGAAATCCTGTCGCGCGGCGGCGCGTTTCTTCAGCCGCACATCCACGACACGACGATGACGATGCTGCGCTACCCGCACAACATCGTGGGGCACATCTTCCAGAGCTGGCTGCACCCGTTCAAGGAGCACCGGCTGGTCGTGATCGGCTCGAAGGGCATGTTCTCCTTCGAAGACGCGTCGGAAGAGAAGAACATCTTCTTCTATGAAAAGGGCATCGACTGGGTGAAGGGCGAGCCGATCAAGCGCGACGGCCCCACGGAGATCGTGCCCTACCAGCGCGGCATGCCGTTGACCGCGGAGTTGCAGTACTTCATCGACCATCTCGACGGCACACCGATCGACGTCTCCGGCGCGGCCGACGCCGTCCGCAATATCGAAATTCTTGAAGCGGCGACGCGCAGCCTGATCTCGCGTGACGTGCCTGTCCCAACGACACCAACCGCCGCACAGGACAAGAAGGACTACTTCGTCCATCCGACGAGCGTCATCGACGAAGGCGTCGAGATCGGTTCCGGCACCAGGATCTGGCACTTCAGCCACGTGCTCAAGAACGCGAAGATCGGTGAAAACTGCACACTGGGGCAGAATGTCAGCGTCGGAAACGGCGTTCGCATCGGCAGCCACTGCAAGATTCAGAACAACGTGTCGGTGTATGAAGGCGTCGAGCTGGAAGACTACGTCTTCTGCGGGCCGTCGATGGTCTTCACCAACATCATGGACCCGCGATGCAAGTATCCACAGCGCGGGGCTGAGTTCTACAAGAAGACGTTGATTCGCGAAGGCGCGTCGATCGGCGCGAACGCCACCATCGTCTGTGGCCACACCGTCGGGCGGCATGCGTTCATCGCCGCAGGCGCGGTCGTCACAAAGGACGTGCCCGACTACGCGATGATGATGGGCGTGCCGGCCCGGCGCGTGGGCTGGGTGTGTGAGTGCGGCGAGAAACTCAAAGGCAAATCCGGACCGATGAAGTGTTCGAGGTGCGGACTGGAATATGAAGCGAGCGGCGAACAACTCGCCCCGCTGGCAAAGGTTTAGCGAGCCAATGACGAAAACGGATTTTCCCTTCCGGAAGGCGCTGGTCACCGGCGGCGCGGGGTTCATCGGCAGCCACGTCGTCGAAGAACTGGTGACGATGGGTGTCGAGACGATCAGCGTCGACAACTACTTTGCCGGCAAGCACGAGAATCTCGAGCACCTCAAGAAATACGACCACTTCCACGAGGTCGAGTGCGACGTGGTCGATTTCGACGGCCTCAAGCGGCTGATTCCCGGCGTCGACGTCATCTTCCACCAGGCAGCATCCAAGAAGACAATATGCCTGAACGACCCGCGGATGGATCTGAAGATCAACGCCGAGGGAACGTTCAATCTGCTCGAACTGGCCCGCGATCACGGCGTGAAGAAATTCGTCCACGCCTCCACGGGCTCTGTTTACGGCGAGGCGCGGTACTTTCCGCAGGATGAAAAACACCCGCTGTTCCCGACGTCGTACTACGGCGTGAGCAAGCTGGCCGGCGAAAAGTACGTGCAGGCGTTCGGCCATCTCTACGGCCTCGACACGACGGTGCTGCGATATTTCCACGTGTACGGCCCGCGGCAGGAATCAAGCGAAGTCGGCGGCGTGGTGTCGATCTTCACGCGGCTGATGCTGGCGGGCGAACCGATCACGATCTTCGGCGACGGAACCCAGCAGCGATCGTTCACGTATGTACAGGACGTCGTGAAGGCGAACCTCCGTGCGGCGACGACACCGGCCGCCCGCGGCGAGGTCTACAATTGCGCCTCCGGCATCAAGGTCACGGTGAAGGAACTGGCCGACATGGTCGCCGACATCCACGGTGTGAAGGATCAGGAGATCGTTTACGGCGACTGGCTGCCGGGCGACATCAAGGTCTTCGACATCGACAACGGCAGGATCAAGACGGCGCTGGGGCTCGACTTCATCACCGATTTCCGCAAGGGCCTCGACCTCACGGTCGATTGGGCCAGAGACTATTTCCAGCGCAGGGGCGAGGTCGCCGGGAGCTGAGTGGAAGATCGCGCGGTCCCGCGCCGCGCGGCATATCAAAGGTCGTTTCCTGACAGGGGCCAGCCTTGTACAAGCAGCACAAGATCGGCGTGGTCGTTCCGGCGTATAACGAGGAACTGCTCATTCTCGAAACGCTCGGCGGCATGCCGGACTATGTTGACCGCATTTTCGTCGTCAACGACGCCAGCACGGACCGCACGCTCGAACTGCTCCGGCAACGCGCCGAGGACGACCCGCGCGTCCGCATCATCAACCACGAAACCAACAAGGGCCTGGGCCAGTCGCTGATCGACGGATACGTCGCCAGCCGTGAGAGCGATATCGATATCGACATCACCGCCGTCATGGCGGGCGACAACCAGATGCACCCCGACGACCTGCCCAACCTGCTCGACCCGATCATCAAGGACGGCTACGACTACGTAAAAGGAAATCGCCTGCTGCACCGCGACGTCGGCAGCATGCCGCGCTATCGTTTCTTCGGCAACGCCGGCCTGACGATTCTGACCAAGTTCGCGACGGGCTACTACTCGCTGATGGACCCGCAGTGCGGGTACACGGCGATCCGCAACACCGCGCTCAGGGCGATCCCGATCGAACATATGACGAAGGGCTACGGCTACAACGCCGACATCCTCTGCATGCTCAACATCCAGCGATTCCGCGTGACGGACGTCGAGGTGCGGCCGGTCTACGATCGTGAGAAGAGCAAGATCAAGCTGAGTTCATATATTCCCAAGACCAGCCGCCTGTTGATCCGGCTTTTCTTCCGGCGATTGTGGAAGCGATACGTCGTGCTCGACTTCCACCCGCTGGTGCTGTTCTACATGTTCGCCTTCGTCAACCTCGTGTTTCTTGCGATCCCGCTGATCGTGCGTTTCTTTGTGCTCTACTTCCGCACGGGCGAGGCGGCACGAACGACGCTCATGATCCTCGCCCTCTCCCTGATCACGGGCTTCCAGTCGATCCTCTTCGCGATCTGGATGGACATGGACTACAACCGGAAGTGACTGCCGTGAGAGACTTCTCGCTGTCGATGCTCGAACGCCTGCTGACGGCACTCAAGGAGGCGGGGTATCAGTTCGTCCGTTTTGACGCGTATTACCAGGATCGCGATCGCTATGACAGCGCGGACAAGGTCGTGCTCTATCGCCACGACGTCGATCGCTTCCCGCGTACGGCCGTCGCAACGGCGGCGCTGGAAGCCCGGCTCGGCATTGCAGGCACCTACTACGTGCGGATGAAGCCATGGACCTTCAAGCCCGACCTGCTCAAGGCGATCGCCGACCACGGTCACGAGGTTGGCTATCACTACGAATGCCTGGCTGACGCCGACGGTGATTATGACAAGGCGGCGGCACTGTGCCGCGAAGGTCTGGAGCGATTCCGCGCCGTCGTACCGGTCTGCACGGCGAGCATGCACTCGCGGCCGCTGTCGAAGTGGGACAATCGCCTGCTGTGGGACCGACACCCGCTGGAGTCGTTCGGCCTCCTCGGTGAGACCTACCGCAGTATCGACCATCATCGCTACATGTACCTCGCGGACTCCGGGCGCGACTGGAATGCCGATCGCAACGTCGTCTGGGATACCGTGGACGGCTCCGCGCCGCCACAGATGCGGCCCGGCACCGAGGGCTTCATCGACGCGAT
>NPIF01003664.1_pt2 | contig 17375 bp, 15 predicted proteins | sample 8637461 | NCBI WGS metagenome assembly NPIF01 (sample SAMN07420641, study PRJNA396082) | bioreactor metagenome | isolation source: sample BR12 brine-fed electro-methanogenic bioreactor BR | place: Japan: Kochi | collected 2016-12-09
CCGGTAGTGGCCGCGGTCTCGCCGGTCGCCTTGCCTTGACCGTTCGTCGCCTGCTTGCCGCCGTTGAACAGCTGCGAGGCCAGGACGGCGGCGGTCATCTCGTCGGTGGTGGCCTCGACGGCCTGTTCACCGGCGCCGGATTCGCCGGTCTTGGCGGCCGTTTCTCCGGCGGTTTCCTCGGTGGTCCGGGAAGCGGTGTCGGACTTGTCGGTCACGGTACCGGTGTCACCGCCGTCGGAGGTGTCGGAAGCGGCCCGGGACTCATCCTGTTCGCCACGTGCCGGACGGTCATCGCGGGCGGCCGGTTCGTTGCGCGCCTCGTCGGACGGGCGGCTGTCGTCACGGGCCTCGCTGCCGCGGTCGCGGTATTCGCTGCTGCGGTCGGTGTCGTCGCGGGTGTCGGAACTCTCCGTCCGCTGGCCGCGGGAATCGAAGCGGTCGTCGCCGGTGTCGTCGCGTCTGTCGAAATCGGATTCGTTCGATCGGGCGACGGGTTCGGTTTCCTGGGCCGAGGCGGCGCGTTCGACGCGCGCCATCAGACTGGTGGTCTGGGAGTCGACCTGGTTTCCGGCATTACGCAGAATCTCGTTGAACGAGGCCGCGAGAAGCTCGCTGGCCGTGCTTTGGCCGGCGCTGCGTCCGTTGGTATCGAACCCGGTGGAAGCCTTTTGCTGAGTTGCCGAGACGTCCATTGCAAATCCTGCCTAGAGAAAAAGGGCTGTCCGGATATCAGCAAATGTCGGGCCAATTGACGGTTAGGCATTAACCTGTTGATAAAAAAGAAAAAATTATCGAGATGATCGACTCCGGCGCTGTGACGAATCTGCCACCCGGCAGAAAGTGACCAGCCTGCGGCGGCATGAAATGCCGGTCGGACGGGGTGGGAGGCAGGCGCAACGGATCGGATGGGAAGCCGACGCGGATCGGGCCGCGAAAGGAGGTGTCGCCGGTTCCCGAAGGGAGGTTTCGGAAAACCCCGTTCTTGACGCGCGTCCGGCGCCGCTTCACAACATAGGGCTGCTGAGCGGGGCGAGGTCGTCCCGCCCGCGGTCCCATAGGGAGATCCGGCAAGCCAATGATCGGCCCGCGTATTCGAGATCTTCAGTCCGTCCTGGATCATTTCGCCGTGACGCCGGATATGCCCATGCGCGATGTCCTGACGGTCATCGACAAGAACGGCGAGGGTGTCGCCCTGGTCGTTTCGGCGGAGCGGGAGCTGTTGGGGATCGTGACCGACGGCGACATCCGCCGGGGCATCCTCGCGCAGTTGGATTTCAAGGAACCGGTCAGCGCCTTCCTCGCCCACAAAACCCAGGTGATCGGCAAGAAGCCCCTGGCGGCGCCGGCCGACCTGTCGGCGCCCGACATAGCACGGCTGATGGAGGTGCGGCTGGTCCGCCACCTGCCGCTGCTCGATGACGAACAGAAGATCGCCGGCCTGGCCCTGCGGAGGGATCCCGCGAAAATGCGGCATTTGCCGCTGCGGGCAGTGGTGATGGCCGGCGGTTTCGGATCCCGGCTGCGGCCGTTCACCGAGGACACGCCGAAGCCGCTGCTGCCGGTGGGCGACAAGCCGGTCATCGAGCGGACCATCGAACAGCTTCGGAATGCGGGCGTGTATCGGGTGAGCATCACCACCCACTACCATGCCGAAAAGATCGAGGAGCATTTCGGCGACGGCCGGGCTTTCGGGATCGACCTCAGCTATACGCATGAAACGGAACCCCTGGGAACGGCAGGGGCCCTGGCCGGCCTGCGCGGCGGGGGCGATCCGTTGCTCGTCATCAACGGCGACATCCTGACCGCGGTCGACTATGGAGCGATGCTGGATTTCCATCGCGAACACGAGGCGACCATCACCGTCGGCGTGCGGAAATACGAGATGTCGGTTCCTTTCGGCGTGTTGGACGTCGAGGGGGCGGCGGTTACGGGCCTGCGCGAAAAGCCGAGCTATTCACTGTTCATCAATGCCGGTATCTATCTGCTTGAGCCATCGGTTCTCGACCTGATTCCCGAGAAGAAACGGAGCGACATGACCGAGCTAATTCAGTCGGTGCTGGATTCCGGTACCGGCAAGGTAATCAGTTTTCCCATTCACGAGTATTGGATCGATATCGGCCAGTTGCAGGACTACATGCGGGCCCAGGCCGATGCCGCTTCCGGGAAGCTCGGCGGATGAACTGGCAGGGAAAAAAGGTCCTCGTCACCGGCGCGGACGGATTCATCGGCAGCCATCTGGTCGAGCGGCTGGTGGCCGAAGGCGCCCGGGTTCGGGCCTTCGTCTATTATAATTCTTTCGGGCGCTGGGGCTGGCTGGACGACTCCCCGGCGGCCCGCGAGACCGAAGTGGTGGCCGGCGACATCACGGACGGTGATTTCGTGCACGAGGCGATGCGGGACTGCGAGATCGTGTTTCACCTCGCCGCGCTGATCGCCATTCCCTATTCCTATCATGCGCCGCGCGCCTATCTGCGCACCAATGCCGAGGGTACCCTCAATGTCCTGCAGGCGGCGCGGACCCTGGGTGTGGCGCGGGTGGTCCACACCTCGACCAGCGAGGTCTACGGCACGGCGCAGCGGGTGCCCATCGCCGAGGATCATCCGCTGCAGGGGCAGTCTCCCTATTCGGCCAGCAAGATCGCGGCCGACAAACTGGCCGAATCCTTCCACCTGTCCTTCGGGCTGCCGGTCGTCACCCTGCGCCCGTTCAATACCTTCGGGCCCCGGCAATCGGCGCGGGCGGTGATCCCGACCATCATTTCGCAGGGGCTGCGGGGCGGCAAGGTGGGGCTAGGCAACCTGACCCCGACGCGCGACCTGACCTATGTTACCGACACGGCCGAAGGTTTCCTGTGCGCGGGTTCGGCGGACGGCATCGAGGGGCGGACGATCAACCTCGGCACCGGCCGGGAGGTCAGCATCGGCGACCTCGTCACGATGATCGGCGACATCCTCGGCCGGAAGCTGGAATGCGAGGTCCAGGACGAGCGGGTGCGGCCCAAGGGCAGCGAGGTCGAACGGCTGCTGTCCGACAATACCCTGGCGCGCGAACTCATGGGGTGGGCGCCGGCGTTGACCCTGGAGGAGGGGCTGGCCAGGACCGTCGAGTGGGTGCGCAGCAACATGGAAGAGTTCCGCAGGGATGGTTATGTCATCTGATCCGCGCCAGCCGATCCCGCTTTCGGTGCCGTGGATCACCGGCAACGAGGCGGCGTATCTGCAGGAATGCGTCGACACCAACTGGGTGTCCTCGGCCGGCCGGTTCGTCAAACGCTTCGAAAGCGATATGGCCGAACGGCTAGGCTGCGCCCATGCCGTGGCGACGGTCAACGGGACCGCCGCGCTGCATACGGCGCTGATGGTCGCCGGGGTCCGGCCCGGGGATTGCGTCCTCACCTCGACGCTGACTTTCGTGGCGACGGCCAATGCCATCCGTCACGCCGGGGCCTGGCCCGTCTTCGTCGACGTCGATCCGGCAACCTGGCAGATCGATGCCGGACTGGTGGCCGACTTCCTGGCCGCGGAGTGCGGGATCCGCGACGGCGCCCTGGCCGACCGGACGACGGGGCGCCGCGTCGGGGCGGTGCTTCCGGTCCATATCCTCGGGCATCCGGCCGACATGGATCCGATCCTGGCGGCGGCCCGCAAGTACGACCTTCCGGTCATCGAGGACGCGACGGAATCGCTCGGGGCGACCTATCGCGGGCGCACGGTCGGCAATCTGGCCGACGCCGCCTGCCTCAGCTTCAACGGCAACAAGCTGATCACCTGCGGCGGCGGCGGCATGGTCGTCACCGATCGCGCCGACTGGGCGGAGCGGGCGCGCCATCTGACCACCCAGGCCCGGCGCGACGATATCGAGGCGATCCACGACGAGGTGGGGTTCAACTACCGGCTGACCAACCTGCAGGCGGCGGTCGGCTGCGCTCAGTTGGAGAACCTGGACGAGCGGCTGACCATCAAAAGGCGTATCGCCGCCGGCTACCGGGATTTCTGCGCCGCAACGCCGGGGCTGACCTTCATGCCCGAGGCGGAATGGGCCGGCAGCGCCCTGTGGCTTTCGACGATCCTCGTCGATCCCGACGTGTTCGGCTGCAGCCGTTACGACTTATTAAGAATTCTCGCCGAGAATAACATCGAAACAAGACCGCTATGGCAGCCGCTGCATTTGAGCCCGGCGCACAAGGGCGCCCGGGTGGTGAACGGCACGGTGGCGGAAAAACTCCATATGCAGGCTTTGAGTCTTCCGTCCTCCTGTAGCCTCACCGAGGCCGAACAGGGTCGAATTTACTCGGCAATTCTTGCCGCCCCGGCAAAAATGGCCCAGTGAACGGCGGGGAGCATCCCCAAAAAAGGCAGGATTCTCGGGGTTCCCGGCCGGCTCGGATTGGCATGGTGTTTGCTTGTTTTTGGTGTCGGACAAAATGTCCGTCAGCGGCCAGCCGCCGCATCCGGCCCGTTTTGAGCCGGGTAGGCACCGGATCGCAACTGTGTTAGACTACCACCGATGTGTGAGAAGCGCACATCTAGCTGTGACATCTCTAGAAAGGGAGATTTATTGTGGCTGACGTCAACCTATCCGCGGCAGTACGTGCAAACCTTCTGTCGCTCCAAAACACCACGAGCTTGATCAACCGGACCCAGAACCGTCTTTCCACTGGTTTGGCGGTTTCCAGCCCGGTCGATGACGCCGTGAAGTACTTCCAGGCCAAGTCGCTGAGCGATCGTGCCTCGGACTTGAATGCTCGTAAAGACGGCATCGACCAGGGCGTGAGCTCGTTGCAGACCGCTCTCGAGGCCGCCACCGCGATGGAAGACCTCGTCAACCAGATGAAGGGTATCGTCGATAGTGCCCGAAGCGGTGACGAGGATCAGCGGACCGAGTATTCGGATCAGCTGGAAGAGCTCGCCAATCAGCTGCAGAAGCTGGTGAACGACTCGTCCTATCAGGGTCTGAACCTCCTGAACTCGACTTCGTCGACCCTGAACATCCGCTTCAGCGACAAGGCGGACTCGAAGCTGGCCATTCAGGGCAACAACTTCAACATGAGTGCGTTGTTCCTGAATTCCGCCGGTACCGCGCTTGGCGTTACCGCCAAGGGCGATATCATCAGCAACCTCGGCTTCTCGGGTGTTGGCCTGACGGTCTACTCGCTGTCGCTGGCCTCCGAGCTTGCTGCGTTCAACTCGAAGGCCGACCTCGCGATCGCCCGTCTCGACAAGACGATCGCAAACATTCGGTCCAAGGCGGCGACCCTCGCCAACAACATCGCGATCCTGCAAGTCCGTTTGGACTTCACGGAGCAGTACGTGGATGTGTTGGAAGAAGGCGCCGGCAAGCTGACGCTGGCCGACCTCAACGAGGAAGGCGCCAACCTGTTGGCCCTTCAGACGAGGCAGCAGCTCGGTATTCAGTCTCTGTCGTTCGCGGGTCAGGCCGAGCAGAGTATCCTCGGTCTGTTCAGCTAATGTTTTCGCCTGTTGGCGAATAAAAATGGCCGGGGAGGCATTCGTGCCTCCTCGGTTGTTTTTTCAGGTATTTAGAATTTGGGATCGGTAGATGCCTCTAAAGCTTCAATTGAGAAAGGGTCAGAAGATCATCGTCAATGGAGCTGTGCTGGAAAATGCCGGTTCACATACGGCTTCCTTGCTGGTGATGAATGATGCCGCGATAATGCGGGATACCGATATTCTGACCTTTGAGGATGCAACAACGCCGGCCAGCCGTGTTTATTATGCGGTGCAGTGCCTATATTTGTTTCCAAATGAAAAAGAGAGCCATTTAGAGAATTTTAAGAACCTGGTGGATAGTTATTGTACGGCGGCACCCAGTTCGCAGCCTATCTGTGAACGGATTCGCCGGCTTGTGGATCAGGGGATGCATTACCAGGCTCTCAAAATGGCGCAGGACCTGATCGCCCACGAAAAGCAGGTTTTGGCTTATGTCCACGCAAAACTTAGTGAGGAAATACGAGACGCCGCCGACGGAGGGGAACCCCCGCAAGACGGAGGCGTGGGCCCTGACGCAGGCGGCCCTGAAGATGAAGGCAGCCCAGGACAGCGGTGACATTCCGTCGATGCTGGCGGCGGTCAAGCTCAACTGGCAGCTTTGGACCATCATCCAGTCGGAACTCCTTGCTCCCGAGTGCACGATTCCGATGGATATCCGCCGCAACGTGCTGTCTCTCGCCAACTTCATCGACAAACACACGGTCGGATTTATCGGCCTGCCGAAGCCCGAGAAGATCAACGTTCTGGTTTCGATCAATCGCGAATTGGCGGGCGGTCTCTATACGGTTCCCGCTGATGACGGAGTTCCCGCCGAGAGCCGACCCGAGGCGCCGGCCCCGGGGACGACACCCCAGACACCTACCGATACCTCTGCGTAACTTTCGGAGACAAAGCTGTGAGTCGAGAGACTACGACGCCTGAAGAGGAATTCCTTTGGCGCGTTGGTGAGCTTGTTGAACGGCAGGACTGGGAGGCTGTCGAGAAGGCGTGCGAAGCTCATCTGGACGCGGATGGCGAGTGCGGCGATGCCTATTTCCTGCTCGCCCTGGCGGCGTTCACCCGCAACGATTTTGCGACGTCCCTGCTGTTTGCGCGTGCGGCTCTGGAAGTCGCGCCGGGCAACATGGAGTACGCCGATCTGCTGGCCGTGCTCTATGGCATGGCCGGCGATATCCACAATGCGACCTTCCATGCAAAACTGGCGTCTGCTTCGACACCGGCCCAGAACCTGAAGCAGTATATTCCCGCGAATCTGCCCAAGTTCAGCGACGCGTTTCTCGATATCGCCGAGCGCCCTTTCTTCAAACAGGGGATGGCGGCGTCGGCCAAGGGGCAATGGAGCGAGGCCGAGCATTGGCTGCGCCAGCATCTGGCCTTTCACCCGCATGACCGCGAGGCCAATGCCGCGCTCGGGAACACGCTGATGATCGAGGGCCTCCATGTGGCGGCCATCGAATCGCTCCGCGCCGCCCGTCACGCCGTACCCGGCGATGCCCGCGTGGCGCAGTTGCTGGCGACGGCGCTGATGACCGTCGGCGAGGCGGCCGAGGCCCGTTCGATCGACCGTGTGGCAATCGCCCTGGCTCCCGAGGACCCGGCGATCTTCGTGGGAGCGATCAACGATCTTCTGGCCGACCCCGATGCCGATGTCGACGAAATCGTCGCCATGGTCAAGGAGTGGGGGCAGCGCTTCGGCGTGACCCAGGACATGATCGGCCCGGAATACGCGCCGTTCCCAAAGAAGCGCTTGACCATCGGCTATCTGGTCGGCGCCATGGACCGTTCCGCCCCGGCCCGGGCCTTGGCCGATATCCTTGCCCTGCACAATGCCCAGTCGTTCCGGATCGTCGGTTTCGGGTCGGGTCAGCTATCCGACAGCTTCAACGTCGTCTTCCAGAAATGCTTCGAATCCTGGGTCGACACGCGGGATACCGATCCGCTGACATTCGCATCCATTGTCGCCGCCGAGGGCGTGGATATCCTCGTGGACGTCAGCGGTTTTGCGACCCCGTCCCTGCTGTCCGCTTTCGGGGCCCGGTTGGCCCCGCTGCAGATTTCCTGGGACGGATGCCCCTACGGGACCGGCCTGTCCGGCATGGATGCGATCCTGGGTGACGCGATTCTCGACCCGGATGGCGCCGCGCCGATGACGGAGAAGCTGGTGCGCCTGGAGAACGGTGCCGTCCTTGTCGATCTGCCGTCACCGAAACCCGTCGACGCCATTGAACGCGACGAGAACCCCGTGTTCGCTGCCGACGTGAACCTGGGACTCCTCGATACGGCGACGGTCGAAGCCTGGGTAGGAATTCTTCAGGCGGTGCCGGATGCCAAGCTCATCCTGAACGACCGGGGTTTCCACAACGAGTACGCCTTGCCGCGGCTGATCGGGATGTTCGGCAATTACGGCATGGCGCACCGCGTCGATATCATTTCCGGTGTCCAGATTCCCGAATTCCTCGCGCAGGCGGACGTGTTCCTGCTGCCCCGCCAGGTTTCCCACACCGGATCGGCCATGGCGGCGCTTCGCGCCGGGTTGCCGGTTGTCGGCTGGGCCGGCGAGGGGCGCCATCGCCGGATCGTCGGTAGCCTGTTGCACTTTGCCGGGCTGGCCGATGAACTGCTTGCCGATTCGGCGGAACGCTATGTGGAACTGGCGGTCGGCTGGATCGGCGATGCCGAGCGTCGCACTGCTTTCCGCGACGGGATTGCCGGAAGGCTCGAGGCGGCTCCGTTGTTCGACACTAAGGCGCGGATTGCCGATCTCGAAAAGGCCTATCACGGTCTGTGGCAGGAAATCTGCCCGGACGGTAGCGCAGATTCCTAGGGGGATAGATGTCTGAGGCGGAGCGGGATGACCTCTTCCGGCGGAACATGTCTGCCTTCAAGAAGGGGTTTCCCCACGTCTGGCGAGTCCTGACGGCGATCGAGGGCAAGACGGTTTCCCGCCCTGTTTTCGACGGCGACCGCCCGGTCAATATCGACCTGGGCGAAATCAGGCTTTATCCGGGCAATGGCCCGGAATGGGTGGCCGAACAGACCGACTCCTATTTCAAGAAGCCGGACCGGCTGGGCTTCGAAAGCCCCGCGCACTGTAACCTGTCGGCGGTTTCCATAGACCTGTTGCGGCGGATCACTTCCTATTGGGTGGAGCGGCCGAGCCAGCAGTCGTCGAACTATCCGGTGGTCGATACGGGGTTCGCTTTCATCTTCGGGGTGGGACTAGGCTTCCATGTCGTCGATTTTGTGAAACGCAACATGGCCCGTACCCTGGTTCTCGTCGAACCGGTGCCGGAATTCCTCCTGCATTCCCTGTACGCCATCGATTGGGCGGAGGTCTTCAGCGACGCCGCGGAGAAGGGAGTCGGCATCCGGTTCATTCTCGGCGGCGATCCGGTCAAGATCGTTCGCGAGATCGAGCTTGTGATCCAGGACGTGGGCTCGACGTTCCTCGACGGTTCCTACGCCTATCTCCACTATTTTTCCTGGGCGCTGCGCGAATCGCGGCAGATGCTCAACGAGAAGATCAAGGTCTTCTACCTGTCGTCGGGATTCTTCGAGGACGAGATCCTGATGATGCGCAACACGTACGACAATCTCCGGAAGTTCCGGTTCCATGTGATCCACCGCAAAGGCCGGGCCGAAAAGCAGATGCCGGTCTTCGTCGTCGGGTCCGGTGGATCCCTCGACCGGACTCTTCCGTTCATAAAGAAGTGGCGCGACCGGGTTATCCTGTTTTCCTGCGGGACGTCGCTCGGGATTCTTCTCAAAAACGGCTTGCGTCCGGACCTCCACGTCGAGAACGAGAACACCTTCCCGCTGGTCAGAAACCTACGCAAATTCAAGGACGAGTACGGTTTAGAGGGTATCCGCCTGGTGGCGTCGTCGACATTGCGGTCCGAGGCCAGCGAGCTTTTCGACCGGAGGTGGTTCTATTACCGGGCGCCACTCAGCCCGACGTCGATCCTTACGATGGATAAGAACTGGGGGTTGTCGTTTGCCGACCCGCTGGTCGTGAACGCGGCCTGCAGCGTCTGCGTTTCGCTCGGTTTCCAGAACATCTATCTGTTCGGTGTCGATTGCGGCCGCCCACTCGAAGGGGGGCATCATTCCAAGGATGTCGTCTATTTCCAGGAAGGCTACGAGGGGCCCGTCCACACCGATGCCGACTTCGAGCGTGAGGTGCCCGGCAATTTCGGGGGCAAGGTTCTGACGTCGTGGTCACTGGATCTGTCGCGGCGCACCCTGAGTTCCCTGATGCTGTCGAGCGGTCAGACTTTCGTAAATTGCAGCCACGGCGCTCGCATCGACGGTGCCCGCCCGAAAGTGGCGGCGGCGATCCAGTTGACCAATCCGCCGGATCAGCAGGAGGCGGTGCTGAAATCGATCGAGGATCGCCTGATCATCTTCGGGCCCGGCGGGCTGCTCAAAAGGATCGACCTCCAGCCGCATATCGATGCCCATGACGTTTTCTTCCGCGAATTCGATGCCCTGATCGAGGCCGCCAAGGCCGAAGACGAGGGATTCTGGGAGTTCGAGAAGCGGATCGAGAAGTTCTGGTACGGCGACTGGGCGGAACACAAAGGCCTTCTCAAGATCATCGGCGGCTCTTTCGCCTCGATGGTGCGCCTTGGCGCCTATGGCGGAACCCGCGTGCGCGACCCCAAGGCGCGCAAGGAGTTCTTCCACTTCTTCCTCGATCAGTATCGCGACCTGTGTATGTGGATGGCCGGCGAGTCAAAGACCCTGTTGACGGAGATCGCCGAGGGGCGGGAAGAGCTGAGCGATGTCGGCAAACGCGGGCAATCGCCGGACACCGACGCCGCGGCCTAGCCGATCCGAAAATTCCGGTTAAGCGAAGATGTTGACCAGGTTGTCGCTGAACAACGGGTTGAGCAGCTTGGCGTACTGATTCTGCATGGCAATGGACTGGGTGACCCGGCTGGCTGCCGACTGGTATTCCGACGCCAGCTTCGTCTGGAGTTCCTGAATCTCGGCCGCCTGGTCGATCAGATACGCGTTGGTCTTCTTGGTCAGACCCGAGATCTCGTTGTCTGCCACCCGCTCATAGAAATTGGAGGTCGTGAAGGCGATCTCGTAGCGGCGGATCTCCAATTCGATCGCGTCCTTGGCAGCCTCGAGGTCGTCGAGGGCCCGCTGCCGCCCGTTCTCGGTGGTCAGGCCGTCATATCCCCAGGAATCCATGATCTGCAGCCCCTTGCGGTGAAGGGTGCCGGAAAAGGTCTGAGGGCTGCCGGTATTCGGACCGATGGTGAAGGTGATGTCGTCGCCATTCAGGTTGTCGAGCCGGATGCCGGTCTGGAAATTGCCGACCGTGCTGGTGGCCTCGTTGGGATAGTCGTCGTAACGCTTGAGGGTCTTGGCGCTGCGGTCGAGCGCCCAGTACTTGCCCTCGTCGTCGATGATGTAATAGTCGCTGCCGAGGAAGGCGCCGTGGATGGTGTTGGTCGAGCCGTGGATGTTCGCCCGGTAGTCCAGCTGGGACTTGGCGGATCCGATCAGGTTGGGCTGAAGACCGGATTTCTGGGCCGTGGTGTCCAGCCCCCGCAGATAGGCATCGAAGCTGGCGGCGTAGGCGTCCGTGCCCAGGGAACTCCCGGAGTTCTTGTCGGCCTTCTTCACCGCTTCGATCATGTTGTCGATGCTGGTCAGGATTGACCGCACCTTCGCTGTGGTCGTGCTGATGGCCGAACGCGCTTCCTGGATGCCGGTCCGTACGGTTTCCCAGCGGCCCTTGGTCAGGTTTACCGCGTTGATCCGTGCATCGTAGTGATTGCTGATGGATTCCGCCTTCTGCTCGGCTTGCTTCTCGTAAACTTCGCCCATCTTGGCGAGCAGATTCGCCTGGTTGAAGGTCGAGGCACTGAAGGCGCTGAGAACGGTCGACATCGGCTCCATNNCCATCCCGTCTGTTCTAGACTAGGAAATGCAAGCAAAAATCATACCGGATTACCGCTTTCGGGTAAAGCTGAACTCGCATTACCCCTTAATAGGTAGTTTCAGCGGTCGAGAAACACTTTTTTGTAAAGGCGGGCGTCGAGGGGCACCGAGGTCAGCCTCTCGCCGATGATCCGGGCTGCCGACCGGTTTTGGGCATAGGGATTGACCAGACCGGCGAGGGAAGCCCGGAACCCGGGAGCGACCGCCTTGCGGACGGCCTCGGCGATCGGGCCGCTGCGGCAGGGTGTGTCGATGACATTGCCGGCGTGCGGGCGGCCCTGCTGGCGGTTGCCGATGTTGACCACGGGCAGCCCGAACGAGGCGGCCTCGATGATGCCGCTGGATGAATTGCCGACCATGGCGGCGGCCTCGCGCATCAGCGAGAAATAGGCCTGGGTGCCCAGGTTTTCGACGAACACGCAGTCGGGGCGGCCGGCGGCAAATTCTTCCAGGCGGCGGCGTACCTCCTGCCCGCCGGCATCGGCGTTGGGCGCGGTGACGACGACGGGGAGGTCGAGTGGCGCCAGGGCGGCGACCAGCTCGGCGGTCTGTTGGCCGGGAGCGAGGTCGCCGTAGGTTTCCGGATGGTAGGTGACGAGAAGCGGCGGCCGGTCCAGGGGCAGGCCGATGCGCTTTTCCAGTTCCGGCCGGTCGAGCAGGGCGACGGAACCGAGATTGTCCAGGCTGAGCGCGCCACAGACCGTGACCCGCCAGTCCTCCTCGCCCAACTGCCGGATGCGGCGGGCGAATTCCTCGGTGGCGACGAAATGCAGGTGGCTGAGCTTGGTCAGCGAGTGGCGGTAGGACTCGTCCTTGGCGCCGAGGGTGAGTTCGCCGCCGTGGAGGTGGGCGACCGCCGTGTCGAACGGCTGGGCGGCAACACCGGCGGCATGCATCTCGAAACGATCACCGAGCAGGACGACGATCTCGGGCGCCAGTTCGGCGTAGGCGGCGGCATAGCCCTCAGTGCCGCGGGCCATGGCGCGGGCGATGTCGAGCGGGGCGTCGCCGGTTCCCAGGTGATCGACCCGGGCGGCGATGGCGAAACCGGCCTCGGTGATCTCGTCGACGGTATGGCCGAGGTCGGGACGCAGGTGCATGCCGCCGACCACGAGGCGCAGGTCGGTTTCCGGGTTTTCCGACAGCCACTGCAGCAGCGGGCGGTATATCCCGAAATCGGCGCGGCTGGTGGTGACGACGGCGATGCGGCGCGGCATGGTCGGCCTCACTCGAACATCTCGGGAACGAGAAGGGTTCCGGCCGCGACCGCCGTTTTCAGCCGGCGGCCGAGATAGGCCTCCCGCTGAGAGGGCGGGATGCCGGTTCCCGGGCGGCGCGCCGCCACGTCCTCGCCGGTCAGGGTCTCGCCGGCGGCGATGTCGCGCACGGCAACGAGGCTCTTGCGGGCGACGGCGGCGGTTTCGTGCTCGGCCGCCGTAGCCTTCTTTTCCGCGCCGCCGAGGGCGCTCTCGACCTTGCGGATGGCGGCGATCATCGCCTTGAGGTCCGACGGTTCAATGGAGGCCGCGTGATCGGGGCCGGGCAGGGTGCTGTCGAGGGTGAAATGCTTCTCCACGATGCAGGCGCCCAGGGCCACGGCGGCCAGGGTGACCTCGATGCCGAGGGTGTGGTCGGACCAGCCGACGGGAACGCCGAAGCGCTCCTCGAGGGTGGCCAGAGTCCGCAGATTGCATGCCTCGGCGGGCGCCGGGTAGGCGCTGACGCAATGGAGCAGGGAAAGCGGCGGATCGCCGCCGTCGTGGATCGCGGCAACCGCGGCCGCCACCTCGTCGAGGTCGGCCATGCCGGTCGAAACGATCAGCGGCAGGCCCAGGGCCGCGACATGGCGCAGGTACGGCAGGTTGGTGATCTCGCCCGACGGAATCTTGAGGGCGTCGATACCGAGGGCGGCCAGGAAGTCGGCGCTCCGCTCATCGAAGGGCGAGGACAGGAAGCAGAGACCGGCGGCGGCGCAGCGGTCCCGCAGCCTTTTCCAGGCGGAGTCCGGCAGTTCGAGCCGCTTGAGCATCTGCTGCTGGGTCTCTCCGGCATCGCCGGACGCTTTCTGGTAGGCGGCCTTGGGGGCGTCGGAAACGGTCAACCGCTCGGCGTTGAAGGTCTGGAACTTGACGGCGTCGGCACCGACGGCGGCGGCCGCGTCGATCAGCCTTTCGGCCTGGGCGGGGTCGCCGTCATGATTGACCCCGGCCTCGGCGATGACGAAACAGGGCGCGCCGGGGCCGATCGTCCGGCCGGCGATGGTCAGCGCCGCTACCACGCCGTCCACCCGCCGTCGACGACGAGGTTCTGACCGGTCACATAGGCCGAAAGATCCCCGGCCAGATAGGCGACGGCGCCCTTGATGTCCTCCTCGCGGCCCATGCGGCCGAGAGGGGTGCGCTCTTCGTAGCGACGGACGAAATCCTCGGACTGGCCGCGCGCGATGCCACCCGGGGTCACCGCGTTGACCCGGATGGCCGGAGCCAGGGCGGTGGCCAGCCAGCGGGTCATCTGCAACAGACCGCCCTTGGCGGCGCCATAAGCGGCGGGGTTGCCCAGGCTGGTGCCCTCGTAGAGGTGCATGTCCGGCCCGACCATGCCGTATATGGAGGAAATATTGATTATCGAGCCCTTGCCTGTTTTTTCCAGGAGGGGTGTCGCGGCCTGGACCAGCACGAAGACCGAGGTCAGGTTGACTTCCAGAGCGGCCCGCCAGGTGTCGGCGCTCTGCTCGGCGAAGGGAACGGCCCAGCCCTTGAGGTTCGAGGTTCCGACGAATGCGGCCGAATTGACCAGGATGTCGAGCCCGCCGAGGGTGTCGGCGACCTGGTCCGGCAGTGCCTTCACCGCCGCTTCGTCGGCGAGATCGGCGGCGAAGCCCTGTGTCCTGACTTCACGGCGGGCGGCGATGTCCTCGGCGGCGGCGCGGCATTTCGCGGCGTCCAAATCGGTCACGGCGACGGCGCAGCCGAGTTCGGCCAGGGCATCGGCAACGGCACCGCCGATGTGCCCGGCACCGCCGGTCACCAGGGCGACCCGCCCTGTGAGGTCCTGAAGTTCCGCGAGATCGCGTCCGCGCGCCGTCATGAAGCCGCTCCTGCCAGTGCTTCCGCGACCCGGAGGTCGGTTTCGGTATCGATGTCGATCGACCGCTCGTAGGGCACCGTGACCGCACCGACCCGGCCGTCGAACAGGCCGGTGGCCGTTTTCAGGAAGGCCGGACGGACCACGTAGCACACGGTGGTTATATCAAAAACCGCGGGCGCCGACTGCCGCCGATGCACGGCCTTCTCGGGCGGGATGACCAGTTGCGCCCGGCCGTCGGGGGCCAGGGTGACCATGTTGAAGTACGGATTGCGGGCCGCCGGGGTCACGGTCAGCACCACGTCGAAGGCTCCGGCGTTGAAATGCTCGATGCAGGCGTCGACATCGGCGGCGATGCGCAACGGGGCCGTCGCCGGGATGCTGACGAACAGATCGACCGGGGTTCCACCCATTTCTTCGACCGTTTCCAGGGCATGCTGCCAGGCCAGCCATTCGGGGGCCTCGTCGGAAGCCAGGCGAGCCGGTCGCATGAACGGCACCTCGGCGCCCCATCGGCGTGCTGTGTCGGCGATCTCCGCGTCGTCGGTGGACACGACGACGCGGTCGACCAGGCGCGCCGCCAGGCCGGCCTCGATGGCGTGGGCGATCAGCGGCTTGCCGCGGAACGGGGCCACATTTTTGCGCGGGAAACCCTTCGATCCGCCGCGTGCAAAGATGAAACCGATGGTCTGGCTCATAGACTGACGGTCCTTCCCTCCCGCGAGGCGCGCCGGGCCGCCTCGATCACGTAGATGGTCCTTTGACCGGCCTCGCCGCCGACCAGCGGCGGAAGACCCTTGGCGACGGACTCGAGGAAATGGCCGAACTGGGCGCGGTAGATTTCGTCCATGGCTCCGTCTCCACACCGGTGGAGAACCTGCGGCGCACTGCCGTCGGCGGGGTGGAACCACGCCTCGTGGCGGATGCCGTCCCAGTTCAGGGTCCCCTCGGTTCCGAAAAGGCGGGCCGTGCGGGTCGGCGGACGTTGCAGCATGTCGAGATGGAGGGCTCCGGCGATTCCCGAAGAGAAGGTGACGATCAGGTCGGCGGTGTCCTCGACGTCGATCTCCAGTTCACCGGAACGGGCCAGCCGGGCCGATACGGCGGTCGGTTCGCCGAGAAGCCAGCGGGCATAGTCGATTTCATGGCTGAGTTCGAGCAGCGCGCCGCCGCCCAGTTCGGCCCGCGCGCTGACGGTCCGACGGTAATCGGCAACGGGTCGCCACGCCGCGAGATGCTGTCCGACCGAGGCCTGAAATCCGAGCGCGCGGCCGATACGACCTTCGTCGAAGGCCTTTTTCATCGTACGCAGGGACGGGTCGAAGCGCAGGCAGTAGCCGACCTGTAGGACGGCACCGGTCTCGGCACAGGCGTCGATCAGTGCGTCGGTTCCTTCGGCGCTGTGCGAGAGGGGCTTTTCGATCAGCAGGTGGATGCCGGCGCGGGCCAGGGGCAGGGCGACTTCGAGATGGAGCGACGCCGGATTGGCGATGACGGCGGCTTCCACGCCGGCGTCGAGGGCGCGCCGGATATCGGTGATCACTTCGGCTCCGTCCACGGCTTCGGTGGCCGAGGCCGAATGGCGGAGGATGGTTATCCGTGCTTCCGGAAGGGTTTGGCGGACGATGGCCAGATGACGCCGGCCGATGCTACCCAGTCCGGCGATCAGAATATGTCGAGGCATGTATGGGCTGCTTTCGGCCACTCAGCTTCTGCTTCTCGCGGGGCGCCGGAATTCGCAGGATGGAACCGGTATTACCTGCGCGGCATCGCTTCGAGAAGACCCTCGGAAATCTGAAGGTTGATGTTGATGAAGGTATCGAGGATCTCGGCCGGCAGATCGACACCCTGTGCCATCGTCGTCTGGGAAACGAACTGACTCAGCTTGACGAGATTCTGCTTGGTTTCCTGCGGGAGGGGATTGTCGTCGCGCCCAACCAGCGTCTTGATGGCGATCCAGACTTCCAAGTTGTTGTCGAGGGCGGCCGCGAGCTTTCCCTTATCGTTACGGGCCTGATCGAGCATGACCGCGGCCTTCGACAAACCAAACGCGCCCTCCTCGTTGGACGACCAATTCTCCAAGTTTTCCACGCCCTGCTCGTCCGCCATCTGCGTTCTCCTCAAATTGCCGTAGGCAATGCTTGCTGCCGACGTTGCGAAGCCCAGTAATAGCCTGTCCAACTAATTTTTGAACCGGGCCCATAATAACTCGCTAAGTGGCTGGTTTCAATTCGTTTTCCGTGATCAATACTGTGGTTACAGTTGAAGGAACCATGAAGAAAACATGGTTCTTTTTGAATCTTCTGTTTCAGTCCGTTGAAAACTTTGAGGGCCCGGCATCCATCGGGTGCGGGAGGACGGGTCGGGACTACAGGAAGTTGGTCAGGCTGAGTTTCTGGAGCCTCGAAATGGCCTGATAGGCTGCCTCCAGCGCATTGGACTCGTCGAGCAGGCGGGAGATCACTTCCAGGGAGTCGACGTTTTCCGAATCGATCACCCGCTGGTCGAAGAAGGCGATGAGGTCCTCGTGCTGCTCGTTGGTCTGGCTGATCAGCACCTGCTGGTAACCCAGGTCCTGTTCGATCTGCCGGATGTTGCTGGTGTTTTCGGCGCCGAAGGGCGGCGTGCCGGTCGGCGTCAGTTCCAGCGCCGAGGTGACGAGGTAGATGGCCTGATCGAGGCGCTCGGGGTGCTGGTCGAGGCCGCCGTTGGTTCCGAATGCGCCCTGGGCGATGATCCCCATGGCCCGGATCGCCTTCTCGAACGCCGGATCGATGCCATTCAGGTCGATGGTGAAATCGCGGTTGTCCGAAACCCGGTGG
>NPIF01000920.1_pt1 | contig 17373 bp, 24 predicted proteins | sample 8637461 | NCBI WGS metagenome assembly NPIF01 (sample SAMN07420641, study PRJNA396082) | bioreactor metagenome | isolation source: sample BR12 brine-fed electro-methanogenic bioreactor BR | place: Japan: Kochi | collected 2016-12-09
TCACCGGGGCATGCCCCGGTGACGGTGTCGGCACGGTTTGATGATACGCCTCGTCGGGCGTCTGTCCACCCAGAGCCGAGTGTGGCCGTCGGGCGTTGTAGTAAGTGATCCAGCGCCCGAGGCCGTCGCGCAGTTCGGAGCCGGTCTCGAAGGCGTGGAGGTAGACGCACTCATATTTCATGGACCGCCACAGCCGTTCGATGAAGACGTTGTCCATCCAGCGCCCCCGCCCGTCCATGCTGATGCGCACGCCGGCATCCTTGAGGACGTCGGTGAAGCGAGGACTGGTGAACTGGCTGCCCTGGTCGGTGTTGAAGGTCTCCGGCGCACCAAAGCGGGTCAGGGCCTCCTCCAGGGCCTCGATGCAGAAGTCCGCCTCCATGGTGTTCGATAGCCGCCAGGCCAGCACCTTGCGTGTCGCCCAGTCCATGATCGCCACCAGGTACAGGAAGCCCCGCCGCATGGGAATGTAGGTGATGTCGGCGCACCAGACCTGATTGGGCCGCTCGATGATCAGGCCCCGCAACAGGTACTTGTAGATCGGGTGCCGGGGATGCGGCTCACTGGTCTTGGGCTTCTGATAGATTGGCGACAAGCCCATCTTCGCCATCAGCCGGGAGACGCGTTTCCGGCCCACCACATAGCCCTGGCGGCGGAGATGCCGGGCCATCTGGCGCGCGCCATAGAACGGACATTCCAGAAACGCCTCGTCGATCAGGCGCATCAGCGCCAGATTGAGGGGGCTTTCGCCGGTGGGGCAGTAGTAGAACCCCGACCGGCTGATCGACACCAGCGCGCACTGCTGCACGATTGAAAGATTGGGATGGCTCGGCTCGATCATTTGCCGCCTTCGCTCAACACTCATCGACCGAAGGCTTTGGACAAAAAATCCCGTTCCACGACCAACTGGCCGATCTTGGCATGCAGCCGGGAAATGTCGGCCTCGCTGGCCGCCGCCGCCGCTTCCGACTTGCCCGAAAACGTCGCCGCCATCCCCTCGATGGCCTGACGACGCCACGTCGCAATCATCGTCTGATGAACGCCGTGTTTGGCGGCCAATGCCGCCAGGGTCAACTCCCCCTTGATCGCCTCCAGAGCTACCTTCGCCTTGAAATCCGCCGCGTAGCGCTTCCTCGTCACTTTCCCCATCAGTTCCGGTCCTTCTCAGTCAAGGGACCAGCTTAACATCCTGTCCGGATTTCAGGGGCCACCTCTAAGGGGTTTGGGATAAATGTGAAATAGGGTCAATAAGGCCTTTTGAACCCACATACGATGAGTGGGCCGGCGCAAAAGTGCCTGTCCATATTTCTTTAAAACCTAAAAGACTTCACTCCCGCTTTTCCGGCCGAGCGAGTCACCTCATTCTACCAGTTTGGGGTCTCTGGTTGATCAGAAATCTCGGACTGGCTGTCAAGAAAAGAGGCCATCTCCCTCAATGACGCGGGAAGGGCGGAGATTTCCGGGCTATCAAAACTTAACCCTAAATATCGGGTTGCAACGAACGCGGCCGCCCGCGACTGTTCTTCATCTCGCCTAGCTTTAATTGCCTGTCTGTCGTCTTTCTTCGCTATCCACGCTTTATGGAGCGCGAACGCACGCGGATCGATCGCTACCATACGAACCGGATATCCGCGCTCATCAAGCGCCGTCGCTTCAACTTTTGGTGCATTGATCAACCAATCTAGCCCAAAAATCGCAGCGCCCTCCATATCGTCCGGCAAGTCTGTCATTGCCACGCGCATTTTGTTTTTGAAAACATTGCGCGGTTGCGGGCGAATAAGATCAACCATGTAGCCTTGCTTGTTCGATGCACGGAAATTCCTAGGCCTTGGCAAGGCGAACGATCGGTCAGTCTGTTGCAGAAGACCTATAAGGCCGCCCTCGCTCAGTCCCTCCGCATACGCGAGGCTGAGCTTTTGCCGAGCATCGTAAAGCAAATCGATGTCGCCACTTGCGATAAGCCCGCTGGAAAACTGAACGCCCGCAAGCGTTTCAAATGCAAAGAGCGCATTCGTTCCGACGATGAATATCTGCCGGCCGAGGAGCCCTTTCTGATCACATTTTCTGACAATCCGTGCGGCGATCGTGGGTAACCTGCCTAAACCCATTGCTCGGTTAATCGGAGCAATTTCATCCAGTTTAGCCGCAAGGTTTTTTAGCCGTTCGTCATTTGAGGCGCGTCCACTCAGGAAAGCGGCATAAGCGTTTTCCGTCTCTTCGTTACGAGATCCCAGAGAGGTTTCTCTGCTTCCTATCTTACGATGGAGGTATTCAGTTCCATTGCGCTCCAACCACCGCATACTGCCAGCAAACCGCCGCTGTTTGTCCGCATAAGCCTCGCGCCAAACCTCATAAATTTGCTGCGTATTGATAAGTTGGCGGCGCTGATCACCAGATAACTCACTGATATGCATAAATTTCCCACCACCCAAGCATGGCAATCATATTATAGTGGGAAATCACATTTTATCAATAAGATAGAACATTTTCAGCCATGATTTCCCACTTACCTTAAGAATATGGGCACGAAAAGTGGGAAAGAACATTTTTTCAATGAATTACGTTGGAAAAACCTTCGGATTACCGTCCTGCGTCCGCTTCGGATGGCGCTCTTTCTTTCGTCGGGCAATAAGGGTGATCAGGAGAAATACTGGCCCCCCTCCATCCTGAGTATGCCTGGCGCCACCTAAAAGCTGGCTCGACCGATCCCGAAATACCGACAGGTCTTGCTGACCGATCCAATCCGCTTCGCGTGTTCAAGTACCCGCAGTTTCCTCTGGATCTCGCGCTGATCGTTGGTCATCGAAAACATCCTCCCCCTCCAAATTGGAGCTTAAAGAAGATGTCTCGCGAGTACGTACATATCTACACCCGACGGCGTTGTCCAAAAAACCGAGCTCTCATCCTTGACTCATTAGAGAACAAAATCGGCCCATCTCAGGAATTCTCACCTTCCGGAACTCTTTCCAAAGCTGGACATTCGCAGCTGAGCCTCAGCCATCAGGTTGTTTGTGGGATCGATCCATAACGCCTGACTAAGGATATCTATAAAAGTCTAGCATTAGACGGTAGACTTCCCTATAAATTACTAGACATCGCAGAGGCCCGTGGAGGACTGATGGACCCGTATCGTAATCCATTCGCACCTGGTGCAGGTAGTCGCCCTCCAGAACTCGCCGGTCGAGATGCCATCCTTGAGGCGGCAAGAATTTCATGTGGAAGAGCCGTGAGGGGAAGAAATGCGCGTTCGATCATGCTGTTAGGCCTGCGCGGTGTTGGGAAGACCGTGCTACTCAATGAAATTGGCCGGAATGCCGAGCAAGAGGGCCTACTCGTCTCCCGAGTTGAGTCTCCGGAAAAGGAGTGTCTCGCCCGCCTCATTTTTCCGGAAATGCGAAAAGTCATGAGATCACTGTCGGGCGTAGAAGCAGCAAAGCAAATAGCAATGCGTGGTCTCAACGGGCTGCGAAACTTTGCTTCGATCTTTAAGATCGAGATAGCCGGCGTAGAAGCAGGTGTAGAGCCCGAACCTGGACTGGCCGAAACGGGCGACCTTCAGTACGATCTAGCGGACTTATTCACCCTGATCGGGAAGGCCGCCCAAGCTGCGGGACGTGGCTGGTTACTTCTAATCGATGAAGTGCAATATCTGTCCGAAGCCGACTTGTCGGCGCTGATTGTTGCGTTACACCGCATATCACAGGATGGACTACCCGTCCTCATGGTTGGCGCCGGTCTCCCGCAAATTGCTCGTTTGGCGGGCGAGGCGAAATCTTACTCAGAACGGTTGTTTCAATATCCGGCCGTGGGGGCCCTCGACCCGATCTCCGCTGGACAAGCTGTTGAAAAGCCGATTGTAGAGGAAAACGCCACCATTACACCGGAAGCACTACGGGCCATAGTCGAGCGCACCAAGGGATATCCTTTCTTTCTTCAAGAATGGGCCTCCGTCGTTTGGGATAATGCGGAAGGACCGGAAGTCACCTTTGATGATGTAGACCAGTCCTATGCTGAGACGCTAGCGCAGCTTGACGAGGGATTCTTTAAGGTGCGGATCGACCGATTAACGAAGGCAGAGATCCAGTTTGTCGAGGCAATGGCGCAACTTGGGGATGGCCCCTATGCGATGGCGGACATAGCCAAGTCGATGGAACGCTCCCAAAAATCCTTGGGACCGGCGCGAGCAAGCATCATCTCAAAAGGCATGGTTTTCAGCACTGATCATGGCTATCTCGACTTCAGTGTACCGCTTTTTGCCGAGTTTATGCGGCGCCAAGGCTGAGAGGCGGCGGAGCCCTCTGATCTCTACCTGGTGCATAACAAGGGGAGCGGGGCCAGCGGGCCCGGCGTCGGGCAGGGCGGCTAGTACAGCTAGGATGCAATCAGAGGGCGCCATGGGAACAAATATTTAGGCTCTGTCCGCATTAGCTGTTGGTTTCACGCCCCAAAGCGGACAACACGAGGATTTCCGGGGATATTGAGGCGCCATGCCGTTCGAGGGCGCGTCGCCACCCCAAGTAGTTCTGCAGGTTGACCGTGGCGACGCCGTTGAAGCGACGCATCCACCGCTTCAGTCGGCTGTGGTATCCGTTGACGTTCTGGATGTGCCAGGCCCCCTGGACCCGCTCGCCGCCCTTGGATTTGACCGGGTGGTGCTCGATCCCGTTCTTCGCCGCGTAGACCCGGTACGCCCTGGCCCCGTCGGAGCACAGGATCGCATCTCGTGACATCACGCCACGCAGCACCGGCGCGATCTGTTTCTCACCGATCCCCGAGATCACCTGATCTACCGTCGCTCCGTGGCGGTCGCGGATCGTGACGACCGGAATCTGCTCGCGCGAGAGGCCGCGCTGCTTGGCCTTGGTGCCCCTTTTGCGAGGCTTCCTCGGCAGCTTCCGCTGCCCTTTGAAACTCTCCCGAAAGAACGTCTCGTCGGCTTCCACGATGCCTTCCACGCGATTTGGAGCCGTCCACGCCGGCTCGGCGAGAAACCGGTGGCGCCATCGGAACGCGGTCGATTTCGCCACGTCGCACCGAACCGCAGCCTTGCGGACGCTCAGTCCTTCGACCATGGCTCGGCCGTATTCCAACCACCGGCGCTTCATGCGCAGGCGCGCCAGCTGCGTGCCCGTCAGTGCGTTGAAGGTCTTGTGGCATTTCTTGCAGCGCCACCGGCCGAGCCCGTGGGACTTGCCCCAGCGAATGACCTTTTCGTGTTCGCACCACGGACACTTCGGGCGTTCCGCAAACGATCCGTCGATCAGGTTCATGGACGCCAAGAACTCGTCGATGTGATCGATCTCCAGCCGGACTTTCTTGCGCTGTTCGAAGGTCAGCGTCGCCAGCCACGACAACTTTCCGCTGAACTCATGCCTGTCCATCGCCGCCATCCTGATCCAAAAGGCGGCCAGCCTACCACAAACCAACAGCTAATGCGAACAGAGCCAATATTTATGACCGCGATATCAGGCGCGGCCCTCGGCGATTTCCTGTTGGAATGCCGATATGCGCGCGGCGCGCAGCGTCTCGTCCCGGTCCATGAGGAACCTGACTTTCCCGCCTCTAGGCAGCAGGCGGCGAAGCAATCGGAAATGGGCGTGCGTGGTGAATTCGAAATGGACCTGCATGCCCCGATAGGCGATCTCGGCGGCGGCCAACGCCGACTCGATCCTTTGCGGTTCCTGGCGGGGCTCGCTTTGCATCGCCCGCTTGAAATCCGGTTCCATCCAGTACCGCGCGAAACGGCGGAAGGCGGGTTCCGTTTTGGCGAAATCACCGATGACGATGGCTTCGCCTTCGATCTTCTCCCGATCGGGTTCCGGGTCGAAATTCAGGATGCATCCCGAACACGTAGCTGGTTCGGTTGTCCGCGCTCGCCACGGCGCTCAGCGCCGTGTTGGTGCGGTCACGTCGGTCCGTCCAGTTGATGATGTAGTCCTAGCGGTCCGTGGCAATGTACAGTCGGCCGACCTCCTTTTGCGCCAATTCGTTTTCCCTGAGGCGGGCGAACGCTAGGCATTGGCGGTGCACGAAATCGATCTTGTCGTAGACGGTCTTCGGGCTGATCTCGAGAATTCTCGACATGCCCTTTATCGAATTCTTGTTGACGAACAGCTGGAAAAGCAGGCGGTTTTCGTGGGATTTCAGCTGTTTGCGGCCGCCCGTCTTCTTCTGGAAAATGCGACGACAGAGAGGACAGAGCCACCGCGGAATATCCAGGTCCTCGCCAGTCCAACCGTGATGCTTTTAGACCTCCGGATGATCGAGGGCGCTTACCCCGTGATTGGGGCACTCCGGCGACGGACACGAGGGATCCGGATCCGGGAGGAGATAGGCCGAGAAGCGGTCGAAATCCTCCTTGATACCGAGGTTGCTTTTCAGGGCAATCGCCTGGCCGCATTCCGTGCAGAACAATCGCTTGCGGCCCTTGACCCTTGAATGGGAATTGAAGCGCCCAACATCTCTCCGTTATCATAATCATCTCGGTATACACGCTCGCAAAAATCCTTTTGAGCCAAAACGCAAAAACGAACCCACATCAAAATTGAGGTGTAGTGGAGGCTGTCCGCCTTGGTGGGGAGAAAATGCCGCCCTTTTGGGACTGAGAGATATGACGCCATCATTTGATGTTCATCTGNNATATGATACATATTTGTCACGGTGGCCGTTATGTTCGCGTGCCATATGATGATATTTTTGTGTTGCGAGATGCTGTTATGCCTTTGCACGATGATCCTTGGGCCGAGAAGGCAAAGCGGCTGCTGCGGGCAGAAATGGCCCGCAACGGCGTAACCTATGAGGAACTGGCCATTCGGTTGGCTGCAATCGGCATCGCCGACAACTCGCCGAATCTACGCAACAAGGTATCTCGGGGGACCTTTACTGCCGCATTCCTGCTTCAATGCATGAAGGCATTGGGGTCCCGCAATCTTCGGCTCGAATCGTAGGAGCAGCGACATGACGAACAACAATGTCGAGCGTCTGCTCCAAATTCGGGACCAGTTGCGGCGGAGACTCGTCAAGCCAAAGTGCGAAGCTGAGCATCTGAAAATCGCTCGTGGCATCACCGCCTCCGCCCTTCTTGCGTACCAACCCGACTCCCCCGCGCCACCAGTTCAGACCATCCCCGATGAATTGGCCGCCGAAGCCGGAACGATTGCCCGCCGTCTCGACGTTGAGACCGCGGCGTACTACCTCGGATCGATCTATACGGTCCTGTTGCCGCCTGAATATCGTTCTCGCCATGGTGCCTTCTACACGCCGCCAGCGGTGACCGCGCGACTCCTCGACATGGCTGAGGCACACGGCCTTGATTGGTCTGTCGTACGAGCGTGTGATCCGGCCTGCGGAGGTGGTGCATTCCTGGCCCCGATGGCGATCCGAATGGTGAAAGCGCTCGCAGGTCATCGGCCGGCTGAGATCATGGCTCACATTGCCAAACACCTTCGTGGTTTTGAAATTGACCCGTTTTCGGGCTGGATGAGCCAAGTCTTCTTGGTGGCAGTACTCGGCGACCTTGGTCAACCCATCCCTCAACTTGTGGAGATCTGCGACAGCCTGTCTATCGTGGAAACGCAATACGGCAGGTGGGATTTGGTGATTGGCAACCCGCCCTATGGCAAGGTGAAGCTTGACACCGCTGATCGGCAGAAATGGGCACGAGGCCTCTATGGGCATGCCAATCTCTATGGGCTTTTTACAGACCTCGCTATCCATCTCGCAGCCGACGGTGGCACTATCGCCTATGTCACGCCGACTTCCTTCCTTGGTGGACAATATTTTGAGGCCTTGCGGCGATTGTTGGTAATGGAATGCAATCCCCTTCGCATCGATTTTCTTCAATCGAGAGAGGGTGTTTTTGCCGATGTTCTACAAGAGACCGTGCTGACGGCGTATCGGCGCGGTGCTGAACCGCAGCGCAGCGTTACCGTCGATATCGTCACCGTGACTGAGACTTCAGCCGCGGAGGTCGAATGTCTCGGAAGATTTGATCTACCAGCCGTCGATGGTTCACCATGGGTTCTTCCTCGCCGAGGTGCCATGGCAGACCTGCTGGGGCATATCGCAGCCATGCCGACCAGGCTCGTTGATTTCGGCTATGAAGTCAGCACCGGCCCTCTGGTGTGGAATCGCCATAAGCCGCAGTTGGCAGCCTCTCACATCAAGGGTATGGTCCCTGTTGTCTGGGCTGAGTGCATTCCTGGCGATGGCACAGGTGTCTTTCGTTGGAAGGTTACCGGTGATCATCTCGGATGGTATCAGCCTCGTGTCGGCAACGACCCTAACGTTGTCGATCAATCATGTGTCCTCCTCCAGAGGACAACTGCCGTGGAGCAACGTCGGCGGTTGATCGCGGCCGTGATGCCGAACGAGTTCGTCGCACAACATGGTCACGTAGCCGTTGAAAATCACGTCAACATGATCCGGCCGGTCGCCGGAAGATCACCTACGGTCAGCTTGGCTGTTATTGCGGCCCTACTCAATACCGAAGCTGTCGATCAGGTATTCCGGTGCATCAATGGCAGCGTGGCCGTATCTGCCTACGAGTTGGAGGCGATGCCGCTGCCTAATCCAACGCAACTCCAACAGCTTGCAAAACTGGTTGCCCGTCGAGCTAAGCGCGAAACCATTGAGACCGCTGTTAGGGGGATGTATGCCGTTCTATGCACCAGCGCCGCTGCCTAGCATCACCGATATCAAGGCGCGATTGGAAATCATCTTCCCCGCCGGTATCCCTGATCGTCAGTACGTTATCAGGGAGGCGGCCGCTCGATCCATCCTGGTCATGCTTTACATGGATGCGATCGAGGGCCAGGGGTCGCAAATGAGGCCGTCGCAGGTCTACCGCATGAGCGATGAACTGATCGCCATGCAAAGCGATGAGGCGCGTGCCGCTTTCCAATCCGAGAGCGTGAAAGGGTTGTTTTCGCCGCCGGGTACACGCTGGTACGCCGACAACAGCCGCGAGCAGGTACGGGATGAGAGCCTACGGGACGGCCTCGTCGCCAAAGGCGTAGTCGGTGTCGATACATCGATTGCGACAACGAGCAAACTTGGCCGCTATTACTTGAAGCGCCATTTTGCCGATGTCCTGCTGTTGCCGAACGACAAGTTCCTGGAGGCTGTTGGAGACTGGCAGGAAGAGCACATCAATCCCACCGAACTCGCCAGAATAAAGCTCATGCATAAGCGCGGGGCGCACAAGGATGGCGTGGCCGTAACGTTTCCTGACGGCAGCGGGCGCGCCCTCACGGCCGGCAAAAGCTCTCACATAGCCAAGGCCGTGATCGAAGTGTTTGCTCCCAAGTTTCTAAAACAGCCTGCCGTTGTCTGGATCAGTGAGAGTGGCAACCACGTGGGCATTAGCGACGATGCCTTGATGAAGGCGATCGGTCTCACAATCGACGCGCAACGACTGCTGCCTGACGTCGTGCTTGCGGATCTACAAAAGCCAATGCGTCTGGTGTTCGTGGAGATCGTGGCCACCGACGGCCCCGTGACCGAGCAACGAAAGGCCGATTTATTGGCTGCTGCTGGAGCGGCCGGGTTCAAGGGATCGCAGGTGATTTTCGTCAGCGTGTTCGAGGAACGAAATGCCGCTCCGCTGAAAAAGCGGCTGACCGCTATAGCTGTTGATAGTTACATCTGGTGCGTCAACGAGCCAGACTTGCTGTTGGTATTAGACATGGGCGGCGTCACCATCTTGGAAAGGCCCCCTGAGATCAAGGATTTCTTTGATCGGCTATCGTAAATCTGGTGAACCTTTCGTCCGATAGAGGCAATCTCGATGTCCATATGGGGTCGATCTGACCGCCTGGTGCCATCCCAATTTCGCCAATACAAACCGACGCGTAGCAACAGAAAAAACGGACCAATAGTGGCAAAATTATTTGTTCTCTATTTGTTCTGATGCCAAGCTCCCGGACTTTCCGTGCTCGATAACTTAGGCGGCCCCGAGGGGCCGCCTGTCATTTCACATCGATTTGTAGCCACCAAAAGTCATTCGCGAGAGTTTGTTAGTCGCACCGTAATTCGCAACACTTATCCCGAACGGCTGGGGACTGGGCGCCTGGACTTTTCATGCCAGAGAGATCAGGGCAGCCATTACTTATTGACGTCCCGCAGATGAGAGAAGACGGTGAGGAACGCACGGGCAGCAGCAACCCAATCCGGAATCTCAAAGAAAATTTGGGCGATTCCGTTGGATTTTCGTCGCCTACCGCCACGGTCCCGATAGCGGATTCGGTGGAGGTAATGCCCCGGATATCGGCATTATGTTGAGGCGGGGATTCGAAGGGCTCGGATCAGGTTCTGTTTCGGGGCCAAGAGATCGGCAAGCGTATACCCGTCGAGGACTTCCAGGAACGCGGCCAAAGCCTCACGAAGACCCAGCTGAAGCACGCAGGCGGCGACCAGACAGCAGGTATTTTCCTCGCCGGCTTGCAGGCACTCCACAAGGGATAGATCAGGTTCTGTCTGCCGCACCAATCCGCCGAGGTTGATCTCCGGCGGTTGCTGCGCCAACCGTATGCCTCCCCCTTTTCCACGAACCGTCGCCAAATAGCCCAACTGGCCGAGCGTGAACACGACCTTCATGAGATGGGTGCGCGATATCTTATAGCTCGCGGCGATCTCATCGATTGTCGCGAGGCCGTTATCCTTGGCACCGACATACATCAGTACGCGCAAACTGTAATCGGTAAACCGGGTCAATCGCATGTCTTGCAGTCCAGAGAGAATCGGATAGGTTCTGTTTCGAGCATCTTTTCATGCCCAAGCTTTAAACATAGATTTAAGATATATCAATTACGGCCTTCGCGTCACAGTGACCTGACCCCACGTGGTGGTCCGGTCAATGGTTCGGCCAACTCGGGCGCAACCGGACACACGATCCGTCGTTGAGCCGGAGCCGTCCGTGTTTCGGCTGTTTCTGCGGGACCTTCAGCCCCTCCCGTCTCCAGATGCGCTGCACCCGCTTGGCATTGACGTGCCACCCTTCCGCATGAAGCAGGGCGGTGACACGCCGGTAACCGTAGCGGCCATACTGGCTCGCCAAGCGGATGATCGCCGTCGTCAGAGCCTCTTCATCGGGACGACCGACAAGAACCTTCCGTTGGGTCGATCGGTGTCGGCCCACCGTCCGGCAGGCCCTTCGTTCCGATATCCCCAAAGCGGACTGAAGATGCTCGACACAGCGCCGGCGACGGGCGGGTCTTAGTAGTTTCCCTCCAGTGCCTCTTTCAAGATCAGCTTGTCCAGGGTCAGGTCCGACACAGCTTTACGGAGCCGAACGTTCTCTTTCTCCAGTTCCTTCAGGCGTCGCGCCTGGTCCACCTTTATGCCGCCGTATTCACGGCGCCAACTTATGAGATGGACGGCTCTCCCACCCCCGATCAGGCTGAGGGCCTGACAGGACGGAGAACCGACAATGACCATCGACACCCTCGGCATCGACATTGCCCAGAACGTCTTCTAACTTCACGGAGTGAACCGCGCAAGGCGGCCTGTTCTGCAACGACGGGTCATGCGCGACCAGCTCCTGGCCGTTCTGGCCCAGTTCGAGCCCTGCACGATCGCCATCGAAGCCTGCACGGGCGCGTTCTACTGGCAACGGAAGTTCGAAGAACTCGGGCATCGGGTCAAGATCATCAGCCCGCAATATGTGAAGATGAGGTAATGGGCATGGCACCGATGGCGCCATCGAACCGGGTGATTGTTCCCCGTTAGTATGGAGGAACGGGGCCCTGGCTGGGCTTGGCCCCAAGGATCACTCTGGAGGACGATCATGGAATTTTATGTCGGGTTGGACGTGTCGCTGAAGGAAACTGCCGTGTGCCTCATCGACATGGGTGGCGACGTGGTTGCCGAAAAGAAGGTCGCCTCGGATCCCGAGGCTCTCATTGAGTATCTGCGGTCACTCAACCTTCATATCGCGCGGATCGGCCTTGAGGCGGGCCCTCTGTCCCAATGGCTATTTGCGGCTCTGGCGGAGGCAGAGTTCGAAGTCGTTCTGCTTGAGACGCGGCATGTTAAGGCAGCACTCTCGGCGATGACGGTGAAGACCGACCGCCGGGACGCGCTTGGCATTGCTCAACTTTTGCGAATGGGGTGGTATCGCCCGGTGCACTGCAAGACGCTTCCGTCCCAGGAGATCCGAACCCTCCTGACGGCGCGGAAGCTCCTGCTCAGCAAGCTGATANNTAGATGTCGAACTTGGCATTCGCGGTATTCTTCGGGGTTTTGGGCTGAAGGTCGGCCGGGTAACACGAAAGTCCTTTGATAGGCGGGTTCGGGAACTGACCTCGGGTCAGGCAACGCTCGAGGCAGTTACCGACGCAATGTTGGCCACACGCGCTGTTCTCATCGGCGAAGTGGCCAAGCTGCACAAAGCAGTGCTGATGATTGCTAGGACCGATGAGGTTACCAGGCGATTGATGAGCACTCCAGGCGTCGGCGCACTGACGGCTCTCACCTTCAAGACGGCGATTGACGATCCCCGCAGGATCAAAAGATCCCGCGACGTCGGCCCCCTTTTTGGGCTCACCCCCCGTCGGTATCAGTCAGGTGAGATCGATATCACCGGCGGCATTTCCAAAGCGGGCGACATGATGGTTCGCTCGGCACTATTTGAAGCCGCAACAGTCCTCTTCTTCCGATTGAAGCGGAAATCGAGATTGAAGGATTGGGCGATCGATGATCCCAAGGTCGAGGTCGGCGAAGCGCACCAGCCAATGGCCGTCGGCGATCTCGACCTTGGGATCATCGATCCCAGAACCAAGACGTTCCACCGCTTTGGGCCGGGGCGGCCGCCCTGGCCCAAAGCAGACAAAACCAAACCCAAAACTGTCAGCGATGTATCCGGTCTATAGTGTCAGGGATCTTTCCGGTTGATCAACGCCCAGCGTCGCGAAGTTGAGCACGGCCAGACCGATGGCCCCCCAAACCAGGGGCCAGGGGCCGGCAACAATCCGTGCCGCGAGAGGTCTGGGGGTTGAGGCGGCAGCGACCAAGCTGCCGTGGCGACGTCGCTCCAGCACTACCGTGAGAGCGACGATCCCGCCCAGCACTGCCGCTTGGATAGCGAACGCGGGGCCGAGTCCGAAGTTCTGTATCAGCGAAACGGCTGGAGACGAAGGCAGGGAGAACTACCAGGGAATGTGAGCGGTGGCGATCACGGAGCCGGCGATGAAGGCGGTGAGAGTGATCCACATGCGCGTATTCGCGCTACCGGCCGTGTAGAGGGTGCCCGAAGCGCAGCCGCCGCCCAACTGCATGCCGATACCGAACAGAAACGATCCGGCGAAGAGCGAGACGCCGATGGGCGCCACGACCCCGCCCACGGGAGTGCCGAACAAGCTGCCCGCCGCCAGCACCGGGAAGAAGAGAGCGGAGGCGACACCAAGCATCAGCATTTGGGACCTGAGTCCGGCGCCGCGCCGGTCGGAGATGAAGATGCGCCACGCCGATGTGAACCCGAAGGCGGCGTGATAGAGCACCATGCCTAGCGCTCCGCCGATAAGGAAGAGGAGGCCGAAGCGCCACGATTGCGTCCGAAACAGGAGGACGGTGCCGACCGCGAAGGCGGCGTCAGCCAGAACCACCACGAGCCTATTGCGCGTGGCAGGGCCGCTGAAGTCTGACCGCAATCCGAGGGCCGCTTGGGCGAGGGTATTCATTGAAGATCTCCGCATTTCACAGGATACACGTCATGTGCCGCGCGGGCGGAAGAAAGGGGCGCGCACGCAAACGTGAAGGTGCACGACCGAAAGCCGGTATCGGGGAGACTACGATTCCGACCCATTAGCGATCGGCAGTTCGGGATTGGCCGACCATTCGGTCATCGATCCGTCGTACATCTTCGCCTTACTGTCGCCGAGCAATTCGTGCGCCGCGAACCAGCCCAGCGACGCCCAGTGGCCGGTATTGCAGAGAGCGATCTGCGCGGCGTCGGAATCAACGTTCTTTTCCTGCCAAAGCCCGGCGAGCCGCTCGAGCCTGGCGAAGCGTCCGGTTTCGGCCTTGAAGAACTCGTTCTGAGGGATGTTCACGGCGCTCGGAATCGTGCCGGCCCGAAGGGCCTTGTCGTGCTTGGACTGCCAGGCGAACTGTTCGGGCGGTCGGTTGTCGACGAGCGCGGTGCCGTTTTCGAGAGCGGCCTTGACATCGTCGCGCGTCGCCATGATCTCGGGTCGGAAGTCGGCCTGGAAGGTGACGGGACGTGGCGAGACCTGTCCGCGCTCCAGCGGTCGTGAGGGGGCGGCCGTCCAGCCGGCGTAACCGCCGTCGAGGATGGAGACGGCGTCGTGTCCCAGTACCTTGACCGTCCAGTAGACGCGGGTCGCGCTGCCGTAGTCGACGGCGCTGACACCCGCCGGAATGACGATCACATGATCGTTGTTGGAAATCCCCAGACCAACGATCAGATTCTCGAGATCCGCCACTGGAGGCAGCATGCCGGGAACGCCGTCACGCGCGACACGCCTTCCGTCGCGCAGGTAGTCGCTATAGACCGAGCCCGGGATGTGACCTGCCTTGAAGGCCTCGCGCGAGCCGCCATCGATCCCGTTGCAGATGTCGAGGACAACCAGTCTCGGCCGATCAAGGTTCGCCTGCAGCCAATCGGCATCGACCAGGGGCTGTACCCCCGCGACGGCCGCACGGCCGAAACCGGCAAATGCCAGGGCGGCAATCAGTGCAAGGGCGCGCCGGGCCCGAGGGGACGCTAGGAATCGTCGCATGGCGAACTTCCTTTCCAATTAATAACATGTATAATATGTTAATAAAATAATTTTTACACTAAATTATAATATTTTAAGTTGAAACTACGAAACGACAGCCTTGCCGCTTGTTCTCGCGCTCGGCGGTTTCACGCCATGGTGATTTGCCGATGGCGGCTTTCCGACCCTAATGGAAGATTAGGCACTTGAGCCGCAGCGCCTTCCCGGTGCGGCCATTGAGGAATAACCGGCAAAGGAAAACGGAGATGACACTTGGATATTTCCGAAAAGCCTTTAACCCCCCTCTCATACCGATAGTGGCGGGTATCACGGCATTTCTGGCTTTTGCCGCGGATGCCCGCTCCGCCGAGGTGATCGAATTGACCCAAACCGGCTGCCAGTTCCTGGAGCCCGAGGGTACGGATCACGACTATGAGACGACGAAGAAGGCTGACTGCGAGGCGATCAATGCCCGCACTGCGGATGAGCGTCTCGCCAAGTCGGAAGTCCTGCGTTTGAAGCCCGGTGAGTACCTGTTTCGTGTAACCAACCGCGATGTTCCCTACGAGTTAGGCTTCTGGGTGCGCTCCGTCGGATACGACTGGCGAAACCCGGTGCACAAATTGACCAAGGCGAGCGTGTCGGGCGCCGGATTGACCCTCGGCAAGACCCAGGATTATGCGGTCACGCTTGAACCAGGGGAGTACGTGTACTCCTGTCCGCTCAACACAACGCCCGACTACAAATTGATCGTCACAGAGTAGTGTTTCGATGGGCCTCCCTGTCACACCGGAGTTCCGTTACAGCGCAGGCACGCATATGGAGAATCGGACCTCGGAGCGCATGCACGGAAGAAGCGCACTTGCAGTTCTTTTGATCGCCATTATCGTTTGCACCGTTGCAGCGATTGTTCTCACATTGCCGGGCACCCCGTCGGGGACGCCGGCCCAGATTCTGGGGTTTGAGTATTCGACGGAGGCCGTCGAACGATTGATTCTCTCATGGGGCGCCTGGGGCGTTATCGGCTCGATCGGGCTCATGATCATCCATTCGTTTGTCCCGTTTCCTGCAGAGATCCTCGCCATCGCCAACGGCATGATCTACGGTCCGGTCTGGGGCAGTCTCGTGACCTGGATCGGTGCCATGCTGGGTGCGTATTTGGCGTTCGGGCTTGCGCGATGTCTCGGTCGGCCCTTGGTGCTGCATCTGGTTACACGCCGGAAGTTGCAGTCAATCGATGTTTGGACGGAAACCCGGGGCGGCATCACACTGCTCGTCAGCAGACTCATCCCCATGATCGCCTTCAATCTGATCAATTACGCGGCGGGTTTGACCCGCATATCGTGGTGGACATTCACTTGGGCGACCGGACTCGGCATCCTACCCATTACCATTCTCATGGCGGTTCTCGGCCACAACATGGCAACGATTCCCTGGTGGCTTTGGCCGTTCCTTGCGGGCGCCGCAATTGCCGCATGGTCCGTCCTGCGCGCTATACGCCGGCGGGATAAGGCGGCGATCCGGAACCAAGTGCGTTCGGCATCGAACGTCGATGGCGGATAGAGAGGTTCATCAATTCAGGGAACCGATGCGCATCCCGAAGTGCTTCATGCAAGATACGAAACGATCCATTCCAGCATGGTCCCAGGCCACTAAAACGGATGGACTACGCGGAATCGAGGTTCAGCCTAATTCACACGGCCTCGCGGTTGGGAGCGTGCGCAACGTCGGTCACAAGGTAAAACATGCTTCCATCTAGTTATGCATCGGTCTAGCGCCATGAAGCCCCGACCTCGCAGATCGGCCGGAAACCGGTAAGAATGTGCCAGAGATCGCCTGTACGGGCGTGGCGGGTTGCTGAGCGACATGCGCCGAAACCTCTTTCTTCCCGAGATCTGCCCCTGACCAGATAGCTTCCAGGGCTTGGCGTTCCCCGGAGCGCTCACCTTCCTACAATCCGTCCTTGTTGTCGGGTCGACGCTCGGCCCTAAGCGGCTTGGTCCAGCCTGCAGGCAGCCTCGCGCTCGTCTCGATCAGGGCAGGTGACGAGCGTTCCCGCCGGAACCCGCATGACTTCAACTTTGGCCTCCGCCGTAAGCGTGACCTACGATATGCGCGCCAATCTCCACGGTCATTCAGAAGAATCCACGATTCGACGTTACTTCACACGTATTTGAAGAGGTGTGAATGGAACATGGCGCCCCGAATGCGCAATTGTTTCTCAATCGCACTGACGAACTGACTTGCCGAAAATGCAGATGACAGAAATTAGAGGTGGTTGATGAAGACGCTCAATGCTCGGCTGTTATCAGGCGCCGCGATCCCGATGGTTCTCGGGGCAGGCGTCTTCATTGGTGCGGATGCGCTGTCTCCCAACGCTGCTCACGCCGTCAGGCCCACGTTCCCCACGGTATCGCCTATACCCACAGCCAAGGCGCGCCCCGGTGGCGTTCAGCTCGCCGCCTGTAACCCGTGCAAACCCCGCGCGGTGGCAAATCCGTGCAACCCGTGTGCTGCGAAAAACCCATGCGGTCCTTCCAGTGCAGCCAATCCCCGTAACCCATGCGCTACGGCCGGAAGTGCGGTATCCAGTTCCTGCTACGTACCACGTCTGCGGACCGCTTCGGCAAGTTCCTCTGAGGCGAAAAATCCTTGT